>Ga0307423_1000753_pt1 | contig 21381 bp, 17 predicted proteins | sample SalMarWE160310MG_FD_202154 | JGI IMG/M metagenome (GOLD analysis project Ga0307423, IMG submission 202154) | Salt marsh sediment microbial communities from the Plum Island Ecosystem LTER, Massachusetts, United States - WE1603-10 | ecosystem: Environmental > Aquatic > Marine > Intertidal zone >...
GATCTTCTCCCGGGTCAGCAGGATCGCATCCTGTGCATTTTTCCGGTGTTCTTTGAAAGGATAAGGATTTCCCTGAATCCCGCAAAAGCCTTTTCCGGTGGAAACCAGCTCCACCGTGCATCCCATCTTCTTGATGCCGTCCCATTCCCCGGCATAGATGTCACCCTTCATATATTGAATGATACTGGTTCGCATATCGTGTCCGCATGCCCTGACTGCAATACCGAGCGCTGTGGTGGTTTTTCCTTTTCCATGACCGGTAATGACCACAATCAGTCCCTTTTTCCGTGATGGTTCCAACCGCGTAATTTTCATATTCGACACCTTTATCGTCCCTATTTTTGCCATTTTTAACATTCGCATATATTATAAATATAAACTCTGTTGGATCAGATTCAACTATTTCAATTGTCTTATTCGGTGTTCGCAATAAATTCAGACAGCCGGGCGGCAAAATTATACTTATGAAAGACCAAATAAATAAAATGCTTGAGATAACATCAGAAATCGGTAAAATATGCCTATGAAATACGTGCATGGATATGACCAAAGAGAAAACATTCGATTGCAGGACCAGGCATCAACGCTTGTCGAATTACTGCATTCCGATACACGGTACCCGGCAAATAGCAGAGTCCTCGAGGCGGGTTGCGGTGTCGGTGCGCAAACCATAACTTTGGTCCGTAACAGTCCCGAAGCCCAAATCACCTCAATCGATATATCTTTAAGTTCGGTTGCAGAAGCCAAGAAAAAAATTGAACGCGCCGGATTTGCCAATGTCAGCTTCCGGCAGGGCGACATCTTTAATCTGCCGTTTAAGCCGGAATCATTCGACCACATCTTTGTTTGTTTTGTTCTTGAACATCTGGCACAGCCGGTTGAAGCACTCCATTGCCTGAAGAATCTTCTCAAAGCCGGGGGCACCATCACAGTTATCGAGGGGGATCATGGCTCGACGTATTTCTATCCTGACAGTGAAGCGGCGCACAAAGCGATTCAATGCCAGGTCGCACTGCAAAAAAAAGCCGGCGGCAACGCCAATATCGGCAGAGAACTGTATCCCCTCCTAAACACAGCGGGTTTTGCCGCTATCCGCGTCTCTCCTCGGATGGTTTATGTTGATTCAAGCAAGCCGCATCTCGTGGAAGGCTTTACAAAAAACACGTTCACGGCAATGATCGAAGGCGTGCGCGAATCTTCTGTTAAAGCCGGTTTAATCGACGAAACAACCTTTGATGACGGCATTAAGGCATTGTACAGAACGACGGAAACCGACGGGGTATTTTGCTATGCGTTTTTCAAAGCGGTTGCCGTAAAAAGATAATCCGCAGAACCTTTCATCTCTAACCTGACTCCGAAGACTATGTTTTAAATGTAACAGTAAAAAAACCCCATGTTCAACTGCTTGATATATGGCATGTATGTTGCATGTTTTTATATTTTAAACGGCACGTTTCAAGTTTGATAATCAAATGTCAATCAAAATGCCATGAAACAGGAGATAAGATGAAGGCCAAGACGATGTTATGGATGATTGTTCTGTTGATGCTGCCTGTCATTGCGCATGCGCAAAATCAAAACGAACAGATTCAATCCCTGTACATAAAGTCCGGCATAGACAAGCAGGTCAGACAGCTTCCGCTTTTAATCCGATCCAGCGTGGTACAGGCACTGAAAAAAGATGATCGCATCAATGGCCTGCCCCGGCATACGAAAACGGCGATTAGCGGTTCTGTACAAGAATCGTTTTCACCGGAACGTATCAAGAAGACGATCATAAAAGAAATAAAGGCATCCATGACCGTCAAAGATCTCGACAACGTTCTAAATTGGCTGGATTCGCCCCTTGGGAAAAAATGCACCCGGCTCGAGGATGCGGCTTCAACACCGGAAATCTTGTCCGACGTCAAAAAATTTGCGGCCCGGCTGAAACAGGCGCCGCCGGCTGATCGTCGTCTGAATATCTTAAGAAAACTGGATGCCGCCGTTAAAGCAACGGAAACAAATGTTGAAATTGCGATGAATACACAGCTTGCGGTGGCCTATGCCGTTGTTCAATCTCTGCCCCGGGAGCAGCAGGGCTCCCTGAAAGACATTGCCGCCCAATTGGAAAAAAATCGCCCTCAAATCGAGGCGGTGATGAAATCGCAAACCCTTTTATTCGCCCTGTATATCTATCGGGATTTAACGAACGCGGAGCTTGAGAAATATATCCGGTTCGCCGTATCTCCGTCCGGCATCAAATATCACCGCGCAACCATTTCAGGGTTTAAAAAGGCACTTCTAGACGGCAGCTTAAAATGGGGCCAATCCATTGCCGGCATATTAAACCAATCCGGTCATCAGTCGGAAATATGATGTCTTAGGGATGACAAACACAAATTCGACCCGGAATATTTCTCTTAATTGGGTCATAAAAACCGGTTACTCTGGCCCAGAATTTTTACTATTCAGCAAACAAATCCGTGCTTAAATATCTTTCACCGGTGCTCGGCAAAACAACCACGATTTGTTTTCCTTTGTTTTCGGTCCGCTTTGCCAGCTCCAGGGCGGCCCAGACAGCAGCGCCGGATGATATGCCGCACAAAATCCCTTCCAGCGCCGCCAGCTTTCGGGCGGTTTCAAAGGCCTGATCATTGGTCACCGTCACAATATCGTCGATGATGTCCGTATTCAGTACATCCGGAATAAAGCCGGCGCCGATGCCCTGAATTTTATGCGGCCCGGGCTGTCCGCCGGAGAGAACGGGCGAATTCGCCGGCTCCACCGCCACCGCTTTAAACGACGGCTTCCGGGCCTTGATCACTTCGGATACGCCGGTAATGGTCCCGCCGGTTCCGACCCCTGAAACAAATATATCCACGTTGCCGTCCGTACTTTGCCATATTTCTTCGGCAGTGGTCCTGCGATGCGCTTCCGGGTTGGCTGGATTTGAAAACTGGTTGGGCATATACGCGTTGGAGGTGTTTTTCAAAATCTCGCCTGCTTTTGCGATGGACCCTTTCATGCCCTCTGCTCCGGGCGTCAAAACAAGCGTTGCACCGAGATGTTTTAAAAGCTTTTGCCGCTCGATGCTCATGGTTTCGGGCATGGTCAACACCAAAGGATACTGTTTGACAGCGCAGACAAACGCCAGGGCAATGCCGGTGTTGCCGCTGGTGGGCTCCACAATAGTGGTCTGCGGGTTTATCAATCCTTTGGCCTCGGCGGCTTCAATCATGGAAATGCCGATTCGATCCTTGACGCTTCCCAGTGGATTGAAAAACTCGAGCTTTGCGACAATATCGGCGCCGAGTCCATCGGCAATGGTATTGAGACGCACCAGCGGCGTCGATCCTACAGTGTGATTGATATCTTTGAATATGCTCATGATTCCCTCCGTAATGATGCGCAGCGATGTGCGCCCTGGATACTTCCGGTGTCGCAGGTCAGGGTACTCCCGGCATTCACACGTCGCCAAACGATGTGCCGGTGACTTTCGGTTGCTTAATCTTCAATTTGCCATGGCCGACGACAGCAAGGCATCGATCTTTGCCAAGACCTGATCGTCGGTGCTGTGTTTCAATTGGATGGCCTTGGCGGGACATTCCGACGCGCATATACCGCATCCCATGCAGGCCGACGGCGGAATCTCGGACACCCCGTCTTTATTGATAAACGGCGCATTGAACGGGCACACGCGGACACACGCCAGACATGCCGCGCATTTTTCAGCATCGACTTCGGCCACGGCTGCGGACGTCGTCATCCTCTCCCTGCACAGAATTTTCATGGCCTGCTGCCCGGCGCTTTTGGCCATGGTGATGCTCTCTTCGATAAACCGGGGGCTATGGGCCAGACCTGCGAGAAAGATACCCGAAGCGGCAAATTCAACCGGTCTTAATTTGACATGCGCTTCCAGGAAAAACCCGGTATCGGCAACGGGCAGTTTCAAAAGGCGGGCGATTTGCAATGCGCCTTCACCCGGCCGGATGCCGGCGCTCAACACCACCAGGTCTGGCTCGACGCGAAAATCCCGATGAGAGCTGCGATCCGTGAAATCCACGATCAATTGACCTGCATCATCAACCACCACCGGTTTTTCTTCAGGGATATACCGAAAAAACAGGACGCCTTTTTCCCGGGCTTTCTGATAGTACAATTCTTTGAATCCAAAAGTTCTGACATCTCGATACAACACCACCACCTGTACGCCGGGGTTCATTTCTTTGAGCTGAATGCTGTTTTTTACGGCAGCCGAACAACACACCCTGCTGCAAAAGGGAAAGTCCGGTTCCCGGGATCCCACGCATTGAATCATGACAATTCTTTTGAGTCGGCGGGCCCATGAAGGGTCATCGACAAGACGTTTGGAGAATTGAACCTGGGTGATAATCCGATCATCTTGTCCGTAAAGATACTCTGTGGGTTCGTAGGGACGGCCTCCGGTGGCCACAACCACGGCGCCGTATTGAATATCCACGCGCTCGTCATTTTTTTGAACCGCCCCGTTAAATGCGCCTAAATGTCCGCGGTGGGAAACCAGTTTACTTTCCGGATAAACGGAAATGTTCGGATGATGGGTGACCCTCTCAATGAGATAACGGATCAACCGCGCCGGGGAATGTCCTTCCAGCGTAAAGGGGAGATTTTGCGCAAAGCCCCCCAGCCGATCGCTATTTTCCACCAGGTGAACATGAAATCCCTGATCCGCAATGGTCAATGCAGCGGTCATGCCGGCCAGACCTCCGCCGATGACCAGTCCCTTATTCACCACCGCATATGAATTTTCATACAGCGGTTCAAGCTGAACGGCCCGGGCCACGCTGGATCGAATCAGTTCCTTGGATTTTTGGGTGGCTTTCTCAGGATTGTTGCCGTGAACCCAGGAACACTGATCCCGGATACTGGCCAGCTCGAACAGATAAGGGTTCAATCCCGCCTCTTTCAGGGTTTCCTGAAACAGCGGCTCATGGGTTTTCGGCGAACAGGCCGCCACCACCACGCGGTTTAACCGGTGTTCTTTTATGAGATCGACAATGTTCTGCTGGGTTTCCGTGGAACAGGTAAACATAAAGTCGGTGGCGAACACCACGTGGGGAAATTTTTTCACCGCCGCCACCACATTTTCAATATCGACGACGCCGGCGATATTGGTCCCGCAATGGCACACAAAAACCCCTACTCTGGGAACGGCTTCAACGGGTTTTTCCGACACCGTCTCTCGGGCGACCGTTTCGGTAAATCTGGCCTCGCTGATCAGGATGGCGGCTTCGGCGGCGGCGGCGCCGGCCTGGATGACCGTTTCGGGAATGTCTTTAGGCGCTTCGATGCCGCCGCAAACAAATATACCCGGCCGGGATGTCGACACCGGTTCGTCGAATTCCGTGGTCAAAAATCCATAGGGGTTCGCAGCCAAACCCAGCCTTGCCGCGAGGTCGGAAAACCCTTCAGACGGTTTGAAGCCGGTGGATAAAACCACCAGATCGTATTCTTCTTCTTTTTTCCGGTCAAGGTGGTGATCAAAGGTCTCGATGATCAGATTCTCGTTTACGGGATTCAGATAGATCTGAGAAATCATGGATCGCCGGTATTCCACGCCGTAATTGAAACGTGCGCGATCCACGTAATCGTCAAACCCTTTGCCGTGGGCCCGAACATCCATGAAGTAAATGGCGGCCCGGGTATCCGGTTCATGGGTACGGGTCAAAACCGCCTGTTTGGCGGCATGCATGCAGCAGACCGAAGAGCAAAAGGGACGGTTTCTGGAAGGATCCCTAGACATGACGCACTGAATCCACGCGACACTGTGGGGGACTTTCCCGTCGGAAGGCCGCCGGATATGCCCTTCATAGGGGCCGGTGGCCGACAGCATCCGTTCATACTGCAGGGACGTCACCACGTTTTGATATCTTCCGTAGCCGAACTCCCCTTCCTTGGCTGTCAACGCCGGTTCGAAACCGGTGGAAAGCACCATCGCGCCGGCCTTGATTTGCAGGGTTTCAGGCTTCTGGTCGTATTCCACGGCATCAGCCGGGCAGATTTTTTGGCAAACCCCGCATTTTCCTTTGGTTAAGTAAAGACAGTGTTCGGCATCAATGGCATACTTTAAGGGAACGGCTTGGGGAAAGGTTAAAAATGCCGCTTTTCGCATCCCCAGCTCTCCGTTAAACGGGTCAGGTACTTTTTTGGGGCATTTCTGGGCACACTGGCCGCATGCAATACATTTTTCCTCGCTGATGTACCGGGGACGCTTTTCAATCTCCGCGATGAATCGGCCCGGGTTTCCTTTTAAATCGAGGACGCGGCTTCGGGTCATAATTTCGATATTCTCATGCCCGGCCACCTGGACCAGTTTGGGAGAAAACATGCAGGTAGAACAGTCATTGGTGGGGAATGTTTTGTCCAGACGGGCCATTGTGCCGCCCAGGGTGGACGATTTTTCAACAAGATAAACATAAAAGCCGGAATCCGCCAGATCGAGGGCGCACTGAATCCCTCCGATGCCGCCGCCGACAACGATCACTTTTCCCACCGGATTTTTAAGATCAACTGCCATAATGATGAAAATCCATCTATTTTCAAAGATATTTAGCTCTTAGCAAAACCAAGCGGTATCGCCGCGTCTTATAAAATCGTTTCACGATTTTATTATCAGATTGCATTGATTTTGCTTAACAGCGGAACCGGATCGGCAAAATGCATTTTAAACCATTTTGGATTCCCTCTGTCGCTGAAACTCAACCGGATAAGCTCCGTAAAATAAAATACCGGAACCGGTTGTTCTAACCGATCCTTCTGAATCATATCCAAATTCGACTGGCACAACGGACAGGATACGACAACCGCTTCGGCACCGGCCTGCCGCGCTTTATCCAGAAGTCTTTTCGTCAACGAATTTCCGATTTCCCGGCGCCCGATGCCGATACTGGCGCCGCAACAGGTGGCTTTATAAGACCAGTCGATCACCCGGGCGCCGACGGCGGCGGCGATGCGATCCAATGTCTGGGGGTTCTCATAATCCGTATAACCGGTAATCCTCGGCGGGCGCACCATCTGACAGCCATAATAGCAGACCAGTTTCAGGCCGTTTAACGGCTTCAACACCCGTTTCTTGATCTGTTTGATCATGGCCGGTTCCGCCAGAAAACGCGTCATATCATGAACCTTTAAATCGCCGGTCACCGGCCACGGGATATCCAGCACCTTTTTTTGTACCATCTGTTGGGAAAACCGGAGACGGTTGAAACAGTTGGCACATGGCGCGACAATATCAAGGCCCATTTGTTCTGCGGCAGACAGATTCCTTGCCGGCAATATCACCGACATGGCCTCGCTGAGGCTGTGGGCGGCCGTTGCCCCGCAACAGGACCAGTCGTCGATTTCCACCAGATCGATATCCAGCGCTTTAAATATCGCATCAATGGATCGCGCATAATCGACGGCCATGCCTTCCAGAGAACAGCCGGGATAAAAAGACAGTTTCATCAAACAATTTCTCCTCGGGCTTGAATATAGGCTTTTCGAATCTCCTTTATAAGCTTCGATCTGGACGAGAACGGTTTCAACCTTCCTTTTTTCAACAGGGCCAGGCCCAATAAGAGCTCTTCTTTCAAATTACCGCTTTTAATTTTTTCGTTCAAAATATTCGGTTTTGAATAAAACGCTTTCATCAACCGGAATTCGTTGACCCTGCCGGATTTGCTCAGAACCTCCAGAAATGTCTGATGAAACACAGCAAGGTGTTTTTCTCTGGGCGCAATGGATGAGTGCGCCGCAATGTTTCTCAGATGATTGATGATTTCCGCAACTCTAACTTCATTGGGGCAGTAAGTGGTGCACATCTCACAGGACAAACATACCCATATGGTGGACGATCTCAACAGGTCTTCGCGCCATCCCAGTTGAACATAACGGATGACCTGGTGGGGTTTGATGTCCATGAAATGACTGACCGGGCAGGCATTGGTGCAGCGTTCGCATTGATAGCACGCCGAAACATTCCCATTGGTTTCCCCCTGGATTCTGTTCAGAAAATAATCCCCTCTGTCGCCGATGCGTTTTCTTTTTTTTCCCGATCGGCGTTCGGATGCCGTCTTGTGATCCATCACCGTGGTGTTCATTGTTTTTCCTTATTAAACCTTGATCGTGCATGAAAATGGATAAGCATCTTTATTTCTCATCAGTTTTCATCCAAACCCATAAAACTGCCTCTGATTTTTCATGAAATATTCGCGTTAAAATCTTGCCGTATCATGCGATCACGAAAGATCAATATGCCACATCGTGGTATATTCTGTCAACAAATAAAAAACACGGGGCAATCATGCATCGCGCATTTGGGTCCTCATTGAAATATATTGTAAAACCTCATTATATGCAAAAAGATTCTGCATGCGGGCGCATCGGCACTTCACAATCCTGCAACACCAGCCGATGATGACACAATGTGACATGATTGTTGCATCTCTCAATACCTTGTGATAATTTAAAGCGTCAGCAACTTAAGTTAAGGACTCAAATCAATGCCGGACAGAAAACCTTCGGTCGTGAACATTGCCCTTGTCGGCGGGGGAAAGCTTTGCAGGGAAGTTCTGAAAAAGACGACGTTTGATTTGACCCAAGATAGTGTCAGCGCCCCTGTCCTGGCTGTGACAGACCCTGATCCCGCTTCTCCGGGAATGCTTCAGGCGGAAGAATTCGGCCTGCTGACATTCAGTGACTATCACGATCTTTACGATCGTCGCTACAACATACACCTGATTATCCTTCTGACTCCCGACGAGACAATATTGGAAGACATCCTCGCTACCCGGCCGTCTCGAATCAGGATTATGGCTTTCAATGTCTTTGATGTATTCTGGAAGGCGCTTTCCGCTGAAGAGAACAAGTTAAGAAAGCGAAATGAAGAAATTGAAACCATTTTAAACGGCATTCAAGATTATATTATGGTCATTTCACCCGGCATGGATATCATAGAGGTCAATGATGCTTACCTGAACAAGATGAAATATTCGCGCAAAGACGTTATCGGACGCAAGTGCCATGAAATCTATCAGCAATTGATCTATCCCTGTGATGAATCCGAATACGATTGTCCCCTGGGCGACGTCATCCGAAACAAAATACCCTGCCGTCAAATCCGGACCCGGGTCGGCCCTGACGGAGATCCGCTTCATATAGAGGTCAGTGTCTATCCTGTATGGGAAAAAGATGGCAAAATTTCAAAATTTATTCATATCAGCCGGGATATTACCCAACAAAAACAGGAAGAGGAAGAAATTACCCGGCGTCTTGAGCATATGGTCGAAGAACGAACGCGGCAGTTAAAAGAAACCCATGACAAGCTTCTTCATCAAGATAAAATGTCTTCATTGGGAAAGTTGTCTGCTTCCGTGGTTCATGAAATCAATAATCCCATCGCGGGCATCCTGAACCTGACGATGCTCATGAAGCGGATTATTGAAGAAGAATCGATCGGATGGAAGAAAGATATCGAAACGTTTCTTCACTATTTGAGTCTCATGGAAACGGAAACCCGGCGTATCAGCCGAATCGTCACGAATCTGCTCGCCTTTTCCCGAGAATCCAAGATGGAGTTTAAAAAGGTGGACCTCAACCGGCTGATCGATAAGACGCTGTTTTTAAATGCAAACCTTCTTAAGCTGAACGGTGTTAAGATTGAAAAATATTACGATCCGGATCTGCCTGAAATTATCGGTTCGGAAGATTGTCTTCAACAGGTTTTTATGAATATCATTTCCAATGCCGCTGAAAATATTGAAACGGATAAAGGCGGTACTTTGAGCGTGAAAAGCCAATTCCTGAAAAAATCCGACAAGGTTTCCGTCAGTTTTGAAGACACCGGCGTCGCGATTCCCAAAGCGGATGTTTCCAAAATTTTCGAACCTTTTTTTACCACCAAGAAGAAAGGAAAAGGTGTCGGACTCGGACTGTCGGTGGCCTACGGATTGATCAGAGATCATAGCGGCACCATCTATGTGAAACCCGGTGAAGAAAAAGGTAATATCTTTACCATACGACTCCCCTTGAAACAACCCACCGTAACCCCCGATCAACGCGGAGGATTTTATGGATAAGACCAAGATCCTTATCATCGATGATGAGATGATCATGCGAGAGTCTTTGGCCGGCTGGCTGAAACGAGACGGCCATGACGTTGTTTCGGCCGCCAGCGGCGAAGATGCCATGCAAATATTGAAAAACTCCCGTTTCGATATCCTCCTGGTTGATATAAAGATGGAGGGAATGAGCGGACTTGACGTTCTCAGGCTGGTCAAGGAAAGCGATCCCGATGTGGCCGTGGTCATGATCACGGCATACGGATCAATTTCAACGGCCGTTGAGGCCATGAAAAAAGGCGCTTATGATTATTTTCTTAAACCGTTTGATCCCGATGCACTAGGTGTGCTGATCGACAAAATCATCCTACATCAGGCTCAGGCCAGGGAAAACATCTTTCTGCGGGAACAATACCGGGAACGCACCCGCTTCGAGAGCATGATCGGCCAATCCAGAGCCATGCAGAAAATTTTTGACCTGATAGAAGACGTGGGACCCATGGAATCTACGGTCTTGATATCCGGTGAAACCGGCACCGGCAAGGGATTGGCAGCGAAGGCCATCCATACCAAAAGTTCCCGCTCCAACGGTCCTTTTGTCGCCGTGAACTGCGGCGCCATTCCGAGTCATATCATGGAAAGCGAGTTGTTCGGTCATCAGAAGGGCGCGTTTACAGACGCCAAAGAGACCAAAAAGGGACGATTGGAAATGGCGCACGGCGGCACACTGTTTTTGGATGAGATCGGAGAAATCAGCATGCGAATGCAAATAGATTTACTGCATGTGCTGGAGGATCGCGTTTTTTACCGTGTCGGCGGTACACAACCCCATGAAGCCTATTTCAGGGTTATTGCCGCCACCAACCGAAACGTCGAGGACGCCGTTAAACAAGGAATACTTCGAGAAGATCTCTATTACCGGCTGAATGTCGTTTCTTTCCGGATGCCGGCGCTAAGAGAACGAAAAGAGGATATCCCGCTTCTTGCCGAACATTTTCTCCACCGTTTTTCCCTGGAAACCAACAAGCCGGTCAAAACGATCACCCGTGAAGCCATAGACGATATGATGCTTTACGAATGGCCGGGGAATGTCAGAGAGCTGGAAAATGCCGTTGAACGGGCCGTAGTGGTCGGAAAGGGCCTCTCCATTATGCCCCAAGATTTACCGATTTTCTGCCATGAAAACGTTCAACCCCGCAGACACCGCTCTCTCAGCGAGGTTGAAAAAGCGCATATCTCCGAAATACTCCGCGAGTGCGGATGGAATATATCGAAAAGCGCCCAGATTTTGGGTATAGATCGCTCCACGCTTTACAGCAAGATTAAACGGTATGACCTTAACAAGCCGACATAATATTTTTGGGCCTATTCAGTCACAAAAATTTATAAATGGTGGGAAATTTGTCCTTACACATCCAATGCCCGGAAACCGAAACGCAAAAAACGTGCAGGAACATATCATCATTTCTCCCATAGGGCATTTTGATCCCCAACTGATCCGGCAGGTCGTCCGGGAAGTCCATCGGATTACAGGCTACGACGCGTTGACGGCATCAGTGCTTCAAGACGTCGATTTTGCCTTTGAATCAAGCCGAGACCAGCATTGTTCCACATCGATTCTGGAAAAACTGGCGGACCTGGTTCCTCCCGGAGCCGTTAAAATACTCGCCATTTGCAACGTGGATCTTTTTATCCCCATATTGACCTATGTCTATGGCGAAGCACAATTGGGCGGAAAAGCATGCATTATTTCAACCCATCGTCTAAGCGAAGGTCTTGGAACGGCGCAGTCGGACATATTTATCCAGCGGGTCGTAAAAGAAGCAATTCACGAACTGGGTCACACGTTCAATCTCCGCCATTGCAAAGATCATGCCTGCTGTATGCATTATTGCCGAACCATCAAAGATGTCGATCGAAAAACACACCGGCTTTGTCGTTACTGCAAGGTTCTATTGGAAGATGAAATGAAACGGTATTGTATTAGAAGTGAATGACTTACAATCACCGCAAAGACGCAGGGGGCCCAGAGAGTTTGTTTCTTTTGTTGTTTTCCGCATTTAACTTATGAAATAGCTTACTAAGTGTGCAGGAAGAGCCTGACCAGGCGATTCCAGCCAATCCGGGGAATGTTTCCGTAGATGTCGGTCCCCAACTGGCCGCCATCGGCTGCCAGAGGGCCGGCTTCGTCTTCGATGACTTGATATAGACGATTCATTTCTTTTTTATAAAAATCTTTTGTTTCGCTGCCGATCATCAGCGTTAACAAGTCCTTCCGAAGATTTTCAGAATGTGCCCTCAAAATCCAGCCCTCGGCGTAAGGATCCTGATTGGCAAGGCTTCCATTATTTCTTACGTTGGGGTTAACGGCGGTCACCACACCGCTAACGGGTGAGAGAACTTTGGCCCTGTTTGTCCCCCGGTTCAATACAATATCATCGGAATTCTGCGCTAAAGCCTTGCCGATAAGGGGCGCCTCGATGTGATCCGGCGGACCCAGAATCCGGAGAATGAAGTCATCCAAACCGATGCGAACATCGGAACCTTCTTCCACTTTAACCCACGTATGTCCTCTGTGAAAATAAAACCCGTGTGGAATCTTAATGCCTTCGACATCGATGAAATCGACGGGCTTAACCGCGGCATGAACGGTGTATTGATCATCGAAATACTGATCAAATTCACAATCTTCACATCTGTATTCTCTGCTGCAGACTTTGAAATTGATGCGTCCTTTCATATGATGGAGGCACGGGCGTTTCGACAACGGCCTTTTTTTTAACCGGTCTTTCCAGAATACAAGTTGACCGTGTTTTCCCTTGAGGGTTTTACCGGGTTTGATGCGTCTTGCATTTTCATCGCAGACACGTCTTAATGCCCGGTCAAAAGGACAGACATGGCAGTTATAATTTCTCGTACAATCTTTGCGTCGAACGACTTCGGCCTGCATCCAAATGCAAGGTGTGTGTTTTTCCTTTAATCGATGTTCCAAAGAAATGACATCCATTACTGCCTGCCTTTCTAAATCGTTTGGCTAAATTTTTCCAGATGTTCGAAAATAAAACATTATGTCTTGAAAAAAGTTTTCGTCAAGTTATCCCAGCCCAAATCCGGCAGGGTCCCGTAAATATCATTTTGCAAGTACCCGCCGTCGGATGCCGACGGACCGGAAAGGGCCTCTATCATTTCTTCCAGCGTATGGATTTCGTTATTGAGCCAGTCAAGACTTTGGGTAGACGTCATAAGATGTTTGACCGTTTTTTTGACATCCGATGTTCGCACCATGAAAAGCCATCCATCGCCATACGGAGATTCATTGGCAATTTCCGGATTTTCTTGAACTTTTGAATTCACCTCGACAATGACGCCGCCCACCGGCGAAAGAATGTCTGCCGGATTGCCGTTTCTCCGAAGTCCCCAACCAACGGTATTCATGTTCAGCTCTTTTCCCATAAGGGGGAGATCCAAGGCATCGGCTTTGCCAAAAAGTTTGCGCGCAAAATCATCCAAGCCGACTCGAATGCATCCGCCGCTTTCAATACGGGCCCATGTGTGTCCGTTATGAAAAAAGTATTCCATGGGCACGTCGAAACCTTTGACATGTTGTATGTCATAGGGAATATTTCCGGTTTTTAAGGTCCAAACATCTTCAAAAAACTGATCGAAATCGCACTTGGAACAATTATAATTGAGACCGCAGATTCTGTTCTCGATACGGCGTGTAAGGCTGTGTCTGCAGCTTCTCTTTTTCCCCGGTCGTTTCCGCATCGCATCCTGCCAGCTGATCTGATTTTTCCTTTCAACCTGTTTCTTCATCCCAAGGTCGTATTTGCAGGTGTTGCAGTCATAAAAATTGTTACAATCTTTATGGGTGACAACACCCGCTTGCATCCAGATACAAGGATTTTTCACATCGGCCGTCTTTTCCGGTGTAAACATCCAGACCTGACCCCCGAAGACCGCCCCGATTTCAGATCTCCCGCCGAGATCTTCCCGGTTGCCTTTTCTGTAGGACCCCCCGTAACCAAACCGTTTTTTCTGATTTTTTATCATTTTCTCAGCCATTTCCCATGCTCCTTTCCTTAACATTTTTTTTGAACACGATTAGAGCAAGGCGCATGCCAGAAACCATATCATTTAATGGGTAAAATCTTATCTTCCTAATATCGTTGTTAATTTATGAAAAAAAACAAAGGGGCGGATCGGGCATGGGGATTTCATCACCAAAGTCAGATGTGGGGAAATACTACAGTGCGGCGGCAACAGCGGCCGATAATGAGGGATCGATCGTTTTTTTAGCTTATATAATCAGCAATATATGAAATTGTGGATTTTTTCTACATAACGATTTGCAATTTGCGGCAGTCCTTAACCCGGGTCAGATCCCGTGAGCGACGCCAGAACCTCGCAGGAACGGCATAGCGCCATTTTTTCTTTCCATTTTTCGTGGGCTGTTCCGCAGCAAATGGTTCCGTTGATGAACCAGCAAAACTTGCCCGCCTGAAACTCCCATGCAGGGCATGCTTTTTTCTGTTTGGGGGGACATTTTTTAATGCTCCAGCAAGGTTTTTGTCTATTGTTGTTACTTCTTTTTCTGGCAGTCAAAAAAAACATCTGTCTTTCTACATGAGGCGGCACGGTTCGCCAGCCCTGCTCATAGCTGTGTATGGCCTTGATGGATACCCCCAATAGCTGCGCCGTTTCTTTTTGGGTTTTGTTCAGATTTTTCCGAAGTTTTGCAAATTCCTTGCAATCCATAAATTCCCCCCTCTTTTTCGTGGGACCGGTATCAACAAAATCACCGTGCAATATGTGGCACAGCGTGGTAGGGTCTGTCAATAAAAATATCCCGTTTTTTTGGGTATTCTCTTATTGCCGGGACGGCGCGGCGGTTCCCATCACCATGGTTTCGAAATTCGCCAGTTTCTCTCGCATTTTTTTTGAGATCTCAAAATATTTTTGACTGAGCTCATAGCGATAATCCCCATGGATGTGATCGATGGTATGTTGCATCTGCTTGAGTAGTTTTACCCGTTCTTTCCAGAGCTTTGTCATATATTGAAGGCGTTTTTTTGAATTGGTCCTCATGGCTTCGGAATATTCATTCACCAGATCGCAAAAATAATGGTATTTCTCGTCGAGAATCAAGGCGATTCTTTCGGTTTTCAGGGTTTGTTGCGTAATGGTGTAGAAGTGGTGCCCGGAAATGCTCAAAGAGACGGCTTCGGCAAAAATACGGGGATGCTTGATCATGTTCCGGGAAATAAACTTAAAATACTGAAAACCATATGGCGTAAACAGCTGCAGGCAAATTGACCTGAATAAGATTTTTATTTCATCGAAATAAATTTTTCGCTGAAAATAGTCGGTATACTCAATCGTGTCCAGAAAACGGCTGCAACGATCAAAATAATTCTTTAGATTGAAATCATAAATGCTGTTCAGAATTTTTTTATATCCTTCTTTTAAGCGCCCCGGGTCCATCATGGTTTTGAAATTGGTGGTCATGTTGTGGGTGTTGTTGCCGATGGAAGCCTTTAAAATTCTCCCTTCGGCCATAAGCCTCCGGTAAAGACGGGTTCCGGGAAGGGCGTTTAAGAAGCCGATCATGGCCTTGGGAATGGCATTTCGCTGGATAAAATCAATTTGACGATCGAAAATGTCTTCTTTGTCATTGTCAAACCCAAGGATAAAACCTGCCATCACTTCCATTCCGTGTCGTTGGATGGACCGGATCGACGCCTCCATATCCGAATTCAAGTTTTGGATCTTGCCGGTTTCTTTGAGTCCTTCGGGATCGGGCGTTTCAATCCCGATAAACACCTGGTTGAATCCGGCCTCTCGCATGGCCGCCAGCAGGTTTTCGTCGGACGCCATATTGATACTGGCTTCGGTAAAAAAATGGAAGGGATAATCATGCGCGACTTGCCAGGTTTTCAGGGCCGGCAGAAGGTCGGCCTTGACCTTCTTCTTGTTCCCGATGAAATTATCGTCAACAATAAACACCGGTCCCCGCCATCCCAGATCAAACAGGGTATCCAGTTCGTGCAAAATTGCGCCGACAGATTTCAACCGGGGTTTGTTGCCGTAAATGGACCAGATATCGCAGAATTCGCAGTGGAAGGGACAGCCCCTGGAATACTGAATGGACATGGAACCATAGGCCGTGATATCCAGAAGATCAAATCTCGGGACCGGCAGATTGGAAATATCCGGATATGGCGGTTTGGCATAGACCGGTTTCGCGATACCCTTTTCCAGATCCTGTAAAAAATCCGTCAAGGTTTGATCCACCTCTCCGGTGAGAAAATGGTCGACGCCCGTGATGTCCTCATGATTTGATGTTGGAAAGGGGCCGCCTGCGACAATGGTTTTGCCGAATTGCCGGCAGCGTCGAATCGCGTCCTCCATGGAGACCCGCTGAACGATCATTGCGGAGATAAATACGGCGTCCGCCCACGCGATATCGTTGTCGCTCAAGGGTGAAACATTCATATCGACCAGCTTGAGATGATAGGTATCCGGGAAAAAGGCGGCAATGGTCATCAACCCCAGCGGCGGCATGGCGCTTTTTTTTCGGATTACTTTTAGTGTATGTTTGAAACTCCAGTAAGTATTGCTCGGGACCTTCGGATAAATAAGAAGAATGTTTCGATACTTTATCATGGCGGCAGATCCTCCTTTTATCACCGATACGGTTATCTATTGGGGCCTATTGGAAAGGATCGTTTTTCCCTTATCATTTTTTTCTCTGACAATCCAGACCAAAAACGTCGATTGTTTACAATCTTTTCAAAAAAGACTATTGTGATATGCTGTTTATAAATCGGCATGTGGACGATTTGTATCCCATGTGATGATGGAAAAATCGAATAATGAACTATAGAGAACTGATCATACCCCTCCGAACGGCTGACCCGGATCTTTTTACCGCGGTTAACACCTCGCTGGAGAACAAGGGCATTGACACGTTTAAAGAAGATGTGGCTGTTTTGGTAGAAGAAACCCTTTGGGCACTATCCATAGAGAGATCCTTCGGTCATTCCGTGGCCAAAGGGTATTCGAACCTTATCGGACAGGTTTGTTCCAGACATTTTCATCGCTACCGGGAACTCGTCCGTTCCTTTGGAAAGCAAGGGCCGACGCTGGGAAAAATTATGGCCGAACATCTTGTGCCGGTATTCATACACAGCGACGGTCGGTTGTTAGAACGTTTTTTACAAATACTAAAGATCATGCTGAACAAGGGAATCTATACCTTAAAGGATCCTTTTGCCGGACTTTCCGACATATTGAACGAAAAGGACCTTGGCGCCGCAAACGCTTATATGGATCTTTTGAGTGCAACTTTCGCCGAGGATATGTCCTATGTTCAGTGCCAGATGTTTGCCCATCATATTCCGCGTGCCGTGCGATCCTTTGCCGTTTCAAAACGAACCTGGCAAATCAAACAGCTTCATCGGGTGATTACAGCCGATTATCATTTGTTCGATCATTTTTTACGCGGCATGGAAAAAGGTCTGCACCTGCTTTCCCAAAACGCTTTGGCGGATTTTGTATCTTTAGCCTTGGACAAAGCAAGGCGAAACATCAAGTTCGCTTCAAAATTTTTATCGCTGGAATCGAACCTCGGCCTCGATGCATATGCGGATATGCAGGTGGCGGTCGGGCTTTCCGAGATTCGACACCCGTTAAGCCGCTATCTTCGCGCCCGCACGGGCCTTCCCATATCCATACGGCCGCTGTCTGATTTGCCGGATTCCTTGGTGAATCGGAATGACGGAAAAACATTCATTTGTTCAGACGGAAAAACCATCTATCTGGCCGACGAAATCAATCTGTTCCCTTCAAAAAACGAAAACGCAACACTGTTTAAATGCCTGACCGGACTTGAAGCCGGGCATTTTGAATTCGGCACGTTTGATTTCGACCTGGAAAAGGCACTGAAAAAATATCCACCTTCAACCCATATCCGGGATCCGTATGTCAAAGCCGATGCCGGCGTCGATCCGGAGGAGATGTCCGACCTCGAACGGTTTTTTCTGACATTTCCGACCCCGGATTTGGCAGCCGATCTTTTTACCGTATTTGAACACGGCCGCATCCGGTTGTTGCTCGAAAAGCGTTACCCCGGCCTGATCCGCCGGACACTTCCGTTGCTGCATCAAGAGGCTTTTCATATGACAGACCCAAAGGGGCGCCTGGATGCTGTTTTCCGATTATACCTTAATATAGGGCTTGGCCTTGGTATTGAACATTCCGATCAAGTTGATGAAACCATTTCGCGTGTTGTCATTAAGATTGAAAAACAATTCAAAACCGCAATGGCCGCCGACAACAGCGTTGAGGCCTGTGTCGGGCTGGTGCATACAGCCTATCCGGTTATCGACGCGGTGCTTAGAATTTCCGAACATGATAACGACTCGAAAATAAACTACAAACCACTGCGGACCCCGTTTGACAGAAAATTGCGCCCCGATCTGTTTTATATGACCCATCGCCATATTGAGAAAACTGCGGCAAAATTGACCGTTCGATTGACGGTCAAAGGATACAAGGTATACAAGTCGGACATTCGCCGGAAATTGATCGCGAACAAAGGGATGCTTTCCCATGAAGATATTCACTCGATACTTCTCAATTATCAAAATAAAAACCGGCCGGATAGGATTGCCGATGAAACCGCCATTGACTTATCATGGCTGGATCTTTCTCATTTGCAAGATAACGGGTTACTTGTGCCGGTGTACGGCGACGACGATATCGGATCTGTTTTCTGGTACAAAGAATGGGATTGCCATCTTACGGATTATCTCTCTTCTCACGTCAGGGTGGTGGATCGATCCATACCTGCATCTTCGGGCGACTTTTATATCCGAACATTGAAAAAACATAGAGGGCTTGTTCAGCGCATTCGCTATGCATTTGAATTGTTAAAACCCGAAGGGTTGATGCGATTGAGACAGTGGGTGGAAGGGGACGAGTTTGATTATCGGGCGCTTTTGGATTTTGCAATGGATAAAAAAGCAGGAAAAATTCCCTCCGATCGACTTTATATCAAACATATCAAACGGACAAGAGACGTGACGGCCTTGTTGCTGGTGGATCTCTCCCGGTCTACCGCCAACACGGTTTATAACTCCAAAGCAACCATACTTCACGTTGAAAAAGAGGCCATCGTACTGTTTTGCGAAGCGCTTCAGGTCGTGGGAGATGAATTTGCCGTCGCGGGTTTTTCCAGCACCGGGCGGTTGGGGGTTGATTATTTCAGAATCAAAGACTTTGGGGAAAACTTAAACGATGCGGTCAAGGGCCGCATCGATGCCCTGGCGCCCAAACGGAATACCCGGATCGGCGCCGCCATTCGGCATGCCGCATGTCAGCTGGAGGCGGTCTCTTCAAAGGTCCGGTTGCTGATCGTATTAAGTGACGGATTTCCAAATGACATGGACTACAAACATCAATATGCCATTGAAGATACGAAAAAATCCATATTGGAAGCCCGTTCAAAAAATATATTCACCCATGCCATTACCGTCAATTTTGCCGGTGATCCCAATCTGGATGATCTTTACGGAAATGTTCATTACAATATCATATCCGACGTTCGTGAACTTCCGGATAAGTTATTGCGTATTTACGGCAGCTTGACACGGCATTAGATATTGAGCTAAGTGTTTCGTCTCCGGCCTTCGCCTTTATTGACAACGCTTTGAACAGGCATTAATGTCATGGGTGCTTGTGATTGTTCACAACGGCTAAAATTAGCCTTTTTATAGGAATTGACATGAAACGTGTTCACCATCGGGAAAAAGAACAATTTCAGAAACTGTTCCAGCAGGAAAACATCGATGAGTTCGAAGATCGATTCAAGATCCTGGAAGTTTTTCTTCAAACCGAACGTCATATTACCGTGAGCGAGCTGGCCCAACTCCTTAATGATAACGGATATTTTTTCACGACCGACTTTGTCAGGGACACCCTGAGGCTGATGTGTCGATTCGGGTTTGCCCGGAAAAACAGATTCGACAATGGAGAAGTGCGTTACGAACATTGGCATTTGGGTCATCATCACGATCACATGATCTGTACGAAATGTCGAAATATTTATGAGTTCAAAGACGAACACATCGAACAAATGCAGGGCCGGATCGCCGCGGCCCATAATTTTCATATGCTTCAGCACAAAATGGAAATCTACGGCATCTGTTCCAATTGCCTCAAAGATCACATACGCCCCATGCCGCTAATTCATACCAAACAGGGGGAGCATGTGGAAATCAGAGAATTTACAGGGGGTGCCGGCGCCCGTATGCGGCTGTTATCCATGGGGTTAAGAATCGGAGACCGGATCGACATCGTGACCAACCTCAATAAAGGACAAATGGTCATCGCTGCGGACTACAATCGCTATGTTTTGGGACGCGGGCTCGCGGAAAAAATATTGGTTGAACCGGTTAGAAGCTGAATACGGAGATAAACGGATGTTGTTGAGTGAAATGAAAGAAAAGCAAACCGCGACCGTTGTTCGCGTGGGCGGAAACGGACCGCTTCGCAGAAGGATCCTCGAAATGGGCATTTTAAAAGGGACTAAAATTTATGTTGAAAAATATGCGCCGTTAAAAGATCCCGTGGAATTGATCGTCAAGGGCTATCATATATCACTCCGCGTTGAAGAAGCCGCACAAATTACCGTAGAAATATGACCCCAAAACGCCTCACAATAGCCCTCGCCGGCAACCCGAATTCAGGCAAAACCACCATATTCAACAACTTGACCGGCACGCGCCAGAAAGTCGGAAACTGGCCCGGCGTCACGGTTGAAAAAAAGGAAGGGACCATCAAACACTCCGGTCACGATCTGAAAATCGTCGATCTCCCCGGAACATACAGTTTAACCCCTTTTTCCATAGAAGAAATCGTCGCCCGGGATTATATTCTGGAAGAACGGCCGGATGTGGTGATCGATATCATCGATGCATCCAATCTCGAACGAAGCCTTTATTTGGCAACGCAGTTGAGAGAAATCGATTGCAACGTACTGTTCGCCTTAAACATGGCCGATGTTGCCCGAAGCCGGGGCTTCAAAATCGATGGGCGAAAGCTTTCCGAACTTCTGGCCGTTCCCGTGGTCTTTACCGTCGGCAACAAAAACAAGGGCATGGAAACGCTCTTGGAGCAGGCCATCGCGCTGGCCGAGTCGGACAGCGCCGCTCCCCAAAAACGAAAGGTAAAGTACAGCAAAGACATCGAGGATGCCATCTCGAAAGTTGAAAAGATCATCGAAAACCACGGCGCCGACGCAATGTCATACAACATT
>Ga0307423_1000754_pt1 | contig 21358 bp, 26 predicted proteins | sample SalMarWE160310MG_FD_202154 | JGI IMG/M metagenome (GOLD analysis project Ga0307423, IMG submission 202154) | Salt marsh sediment microbial communities from the Plum Island Ecosystem LTER, Massachusetts, United States - WE1603-10 | ecosystem: Environmental > Aquatic > Marine > Intertidal zone >...
TGGTGCCGGGCTCGGCCTTGCGGCTGTTGGTCACCCCGCAAAGCTTGCGGCACACCTCCACCGCCTCCAAGCCCTCCAGGCACAGGGCGATCACCGGAGTGCGGCTCATGAACTCGGCGATGGTGGGGAAAAAGGGCTTGTCGGCCAGGTGGGAGTAGTGCTCCTTGAGAAGCGCGTCGGTTAGCTGAATCATTTTCATGCCGGCGATCTTCAGGCCTTTTTGCTCAAAACGTCCCAGCACCACGCCAGCCAGGCCGCGGGCGATGGCGTCGGGTTTAATCAGGATTAAGGTGCGTTCCACGGCAGATCCTTTCTAGCCACTCTAAAATATTATACATTTCTCGCGGGCCCAAGTGATGGTCTTCATCGGGCCGTGCCTGCTAAAGTCCTTCAATTAGGGCACGCGCCCGGCCCCTTGTCAAGGCGTGGGCCTTTAACCTTGGGCCAAAACACGGCGATTTGTTAATTATATATATATTACGCGCACCTGCTTAATCTGCAACCCACCTCCCCGCCCCCGGGGCCTCCCCTGGCCAGCCCCCCCTCTGCTCTTTCTGAAAAAAGTTGTAGACTACTTGCAAGGCCCGCTCGTCTACATCAAGCAAAACCTGGCGCTTTTGCGGGCCGGCGCACACGGAAAGCAGCATGCACTCTAGCGGCCAGCCCGATCAACCGCAAAAAACTTCCGCGGACCAGGTGACCCAGTGGGCCTCCCAGGCTATTGCCGGCGATAGCGCTGCATTCGAGAAATTGGCCCGCCACTTTTGGCAAGAGGTGTTCCGCATGCTCTTTTACCGGGTTTCCAACCAAGCCGACGCCGAAGACCTCTGCCAAGAGGTGTTCGAGAGGGCCCTGAGGAGCATCTCCAGCCTGCGCTCGCCGGAGAACCTGCGGGCCTGGCTCTACGGCATCGCCCTCAACCGGTCGCGCGATTTCCTGCGCAAGCGCCGTGTATTGGCCATGTTCCAGACCACGCCCGAGGGCGGCCACCCGGAGGTGGAGGACCAGGGCCCATGCGGAGCCTCGGCCCTGGAGCTTGCCGCCAAGAGGCGCTTTTGGCAAAAGATAAACGAGTTCCTTATGGGCCTGCCCCGCCTGCAGCGCGAGGTGTTCAGCCTGCGCTATGTGGACGAGCTAAGCATCCCCGAGATAGCCCAGGCTTTGGGAAAAAGCCAAAGCGCCATAAAGACCCACCTCTACCGGTCGCTGGAGCGTTTTAAGAAAAGCCACAGCCTGGTGCGGGAGCTAAGGGAGGAGGCCCGATGAGCCGGGAGCATCTGGACGCCGCCGCCTTGGCCCGGATCGTGGCGGGAGACCCAAAATCCCTGGCCAGCGAGCACTTGGCAAAGTGCGCCCAGTGCCGGGGCCAGGCGGCCGAGCTTAAGACCGATCTTGGGGAGCTAACCCGCCGCGTGCGTGCATCGGCTCCTTTCACCGCTACGTCCTTTGTGTGGCCCCAGGCCGCGCCCTCCCGCAGCTTGAGGCCCCTTGGCTGGCTTTGGTCGCCGGCCGTGGGCGCGGCGGTTTTGGCCCTGATCCTGGCCGTGGTTTGGCTGGGAATAAAAGAAGACCGCTCCGCTGTGCTATCCCTACGGCCGGAGCAGACCCGGATCTGGGCCGAGGTCATGGATGACGAGCCCGAACGGCTGGGCGGCTTTGTCGGGTTTTTGGTGGCCGAGAACAGCGCGGGGCTGGAGGTGGATTTTATCAGCGCCGATGACGATGAGATCGCCACTGGCGCGGAAGGAGTGATTCTATGGCCCGGCGTATTGTAGGCCTGGCGCTTTGCCTGGCGCTTGTGGGCTCGACCCTGGGGGGCGCGGCTCCGGTCTGGGCCAAAAGCGGCTTGGACAGCATGCAAAAATGGTGGAACTCGCCCCGCATGGTGCGCGAGCTCAAGCTCACGCCAGCGGAAAAGCAGCGCCTGGACCAGCTTTTCTTGGCTTTTAGGCGCAACAGGATTGAATATAAAAGCAGGGTCAATAAAGCTTACTTGGAGATAGAGGCGGCTTTTGAAAAGGAGCCGCTGGACGAGGCCCGCGCCCAGAGCGCCTTTCAGGAGGTGGAGCAGGCCAAGCTGATGAGCCGTCAGGCGCTACACGCCTTCATGCTGGAGGTGCGGCGCATCTTGGGCTTTGCGCGCTACCAGCGGCTGAAAACGCTTTACGTGGAGCACAAATCCCCGGCCCCCCAATAAAGGCTTGGGGTTTCATTACAAGGAATCGCACCCAGCCCCCCTAAAGGGGCCAGGGAAAAAGGAGGAGATAACATGAGCAGGAAATTCAACAGCATCGCGGCCGTAGCGCTGGTCGCGGCCCTGGCTTTCACCGCCTTTGGCTGCGCCGCAGCCAACGTGCCCTCGCCCTCGAATTCGGCCTATAAGGGCGGCGCGGTGGGCGCGGGAGTGGGCGCGGCGGCCGGCGCTCTCTTGGATTCCGACAACCGCTGGCGGGGCGGCGTGATCGGCGGCGCCCTGGGCGCGGTTTTGGGCGGGGCCATGGGCGAGATATCCAACAGCGCCGCCCAGCAGGCGGCCTACCAGAGACAGCCGGTGGTCTACACCAACCAGAGCGGCACCCAGCGGGTGGAGGCCTATCCCTCCCAACAGCGGGGCAACTGCCACATCGTCAAGGAAAAGTTCTACGAGCATGGTAACCTGGTGCGGGAGACCGAGCGCGAGGTGTGCAACTAGCGCTTAGCAAATGACCATATGCCCTCTCCAAGGGGAGGGGAAAAGGAGATAGCCATGTGCTTTAAAACCACGGTGGCGGCCCTGGCGGCGGCGGGCATCCTGGCCACCAGCGGCCTGGTTTACGCCGGCACCCCGGCCGAGTTCGACAAATGCGACAAGAACAAGGACGGCAAGCTCACCTTCGAGGAGTTCAAGGCCTGCTATCCGGACAAGGCCAAGGCCAAGGAGGCCTTTGACTGGTACGACCGCAACAAGGACGGGGTGGTCACCAAAAAGGAATTCGTGGGCGGCATGTAGCTGCTTGGGTTAGGCACATAAAAATCCCATCCAGCCCCAAAGGCGGATGGGATTTTTTTTGGCTTTAAGTAGGCCAAGCCCGATCCGGAGAGCGCCTTTATTGAATAAATCCGTTGGTCTCGCGCTCGTGCTTCACGGTGGACTTGGGCGCGGGGCCATAGTGATGGCCCGGCCACACAATGGTGTCGTCGGGCAAGGTCATGATGCGCTTTTTAATGGAGTCGGCCATGATCGGCCAGGAGCCGCCGGGCAGATCGGTGCGGCCCACGCCCCCCACGAACAAGGTGTCGCCGGTGAAAACGTGGCCCGGGGTGTAGAGGCAAATGCAGCCCGGCGTATGGCCCGGGGTGTGGAGCACTGTGAGGTCAACCTCGTCGCCCACCTTGATGTGGTCGCCTTCGGTCACGGTCTCGTCGGCCGGGGGGGTGCCGGCGCAGCCCAGCATGCGGGCGAATTCATTGGCGTGGGCGCTTATCATGCCCTGGGCGTCGTCCGCGTGCACCACTATGGGAGCGCCGGTGAGCTCTTTCATGCGCGCGTTGCCGCAGGTGTGGTCCGGGTGCCCGTGGGTGTTGACGATCTTAACGATCTTTAGCCCCTCTTTGTCGGCCGCGGCCTTGATGCGGTCCTCCTCGCCGGCCGGATCGATCACCAGGGCCTGGCCGGTTTTTTCGCAGCCCACCAAATAGGCGAAAACCGCCATCTGTCCCACCAGAATTTGTACAACCTTCATAAGCTCCGCGCCTTTTTAGAGGTAGGTGATTTTGTGGCCTAAAGGCTAGCAAAGCCCCGGCAAGCCGTCAACCGCGGCGGCAAAAAGCCCTCAAGCCCCGCGCCGCCCCGGCCGATGAATATATTAGACAAGACCAAAGCGCCCCCAGGGACAAGGAGGTCCGCCATGGGAAAAAGCTTAAGGATGAGCCTGCGCGATGTAATTCGCTGCCTGATGCAATCCGGCCTGTATTTCGAGCTGCCGCCCTGGGAGCGGTTGACCCTGGCCAAGGTGCTCCTAAGGCGCTACTTTAACTAGGTTTTACCTGTGGCGTAGGAGTGCAGGCCGCTCAAGAGCAGGTTGACCCCAAAGTAGGTGAACAGCACGCAGCCAAAGCCGATCAGGGAGAACCAGGCCAGACGCCTGCCCTGCCAGCCCCGCATGTAGCGGCTGTGCAGCATGGCGGCGTAGACCAGCCAGGTGATCAGCGACCAGGTTTCCTTGGGGTCCCAGCTCCAATAGGTGCCCCAGGCGCTGTTGGCCCAGATGCTGCCGGTGACAATGCCGGCGGTCAAAAGAATGAATCCCACCACCACGGTTTGATAGATTAGTTCATCCAGGAGCAGCGCGCGCTTGGATTTGGGATCATTTTCCTGCTTGGTCACCAAGTACATCAGGCTGAGAGCCGCTGACACCGCAAAGCCGGCGTAGCCCAGGAAGCAGGCGATGACATGGGCGATGAGCCAGTTGGATTTTAAAGCCGGCATCAAGGGCTTGATGGCCGGGTCCAATTTAAGGGCATAAAGCATGGCGAAAAAGGCCAGCGGCATGGCGTAGGCCCCGATCACCTTCATGCGGGTCTTGTTCTCGATGATGAGATAGATCAGGGTGATGGTCCAGGCGAAGAACACCAGGGACTCGAACAGGTTGGAAAAGGGCGCGTGGCCGTAGCCCTGCTCATAGGAAGCCACCCAGCGCAGGATGATGGCGGTGGTGTGCACGGCCAGGGTCAGTAAGGTGGCCACGGTGGCGGCGCTGCCGAAGAATTCGCGCTTGAACACCCCGTTGCACAGATAGAGCACGCTCACGCCAAGATAGGCGAAGGTTACGGCCACCAGCAAGGTGTTGGACAAAGCTTCCAAGGCCTACTCCCCTCCCCTTAAGTTGTCGTGCAGGCGCTGCATGATCCGCTCCAGGCCGATGCGGTTCTTGTTGGTGGAGCCGGATATCTCCACCCGGGTCCTGCCGCTCCCGGCCGACTCCAGCCGGACCCACACTTTTCTATGGGCAAAATAAAAGGCGATGAGGAAGCCGATCACCATAATGCAGCAGCCCACCCAGATGAACCACACGCCGGGGTCGTACTTCACCTGCAACCCGCTGTAGGGCACGATTTTCACATCCACCAGCTCGATCTTCACCGGCCCTTTTTGGGGAAACTTGTTGCCCGCCTTAAAGGCGGTGATGGCCATGGGCTCGCCCTGGGGCGGCTTATAGGCCATGCGCGCCACCGGGCCGGAATACATCTGGCCCATCTGCACGTTCTCGCGCACCTCCAAGACCCCGGCCTCGCCGCCACCGGGCAGGGGGTTCCAGCGCTTGGGCTCCAACTCGGCGTCAAAGGTCTGGCCGTCCCGGGTTATGCGCACCGTCACCTTGCCCGGGCTCTGGCCGTAGGATGCCTGATAAAAATCAATGCCGTTGAACTCGGCCGGGTCGTTTACCACCAGGGATTTCCTCTGCACCTCCTTGCCGTTTTGCAAAAAGGTGACGTCCGAGCGGTATTCGCTGACCATGCCGTTGGCATAGCGGCTTAAGGTGAACTTGTCCAAGCGCAGGCTGAAGCCCAGCGCGCGCTCCTGGTCGTGCCCTATGGTGATGTAATCCAGGGTTTCGCCCTGGCTTATCATCATGTCGCCGCTGAAGCCGAAGATGTTGCCGATCATGGCCCCGGTGAAGATAATAAGCACGCTGGAATGCACCACGTACACGCCCAAACGGCTCCAAACGCCCTTTTGGGCCAGCATAACCAGGCCCTCTTTTTCCTTGAGCGGCTTTTCATGGACCTTGCCCAGCTCCTTGGCCAGGGCCAGGCGCGCAGCGCCGGCGGCATCATTAGGCTGACCGGGCAGGGTGAAGCTGTGGGCCGCGGCGCGCTTTTTGTCCAGGTCCGCGGCCGGGTCCTTGCGGATGATTTTCAGCACCCCGGGCAGGCGGTTCAGGGAGCAGACCACCAGGTTCACGGCCAGCATGGTAATGAGCAGCCTGAACCAGACGGCGTGGTACATGTCGCCCAGGCCCAAGCCCAGGATCAGCCCGCCCCAGGTGGAGCCGAATTCGCGCAAGTAAAGCTCGGCCGCTTCTTTTTGGGGCAAAAGAGTGCCGGCCACCGAGGTGGCGGCCAGGATGAGGAGCAGGGAGAAAGACAGCTTCACCGAGGCGAAGAAACTCCAGACACGCTCTCCCAAAGATGACGAACTTGGGTTGTTGCTCACTCCAACTCCGCTTGCTTAAGAGATAGTCACTTCCTCAGGAATTGTTCCTATTGAATGGGAGAAAGCCTATCACGCTGATCGTTATTAGACAACCCTACCCGGAATTAGGACAAGCCCACCCGCTCCAGCCAGGCCAGGGCCGCTTGGGCCACCTTGGCCTCGGCCCGGGGGCCGGCGGCCCGCGGGCTCCGGCTGAGCCCGGCGCCATGGGCCAAAACACCAGCCACGGCGGAGGGTTGCGAGGCCAGGAGTTCCGCCAGCTCCCTAACTTTGTTCGCGGCGCTGATCAGGCTCCGCCGCTCCCTGGGACCAACCAGGCTGTCGTCGGCCAGGCCCAGGGCGCTGTCAACGAGCCTGCGCCAATCTTGGGGCAGAAGCGCCGCCCCGGCGCTTAAAAGGCCCGCGCTGGCCGGACGGCCCAAAAAGGCAAGCTCGTCGCCTTCGTAGAGCCTGGCCATGGGGCGCGGCGCCAGGGCCCGGCTCAAGCCTTGGCCCAGCTTGAGGGAGCCGCTCAGCACCACCCCGGCCAGGCTGTCGCCGCATTTGGCCAGCACCTTGGGGATTAAGTTGGCGTGGCGGGTGGCTCCCCGGCGGCCGCGCACCTGATCGGGCTGGTTGACCAGCACCACGGGCCGGGAGAGCGCCCCGGCCAGCTCATCCACCCAGCCCGGCAGGCCCCGGTTGGAGTGGTGATATAGGGCCAGGTCCAAGCCCCACAGCTGGCGGCCCACGCTGAACCCGGCCAGCCAATGGGCGCGCTCCAGGGTGGCCTTTGTGCTGGCGGCGGTGAGCCCCACCATGACCGGCAATGACTTGGGTGCGGCCTGCAAAACCGACTGCACCGCCTCTTGCCATAGCTCGTCGCTCAGGCGCTGGCCCTGGCCCGCATTGGGACCGGCCGCCACCAGGGCGTGGGCATGGGGCGCGGCCCTTTTCACGAGCTTGGCCAGACCGGAGGCGTCCAGGCCGCCGTCATTCATCAGCGGCGTGGGAAGCTCGATGAGAAGGCCTTGGGGCGCGGGCTGCACGCCTTGTCTCCTAGCCCGGAAATTTCATGAAGGTCGTGCGTCCGGCTGCGCCAGCCATCGGCATACCGCGTTGCCGGCTGCGCTCGGGCCTTGACGTAGCTTCGGCTACGCCTGCGGCCCTCGCTTGCCGGACGCCTTGTCTGCCAGCGGCTGGCTGGGCCGGGGCCGGGCAAAAACTGCACCCCGACAAGGCAAACGCTTTTTTCATAAGCACCCCACAAATACTAATTCGTTGTTCTTTGCCGCCCAACCTTCATGAAATATCCGGGCTAGCAGGTGTCTTTGTTGATGGCCTTGAAACTTACCCGGCCCCGCCCCAGGATGTCGTGCAGGTGCACGATGCCCAGCACCTTGCGGCCGGCGTCCACCACCGGAAGCGCGGTGATGAGCTTTTCCTCCATGATATGCAGCGCTTCGGCCGCGGTGGCATCAGGCGAAATCGAAAGCGGGTCCGGGGTCATGATCTGGCTCACCGGCGTGTTCTTCAGATCAATGCCTTTTAAAACGGTGCGGCGCAGGTCGCCGTCGGTGAAGATGCCCTTTAAGAGGCCCCGGCTGGTGATGAGCACCGTGCCCAAGTCGCCCTTGTGGATAGCCTCCAAGGCCTTGGCTGCCATCACCGAGGGCCGCACGCTGGGCAGCTTGGAGCCTTTCAGCATCACCTCGCTCACCTTCAAAGACAGCTGAGCGCCCAATTTGCCGCCGGGATGATGGCGCCGGAAGTCGTCGGCGTTGAAATGGCGTTTTTCGATGAGCACCACGGCCAGGGCGTCGCCCATGGCCAGGGCGGCGGTGGTGCTGGCGGTGGGGGCCAGGCCCAGGGGGCAGGCCTCGCGCTCCACCCCGCAATCCACCACCAGGTCCGAGGCTCGGGCCAAAGACGATTCCAGGCCGCCGGTGAAAGCCACCACGCTGGCGCCGTGCTCCCTTAAAACCGGAATCAGCTCCACCAGCTCGCCGGTCTCGCCGCTGTGGGAGAGGGCTATCACCACGTCGCCCTGGTGAACCATACCCAAGTCGCCGTGCATGGCCTCCACCGGGTGCAAATAGATGGAGGTGGTGCCGGTGGAATTCATGGTGGCCATGATCTTGCGCGCCACGATGCCGCTTTTGCCGATGCCGGTGGTGATGACCTTGCCCGGCGAGGCCAGAATCAGCTCCACCGCCTTTGTAAAGCCCTGGCCCAGGCGCGAGCGCAGGCGCAGGATTCCCTCGGCTTCGATGGAAAGAACCTCGCGCGCGATTTTAAGCACTGATGACAAAAAGAGCCTCCGTCCCGTTTGCCTTGAATCCGGTCAAGCACGGCTAAATGGTTAACACGTAACCCCTTACCGCGCAAGCGGCCCCTGCTGGGGGCTATGGGCTATTCCTCCCCGTTCTCGCCCAGGCGGAACATGCGGCGCACCAGCGCCAGATGCTCGCGGCGGGAGCTTTCCGAGGCATGGGCATGTTGGTCCTTGAGGAACATGATGGGGTCGTGCAAAAACTTTTTCATCATGGCACGGGTGAGATGCTCCAAGGCGGCCTCCTGCCCGGGCTGAAGCCCGCCCAAATCGTGCAGGGTGCGGGCCAGCTCAGCGGCCCTGATTGCATCGGCCTTCTGGGTCATATCGGCGATGGTGGGCACCACGTCCAGGGAACCCAGCCAGCGGTTGAACTTGACCACCTCCTCGGCCACGATGCGCTCGGCCTGGGCCGCCTCGCCCAGGCGGCTCTCGCGGTTGGCCTCCACCACCTGGGTGAGGTCGTCGATGTCGTAGACAAAGCAGCCGTCCAGCTCGCTCACCGCGGGCTCCACGTCGCGGGGCACCGCGATGTCTATGAAGAACACCGGGTTGCCCCGGCGGCGCTTCAGAGCCTTTTTGGCCAGCTCCTGGGTGATGACCGGCTGGCTGGCCCCGGTGCTGGTGATCACGATATCCACCTGGCCCAGCACCTCGGGCAGATCGTTAAGGCCGTAAGCCCGGCCCGCGCCTTCGCCCCCGCCCAGGCGCTCGGCCAGCTCCACCGCCCGTTCCAAGGTGCGGTTGGCCACCAACACCCGCTCCACCCCGTTGGCGCGCAGATGCTCGGCCGCCAGCTCCGCCATCTCGCCGGCTCCCACCAAAAGCGCGTGCAGCCCGTGCAAATCGTCGAAAATCTTCTTGGCCAGCTCCACCGCGGCAAAGGAAACGCTCACCGCCGCGCCGCCGATGTTGGTCTCGGTGCGCACCCTTTTAGCCACCTGGAAGGTCTTGTGCAGGAGCCGGTTCAAGACGGTGCGGCTGGACCCGCCCGCGGCGGCGGCGCGGTAGGCCTCCTTGATCTGGCCCAGGATCTGGGGCTCGCCCACCACCAGGGAATCCAGGCTGGACGCCACCCGGAAAAGATGGCGCACCGCTTCCTCGCCCTGGTGCACGTAAAGATAGTCGGCCACGGTCTTGGGGTCCAGGGGCTTGCCGTCGGCCAGCCAGGCGCCGATGGCCCCGGCCACCTCCCCGCCCTCCACCGCGGCCAAGACCTCCACCCGGTTGCAGGTGGCCAGCATCACCACCTCCCGCACCCCGCCGAGTTTCAAGAGCTCGGCCAGGCGGTCCCCCAGGTCCTCGGGCGCGGGCGCCAGGCACTCGCGCACCTCCACCGGTGCGGTCTTGTGATTGAGCCCCACCAGGACCAGGTTCACGGCAAAGTCCCTTCCAGCTTGGGCAGCGAATCAAAGGCGTGATAGCCCGGGAAAAGAAGCCCCACGCCCACGAAGGTGAACAAGAGCACCCCGAAGGCCAGCGCCCCCAGCCAGGCCCCGCGCCGCCCGCGCCAGCCCTGCACCAGGCGGGTGTGGATCAGCACCGCATACAAGAGCCAGGTGATGAGCGCCCATATCTCCTTGGGGTCCCAGCGCCAATAGGAGCCCAGCTTAATCTGGGCGTACACCGCCCCGGTTATGAGCCCGATGGTAAGAAGCGTGAAGCCGGCCACCAGGGCGTTGTGATTGAGGGAGTCCAGGCGCGAAAGCGGCGGCAGGCGCTTGAAGGCCGCGCCCAGCTTCTTGGCCCGGATCAGGCGGTCCTGCAAAAGATAGAGCGCCCCGCTAAGGAAAGTGAGCGCCAAAAGCCCATAGGCGGCCAGCACGCTGATTACGTGCACCGGCACCCAGACGCTGGTCATGAGTTTAGAGGGCGGAGCCGACGGCACGGCCAGCACCGAGGCGGCCAGCAGCAACAGGGCGCAAAGTGGCGCAATGAGCGCGCCCAGGATCATCACGTTGAGCCGCAAGTTGACCAGAAGCGAGGCGCCCATGAGGCCCCAGGAAAACACGTCCAGGCTTTGGCGCAGGGTGGTGGCGGGCAGCACCCCGGTCTCCCACCAGGCCGAGCCCAGGGCCAGGCTGTGCAAGCAAAACCCCGCCCACAGCACCGCCCGGCCCACGATATGCAGGCCGCGCCGCTGCCAGATCACGAAAGCCAGATACAACACCGTGGCCACGAGATAGGCCGCCAGGGTGGCCCAGTGCAGCGCGCCGCTCATGATTTCGCCTCCAAGTCGGCCGGGCCCCAGCCCAAATCAGCCAGGCTGAAACCGGGCCCCAATACCGAGGCGACGATGCGGTCCACTGCCGCCGCGTCCCCCGCCGCCACCAGATCGAATAGCTCTGAATCGGCCAGAGCGAAAAACTTGGGCCGATTTTCCTCGGCCGGGCGGCCCAGGGCGGTCACCCGCTCCCGCAGTGCGCGCATGAGCCTTAAGTAGGGGCCCCAGGCCGGGCCGAACTCGCCCTGCAGGCGCTCGCGCAGGCGCCGGGCCGCGGCGGGCGAGGCCCCGCCGGTGCTTACCGCTAAGGTAAGCTCGCCCCGGCGCACCACCGCCGGCACGATGAAGCTGCACAGAGGCGGCACGTCCACTATGTTTACGAAAAGCCCCCGCTTATCCGCCTCGGCCGCTACCGCACGGTTGAGGACCTGGTTATCGGTGGCGCAGATCACCAAGGCCGCTCCGTCCAGGTCACCGGGCCTGAACTCGCGCCTGCGCAGTTCCACGTCGGGATGGCCGGCCTGGGCCTCGGTATCCGGAGCCAAGTCGGGGGCGACCAGCCGCACCCAAGCCCCCACTTCCAAGAGGGAGGCCACCTTGCGCGCGGCGACCCGGCCGCCGCCGATCACGGCCACCAGCTTGTCGCGCAAATCCAATAGCGCCGGGTAATAACTCAAGATTTCGTACCTTCTGCCTAAAGTCCGCCAAGCATAGCACCCGCCCCGCGGCCGTACAAGCCGCAGCAAGTCTTTGCCTTGCCCGCCGGCTTAGTGCATTAAAGCCTTTTCCACCGCCTCGCCAAGTTTGGCCAAGTCGACCTTCAACTCCTGGGCGTGCACCAGCTTGCCCCCCGCGTTGTAAACCAGCACCGTGGGGGTGGCGATCACGTCCAGTTTTTCTCCCAAGGGCATGTTGTCCGTGGGCCCGGCGTCCAAGAGGACCGGCCCGGGCATGGAGTACTGCTCGGCATAGGCCTTGGCAGCCGGCCGCATGGCCGGACCGTCGCAGTTAATCATGATCATGGCAAAGGGGTTACCTCTAAGGCGCCGGTACAGGGCCATGAACTCGGGCATCTGCTTGCGGCAGAGGGGGCAGGAGACCGACCAGAAGATCAGCACCGCCACCTTGTCCTTGGCCAAGGCGGTCAAGTCCCGGCTCTGGCCATCCAGGTCGGGCAAGTTGAGGGCGGGCAGGTCGGTTCCGGTCTTTACCAGGGCCATAGCGGGCGCGGCCAAGGCGAATATGGCCGCCAGGGCCAGGATCAGGGCAAAACGAAGGCTCATGTGCGGTCCTCTTTGACAGCAGGTTAAAGGTAGCATAGGCTTTTGTCATTCAAAACTCTAGCAGATGCGCCAGCCGCTCACAATGAGGCATGTGATGATTGAGATAAGCCAACACGGCCCCATAACCCGCTTCCGCCTGGGCCGCCCGGTGATGGGCAAGGTGCAGTACTGGACCTCCTGCTTTTGGCTGGACGGCATATTGATCGACACCGGCTGCGCCCACACCGCCGAGGAGCTTTTGGCCGAACTCCGGCCCCGCGGGGTGGAACTCATCGTTAACACCCACTATCACGAGGATCACACCGGCGGCAACGCGCTCATCAGCAAAGAGCTGAACGCGCCCATCTACGCGCCCGCAAAAAGCCTGCCGCATCTCCAGGAGCCGCCCTGGATCCATGCCCACCGCGAGCTGGTTTGGGGCACGCCCCAACCCAGCCGGGCCGAGGCCCTGGGCCAAGAACTAAGCGCCCGCGGCTACAGCTTTACGGTGCATCCCGCGCCGGGCCACTGCCCGGACCAAGTCATGCTTTTCGAGGCAAACCAGGGCTGGCTCTTTTGTGGCGACGCCTTTATCGCTGAAAACCCCAAAACCGCCCGGCCCGAGGAAGACTACAACCAGTGTCTCCTGACCATCCGCGCCATGGCCGCCCTAAAGCCCGAAATCCTGTTCTGCTCACCCCTGGGCGTGGTGGAGCCCGCCCTGCCGGCTTTAAGGCGCACCATCGACTACCTGCAGGACATGCAAGCCCGCATCCTTGCTCTGCACGGGCGGGAACTTTCGCCGGAGGCGATGGTGCTGGAGCTTTTCGGCCGCGAGAGCAGCCTGATCGTGTTCACCGAGGGCCAGTTTTCCTATCAGAATTTCGTGGAAGCCTTCCTCAAATAACCTGGCCCGATTTTCCCGCGTGCCTTTCACGCCTCTTGCCAGGGCGGCCAGGGCCGGGTTATGGTGGGTTCGACTAGGCGCCGCACGCCTACCGTGGGCCGCTCGGCCCCATTATTTGAGGAGGGATCGCCATGATTATAAGAAAAGCCGCCGCCTGCCTGGCGGTTATGGCCCTGTGCCTGGCCTTGGCCCTGCCCGCCCTGGCGGCGGATTCAGCGGCCTTGGTGCAGCAAGCCGATCAGCTCTATGCCCAACGCGTTGATTTGGCCAAGGCCAATCAGGCGGCGGACCTTTATGAAAAGGCCTTGGCCGCCGATCCCAAGAACGAGGAGGCCGCCTGGAAGGCCGCCCGGGTGCTTTATTGGATCGGCCGCAACACCAAAGGCGACGACAACAAGATCAAGGTTTTCGAGCGCGGCATCGCCGACGCCAAGAAAGCCCTGGCCATCAACGCCAAAAGCCTGGGCGGGCATTACTGGCTGGGCGTGAGCTACGGGCTTTACGGCAGCGCCAAGGGCGTCACCAAAAGCCTGTCTTTAATCAACCCCATCAAGGAAGAGATGGCCGCGGTCATCGCCCAGGACCCCAAGTATGACGAGGGCGGCCCCTACCGCGTGCTGGGCAGGCTCTACTTCAAGGTGCCCGGCATCTTCGGCGGCTCCAACTCAGAGGCCATCAAGAACCTGACCACCGCCATCAAGTACGGCCCCACCCGCTGGCTGAACCACCTCTACCTGGCCGAGGTCTACCTCGACGAGGGCGAAGACGCTAAAGCCAAGGAGCTGTTGGCCCTGGTCATCAAAGGCCCGGCCCCCCAAGGCCTGGAGCCGGAATACGCCATGTGGAAGGCCGACGCCGAGAAGCTCGCCAAGGAAGTTAAGTAGAAACCGAGTGGCTGGTCAAGCGGGCGGGTCCCTCAGGGCCCGTCCGTTTTAATTTCCGGCCCGGGATCGATGTGGATGATGACCCGCTCCACCAGGGGCAGATCGCCCATGAGGCAGGCCTCCACCTGCTTGGCGATGGCGTGGCCCTGGCTCACGCTGAGGGTTCCGTCCACCACCACGTGCAGCTCCATCTGATAGCGCCCGCCCGAGGCGCGCACCTTGAGATCGTGTATTTCGTGGACTCCCGCCACATTCAAGGCGCAGCGCTTCATATCATCCAGCACCTCGGCGGTGGGGGCGTGATCGGTGAACTCCTTGATGGCCTCCCAGATGATATCCAGGCCCGCCTTGCAGACCAGAAGCGATACCACCAGGGCGGCATAGGCGTCCAGGATGTGCCATTCGGGGTTATAGATGGCCGCGCCCACTCCGATGAGCACCGCCACCGAAGACAGCGCGTCGGAGCGGTGATGCCAGGCGTTGGCCTGCAGCACCGCGCTTTGGATGCGCCTGCCCACGGCCATGGTCCAGCGGTAGAGGGCCTCCTTGGCAAGAACCGAGACCAGGGCACCGGTCGCCGCCAGCCAGGTGGGATGATGCTCGGCGTGATGGTAAATATCCACCCCGGCCTCATAGCCCAAGAAAACGCCGGTGCCCACCAGGGCCAGGCCCACCAGGGCGGCGGTGAGGGTCTCCAGACGGCCGTGGCCGAACTGATGCTTTTGGTCGGCCGGGGCCCGGCCCAGCTTGAGCCCCACCAGAACCACCACATCGGTGGCCAAATCGGAAAGCGAGTGCACCGCGTCGGCGATCAGCGCCGCGCTGAAGCCGAAAACCCCGGCCAGGAACTTGAACACCACCAAGGCCAGGTTGACCGCCGCGCCCACTAAAGTCACCCGGCGTCCGGCCTTTAGTTCCTCACGGGCCTTTACCAGCGTGTCGTTCAAGGCCAACTCCCCGGCAGCCTCCGGCCGCCCCCGGCCATCAATCATTGGCCGCCAGTAAAAAGATGGGCCCCAGGCGGGGCCCTTTGGCTTAATGCCAGAATTATATACCGGAAGTGGGCAGGCGGTCGAGAAATTCACGGACCTTTTGGAAATAGGCCTCGCCGCCCAGGTCATAGGTATCGTTGTGGCCCGCGCCGGTCAAGGTTAGCCAGGTCTTGGGTTCCTTTGCCGCCTGATACAGCCTTTGGCCCAGCTCGAACGGCACGATGTCGTCGCGGTCGCCGTGGATGAAGAGCTTGGGTGCGCGGACTCCTGGAATGCGGCCCAGGGAATTGAAGCGGTTGCGCAGCCGGCCCACCCCGGGCAAGGGGAAATGCACTTTAGCCATGTCGCCCAAATTGGTGAAGGTGGATTCCAGGATCACCCCGGCCACCTGGGGCTGGTCCGCCACGCTCACCGCCGCCACCCCTCCCAAGGAGCGGCCGAACAAGGCCAGCCGGCAGTTGTTTTCCCGGGCGCGTTTTAGGCCCGCCTGCAAGGCCGCCCGGCTGTCGGCGTAAAGCCCCTTTTCGCTGATGGAGCCCTGGCTTTTGCCATAGCCGCGGTAATCGAAGATGAGGACGCTCAGGCCCCAGGCCTGCAAATGGCGCAGGTTGTCCAGGCGGTGGGAGATGTTGCCCGCGTTGCCGTGGAAAAACACCAGCACGGTCCGCGCGCCAGCAGCCGGCAGCCACCAGGCGTGCAGGCGCAGGCCGTCCTCGGTCTCGATCCACTGGTCCTCGTAGGCAAGGCCAAAGGAGCCGGGGTCGCCCACCAGAACCTTGTCGGGAAAAAATATCTGGCTTTCTATGAAAGAATCCCATGCCATGCCGCACCCCATTGCGCTAGCCAGCGTCAAGATAAGGCCCAGCGCCCAAGCCGGATTCCGCCTGATCCTTAACGATGGGGGCCGGGGCATGGGTTTTCCTCCATGCAAGGAGCGCTCCCTTGTTGGCGCGGGCTCAAGGCCCTAGTTCCTAAGGCAAGGTGATGTAGAGCTCGCCCTTTTCATGGCGCACCGGCAATGGTTTAAGCCCGCCCTTGGCCGGTCCGCTTAGCTTTTCGCCGGCAAGGTCAAAGGTGGAGTGGCTCACGCTGCAGCAGCGCAGGCTCTGCCCGCCCTGGGAGGGATCAATCCGGCGGCCCATATGGGTGCAGCGGTTGACAAAGGCCCGGTAGGTTCCATCGGCCGCGCGCAGCAAAAGCAGGGGCTCGCCCAATCCCTCGCCCTCCAAACGCACCGCGCTTCCCAACGCCTGCAGCTGGCTGGCCCCGGCCAGAAGCACCACGGCCTGGTCGCCTTCGGTGCGCCACAGGGCGCGGTCCAGAGGTTTGGTCTGGCAGATGCCGGCCACTGACTTGAAAAAGTCCAACACCGCGCCCATTAAAGCCTCCCATATATTAAGTATGGCTCCACTATAGCCCAGGGGGATGGGGGGGCTCAAGAACAAGGCGGCGGCATAATCTAGCCGCAGTCGTTAACAGCGCCGGACCAGGCCGGCCGGAGGGGAGGGGGGCCTAAAGGTTGTGGCGCAGGGAGTCGATGGCCTCGGCGCGCTTTTGCAGGCGTTGCCGGACCCACCACATGTCCTCCTCGCTCAAATCCAGCGCCTGCACCGCCTCGGGATAAGGGAAGATATTCACCGACTCTTCTTGGGAGCACAATTCATGGGCCAGGCAGTCGGCCACATGAACCGTGGCCACCAGCTCCAGATAGGTTAAGCCCGGATAAGGCTCGTGATGGCGGCCCAGCACCTCGCTCAGCATGGGCGGCAAATGCCAATGCTCGGCCAGGGAAATGCCCAGGTCCTCATGGTCCACGCCCAGCATGGCCTCGGCCTCCTGGAAGCTTATCCTCTCCGCCGCGGCCTTGGCAGCCACCGCCTTGAACTCTTCGGGAAAATAGGCCGCCAAGGCGAGCTTGCCCAAGTCGTGCAAGAGGCCTGCGGTGAAGGCCTGCTCGGGCTCGGCTTTTTTGGTGCGCGCGGCCAGGATGCGGGCCCCCTCGGCCACGAATAGGGAATGGGCCCACTGCTGCTCCATCAGCTTCAGATCCTTGACCCGCGAACGGTTTATCATGTTAAACATGCCCGCGCCCAGGCAAACCTTGCGCACCTCGGAAAGGCCCAGCACCACCACCGCCCTTTTCAGGGTGGTGATCTCGGAGGCAAAACCATAGTAGGAGCTGTTGGCGACTGACAGGAGCTTGGAGCACAAGGCCTGGTCCTGGCGGATCACCTTCTCCAAATCAGCCGCCGTGGAGGACTCGTCCTCCATGGTGTTCAAGATGGTGGTTAGGACTTGGGGTAAAGTGGGCAGGCCCTGGATGCCATGCAACACATTGGAGGAGATATATCTCTTGCCGGAGTAAGCCACCTCTTGCGCATCCCTCAAAATGGGTTGACTTTGCACAAAAACACCTCCTCCGCGCCTTTATGACCTATGCGGTTTCCGGACCACCATTTCCGGCTGGGTTGCCAGCAAACCAGCCGGGGGGTAGGACTCAATGATCCGCGATCCCCTCTTCAACACCTTCAATACTTAAGCAACTTGAGTGCCACTTAAGTTTTTGGCTCGGACAAGAGGATCTCCGGTCGGACCTCAGGGCAGAGGTTTTGTCTTATCAGTCAATTGCCTTTCTGATGACGGTAATGCCAAAGGGCTGATTCCTCTGGCGGTCAGCATAGCAGACAGGGCAATTAGTTACAATTATGTAATCGGGCTGTTACCAAACTGTAATCCAAGTATAGGTGTAGCGCTTCAGGGGCTGCTAGCTGCGTCATGAACGCTGCCCGCGTTTATCCCCTGACCCCGCGCGGGACCCAAGGCGGGGCCCTAGCCGCCGGGGCGCCGGGGGCCCAGGTTCGAGACTTTACCGGCGTACTGGTCCCACTCGTTGCCAAAGGCCCGGCGCATGCGGCGTTCCTCGTGCCAGGCTCCCAACACCAAATATATCGTTAGCACCAGGTTGACCACTAGATCGGCCGCCGCCAGGCTCCGGGACCAGAGCATAATGGCGCTGGCCAGATACATGGGATGGCGGAACCAGGCATAGGCCCCGCTGGCCACCAGGTGGGGCGGTTCGTGATGATGGGCGGCGGCGTCCTCCCAGCCCATGAGGTCCACCCCGCCCTTTTCAAAACTGCGCCAGGCCCACCACATGAAGCCCAGGGCCAGGGCCCACAGCCCGGCCTGGGTTAAAAGCCAGGGCCAGGGCCAGAAAAAAGGGACCCATCCGCCCAGGTGAAAGGTCCACCAAGCAGGCGCTAAAAAGGTCATGAGCGCCAGGCCCGAATAGCAGGCCCGGTAAAAGGCGCCCGACCATCCCAAGGCCTTTTGCAGGCGGCCGCGCAGGGGCTCCCATAAGAGCAGGCTGTGCAGCGCCGCCCAGGCCGACCAGGCCGCGCCGAGCAGCACTAGTTGTTGCATGCTGGGATTAGGCATGTCTTTAAAATGTCTCAGCCCGGGCAATTGGTCAAGAGCCTATGGCGCTGTGCGGGACGATTGACGTAAGCCCGCGCCTTATCTAGTATGACCTGTGCGGATTGTGCTTCATGGCGAAGGGCTGGGAAACATGAAGGCGTTTTTATGGACTGGGCGCATACTTTGTCTGCTCATGTTTCTTTTTGCCGCGCCGTTTTATTTCGGTTACGGAGTGCCGGACTTCGCCCAGCTAGCCTGGTATGATCTGGTTCAGTTAATACTCATAACCGCCTCGCTCTTGGCATTTCTCCTGGCATGGCGCTGGGAAACCGCCGCCGGACTGATCTTGACCGGCTCGGGGGTGCTGAGTCCGCTGGTGGGGATGGCGGCAGGATTCGACCCCTTTTCGCCTTTGCTTTTTTGTCTGGTGCCGGGGCTGCTTTTGCTGGCTTATGCAATTGGCCGAAAGAGACAAGCCCTCCGGGGAACTTGAGCCCAACCCAGCCATGAGATGGAGCGCTTAGCAAAAAACCATTCGCCTATATGGCGCTGAAAGGATTCTACAATGATCGCGCGCTACACCCTGCCCGAAATGGGCAACCTGTGGACCGACCAGGCCCGTTACCAGGCCTGGCTGGACGTGGAGCTGGCCGCCTGCCGCGCCTGGCACAAGCTGGGCCGCATACCCGCCCAGGCGCTCAAGGAGATAGAAGAAAAGGCCGCCTTCGAGGCCGCGCGGGTGGATGAGATAGAAAAAGAGACCAAGCACGATGTCATCGCATTTCTCACCAATGTGGCCGAGCACGTGGGCCCCTCCAGCCGCTTCATCCATTTGGGCCTAACCAGCTCCGATGTCTTGGATACGGCCTACGCGCTCCTCCTCACCCGCTCGGCGGACTTGATCCTGGCCGCCCTGGACCGCCTGCTGGCCGCGCTCAAAAAACGGGCCTATGAGCACAAGGACACCATCATGATCGGCCGCAGCCACGGCATCCACGCCGAGCCGGTGACCTTCGGCCTCAAGCTGGCCGGGTTTTACGCCGAGTTCGCACGGGACCGTGAGCGCCTATTGGCCGCCCAAAAGGCCGCCGGGCGGGGCAAGATCTCCGGCGCGGTGGGCACCTACGCCCACGTGCCGCCCCAGCTGGAGGAGATGGCCATGGCCGAGCTGGGACTAACCCCGGCGCCGGCCTCCACCCAAGTGGTCTCCCGCGACGGCATCGCCGAGTATTTTTGCACCCTGGCCATCCTGGGCGGCGGCATCGAGCGCCTGGCGGTGGAGATCCGCCACTTGCAGCGCAGCGAGGTGCTGGAGGCGGAAGAGCCTTTCAGCGAAGGCCAAAAGGGCAGCTCGGCCATGCCGCACAAGCGCAACCCCATTGCCAGCGAGAACCTCTCCGGCCAGGTGCGGCTCATCCGGGGCTACGCCTTGGCCGCCCTGGAGGACATGGCCCTGTGGCACGAGCGCGACATCAGCCACTCCTCGGTAGAGCGCACCATCGGCCCCGACGCCAACATCCTGGCCCACTACTGCCTGCACCGCCTGGCCGGGCTGGTGGAGCGCCTGGTGGTCTATCCCGAAAACATGCGGCGCAACCTGGATTCCACCGGCGGACTGATCCATTCCCAGCAGGTGCTCTTGGCCTTGGCCCAGGCCGGGCTTTCCCGCGAGGACGCCTACAAGCTGGTGCAAAGAAACGCCATGGCCACCTGGAAGGAAGGCGGCAGCTTCAAAGAGCGGCTGCTGAATGACCCCGAGCTCATGGCCGGTTTGGGCGAGGGCGCCGCCCTGGTTTTGAGCGGGCTTTTCGATCCCCGCCAGCATTTGAAGAACGTTGACTACATTTTCGCCAAAGTGTTCGGACCCGCCGGAGACTAGGGACTCAAGATGGCCGCCGGCAGTGCTATAATGGGCACCATCCCCGGAGTGGGGCCCGTAGAGGGGCCCGGCGCGCGGCCACTTAAGAAGGCCTAAGCCCGCCAAAGGAGAACGCCGCATGAAAGTCTTGCGCAACCTCTGCCTGCTAATGATCCTGGCCCTGGCCCTAAGCGCCTGCCAGCGAATTACGGACTTAAGCCAGGATTTCGACCCCCGCTTAAGGCCGGAGGACCAAAAGTACCAGGCAGTTATCGACAGCCACCTGGCCAAGGACTCAATCTACGACGGTCCGGCCACCGACGCCCATTTCACGGCGCTGCCTCTGGGCATGAAGGTGCGCAAGGCCATCGTGGACCGTAAAGTCTTGGCCTTCGAACCCACCCCGGCCCAGGCCCAAAAGCTTTTGGCCGATCAAGAGAAGGCCGGTCAGGAAGCGCTGGAAGTCCTGCTTTCCGTGTTCCTGCCCGAAAGCAAATGGAACGATCTGGAGCGAGCCAACCCGACCTATCGCGCCTACCTGGTGAGCCCCAAGGGCCAGCGGGTGGAGCCTTTCGACCGCAGGCTCATCAAGGAGCGCTCCTCCATTAACCATACCCTGTATTATTTTTGGGGGCCCTGGGACCGGCTCTATCTCCTGCGCTTCCCCAAGACCACCGCCAGCGGCGAGCCGGTGGTGATCGACGGCAAGTGCAGCTTGGTCATGACCGGACCTCCGGGCCAGGCCAAGCTCCCGCTCCTCTGGGATTGAAACCGCAGCAAGGTGGTGCTCACATGAAAATGAAAAGCGCGGCGCTGGGGCTCATGGCCTTGGCCCTCATGTGGGGCGCGGGGAACGCCTGGGCTGTAGGGCCCGGCGGCAGCCTTGAAGACAGCCAGGGCCAAAAGACCCAGGTGGTGGAGTTCCTCGATCTCCTGCCCGCTTTTTATTTCTCCCTGGACGACGCCGATCAGAGCGTGCCCCTATCTGACCTTAAGAGCATCACTTGGCTGGGTGGCGGCCAAATCCGCCTTGAAACCCGCAAGGGGCGGGTTTTCACCGTGGTTGGCGCCATGCAGATATCCATGGGCGAGATGATCGTCTTCCGCGCCTTGGACCCGGTGTCCGGTAAAACCGGCCGCGCCGAGATGGACCCGCTTTTGGTGAAGAAAATAACCTTTGACTGGCCCAAATGAATAACGGCCCGCTTGCCGCCGGCCGTTTAATTCCGCCCCGATATTCAGCTTGTAAATAACGGCCCGCTTGCCGCGGGCGGCAGGCCGCGGTCCGGCTCAGGCGCGCTGCAAAT
>Ga0307423_1000755_pt1 | contig 21346 bp, 21 predicted proteins | sample SalMarWE160310MG_FD_202154 | JGI IMG/M metagenome (GOLD analysis project Ga0307423, IMG submission 202154) | Salt marsh sediment microbial communities from the Plum Island Ecosystem LTER, Massachusetts, United States - WE1603-10 | ecosystem: Environmental > Aquatic > Marine > Intertidal zone >...
TTATTAAAAGTAGAAAAACACAAGTTCAGAGCTGGTTCATGGATTTAAATCTTATTCTCAGTTATTGGGGAGGAAGCTCGAAACGAGCTTACCATCACACTGCACCAATAAATTCTCTATATGCATTGCACGAATCTTTGTTATTATTAAAAGAAGAAGGTATAGAAAATTCCTGGAAAAGACATAAGACTAACGGCGAGAAGCTAGTTGAGGAATTGGAAAAAATAGGTTTGAAACCATTTGTAATAGAAGATGAAAGACTTCCTCAACTAACTGCAGTTACTGTTCCCGAAGGGATTGATGAAGCCAAAGTACGAAAATCTTTACTTGACGATTACAACATTGAGATTGGTGCCGGGCTTGGAGAACTTGCAGGAAAAGTCTGGCGTATTGGATTGATGGGTTATTCTTCGAATGAAGAAAATATAAAAGCTTGTGTTGGAGCAATAAAAAATATTTTCGGTAAATGAATATTCAATATGTTACATTAACTCTACCTCAACAATATTGTTACAAAGATTCCTGATCGAGTCCGGAATGACAGCAATATTATGAAATCAAATTTACTTTTACTTCTTACTGCTATAATCTGGGGATTTGCTTTTGTAGCGCAAAGAGCCGGAATGGAATACATAGGTCCATTCACATTTAACACTGCACGCTTTACAGTTGGCAGTCTTTCTTTAATCCCTCTTCTTCTGATAAATAGAAAAAAGAAATTTGAAAAAGAAAAATTACTTCCATTAAAGAATAAAATATTTTTATTCGGTGGATTATCTGCCGGATTAATGCTTTTTTTAGGATCTTCATTTCAGCAAACCGGACTTGTTTATACAAATGCCGGTAAAGGCGGATTTATAACGGGCTTCTATATTATTCTTGTACCAATTCTTGGATTATTCGTAAAACAAAAAACTGCTTTGTACACCTGGCTCGGAGCGGTAATTGCAATTGTGGGATTATACTTTCTTAGTGTAAATGAAAAACTGGAAATTAATATTGGCGATGTTCTTGTTCTGATTGGTGCATTTTTCTGGGCAATACAAATACTCGTAATTGGTTACTACTCTACTAAAGTCGATCCTTTCCAGCTAGCTTTTTTACAATTCGTAATTTGTGCAATGCTTAGCTTCGCTGTTGCAGCTTTTACTGAAATTATTATTGTGCAAAATATTTTACTAGCTTATCTTCCTGTACTTTATGCCGGAATTTTTTCTGTTGGGATTGCCTTTACAATCCAGGTAGTTGCACAGAGGGAAGCTCATCCTGCAAATGCAGCAATAATTATGAGTCTCGAAGCCGTTTTTGCAGTACTAGGAGGATGGCTAATTCTTAATGAATCAATATCCCTGCGCGGATTGCTGGGTTGTTTTCTTATGTTTGTCGGTATGATAGTTTCGCAGTTATATCTTTTCAAAGGAAATAAAGAAATTACTTCAAATAATTAATCTTCAGGAAATTAAAATGAAAAATATTAAGAGTATTCTACTATTGATATTAATTTTGGTCTGCTGTTCCTCCCTTCTCTTTTCACAAAGTGATCTTAAAAGAAAAATCGAATCCCTCGAAGGAATATTGAGTGTTCAAAACATTCCATCTGATTCAGGTTACGCTGAGGCATTTAAAATTTTTATAGAACAACCCTTAGATCATAATCAACCAGATGGAAAAATGTTCCGGCAAAAGTTTTATTTATCTCACCGGGACTATTCATTACCAATGGTTATTGAACTCGATGGTTATAAGGTTAATTCAAACAGAAAAAACGAGCTTGCCACAATATTTAATTGTAATAAGATAGAATTGGAACATCGTTATTTTGGTGAATCGGTTCCTGATAGTCTCGATTGGAAGTACTTAACTATTAAGCAGGCGGCAGATGATGATCACAGGATAATTGAAACGATGAAAAATCTATACAAGAATAAATGGATTACAACAGGAATCAGTAAAGGTGGACAAACAACGTACATTCATAAATACTATTTCCCGGATGATGCTGATGCGTCAGTCTGTTATGTAGCACCACTTAATATATCCCAAGAAGACCCACGTATTTATCATTTTTTAGATAATGTTGGTACTGCTGAATGCAGAAATAAAATGATTATATTTCAGAGAGAAGTCTTAAAGAGAGCAGATGATTTAATTCCTCTTTTGAAAGAAGAATCTAAAAAGTTTGGCTATAGATATTCACTTGGTAATGATAGATTCATATTTGAATATATTGTATTGGAATATGGCTTTGCTTTCTGGCAATGGCAGAACACAACCTGCGAACAAATTCCAGATTCAACAGCGTCAAATGAAGTGCTTTTTGAGCATTTAAAGAAAGGCTCTTCATTCGATTACTTCTCCGATAAGGAAATAAATAAAATCTTACCATTTTTCTATCAGGCATATTCGCAAATGGGATATTACGGATATGATATATCTGAATTTAAAGACTTGCTTACTGAAGTTAAAGAACCAACAAGTAAAATATTTATTTCTAAAAATGTTAAACCGTTTTTCGATTGCTGCATAATGCAAAAAATAAATGAATGGATTCAAAAGCACGGCAATAATATGATTTTTATTTATGGTGGAAACGATACATGGTCAGCAACTTCTATAGAACTAACAGGTGAAACAAATTCTATCAAGATGGTAAAAAAAGGTGGATCACACAGAACAAGAATCCGAAGTTTTAATGAGAGTGATCAAAAGTATATCATCAATAAATTAGAAGAATGGATGGATTATAAAATACCATAAAAAAAGCCGGGTAAAACCCGGCTTTACTTTCGTTACAATCCTATTTACTTAAAAGTATCTTTCGAATCCACTATTGTAACATTCTTAACATTTAGATTAAAGTTTTCAGTTGCAGCGTCTTCTGCCAGTACATCCTCCGGTAATCCTGATTTAACAAGATTTGAATAGCTCATTGGTGATGGCGAGTTATTTCTTAAACTTTCAGCTAAAGGCTCAGCTTCACTCACATCCGTTACGATTGTTATTTTCATATTATCTATCTGCATATATCTTTTGATTGCATTGTTCACATCATCTAGAGTTAGCTTTGAAAGTGAATTACCTAACTCTTCAATGTAATTATCTCTTCCGTACATTTTCGAATCCATTAAATAACCGAGTTGCTCTTCAGGTGATTTGATGTAAAGTTTAATATAACTTTGAAGGAAAGCACGTGTTGCTTCAAAATCTTCTTGTGAAATTCCGTTCTTAATCATCTTGTCCATTTCTCGTAAGGCCATTCGGAGAGCAAAATGTGCGTGACCAATATTGACATCTTTCAATTCCTCATATTGCATTTTGAGTTGCTTAGCAATCTGAACCGGTCTGATCCAGAGTGCAAAATAATTTGAATGTCTTGGAACTCCTGAAGGAGGTAGCATATTTTGTCCGCCGTTATCATACCATTCAATGTAGGAATAATCACCATAATTCATTGAACGCTCTTCACGAATCATCTGGTATAATTTTCCATAGGATTTTCTGTGCTCGCCGAGATACGAATTTGCAACCATAAGTGCCGCAAAATCATCATCTGCTCTTGTTATTGATAAAGGATAACCCGCAAAAATTGCAGAACCAAATGCACCATCTTTCGCAATTATTTCGATATCAATTCCATCCGGCATTTTAACTACTGGTGCAGAAGGAATTTCAGGATTTGTATCCGGTAATTTTGAAATATCCGATTTTAATTTTTCCAGAAATGATTCCGGATAATTTCCAGCAATACCTATCATCAAATTATTTTTGGTGAAATAATTTTTATAATAATTTTTAACATCATCAAGCGTGATTGAAGCAACCGATGCAGATTTTCCCTGAATCATATGCTGATAATTTGTTCCGCGAAAAAGAAAATCCTCAAGAGCTTTCTTGCTGTATTCTTCATCAGAAGATGCCCGAATAATCTGATCAACATAGGCTTGCTGGTTTACTTTTACTCTGTCAAAATCAGCTTGTGATAATGAAGGATTAGTAATTAATCCAATCATAATCGGGTAAAACTGATCCATCCAATCTTTATGAAATTCAAAAGTGAAAATCGTAACTTCTTTATCAACTGAAGAATAATAGTTTGCAGCCATCGGATAAATTTTGTCCTGGATGTCACCAAATGTCAGTTCCCCTGTTCCGCCTTGAGTAATCAACTGAGATGTTGTATAAGTCAATCCTTCTTTTCCTTGAGGATCGCAGATGGAGCCGTTTTTAAACATGAATTTTACAATTAATTTTGCAGAGTTGGGTTGCTTTAATTCAACAACTTCCTGTGCCATTATCATACCTGTTAACAATAGTGAAATAATTAATTTCTTCATTATTTTACCCCTCCCTTCTCATCAGAAGATATTGTAGCTATAGTCAAACCGCTATCGACAAAATAATTGTTAGCAACCATTTTAACATCATCAACTATAACTTTATCGTAAAGATCATACAACCTGTTTAAAGATTCAGGATCTCCTGTAAGATAAATATAGTGACTGATTGAGTTTGCAATTGCATCCGGATTGTCAATGCTCATCGCATAGCTGTATTTTAAATTTGATTTAGTTTCATCTAGCAGCTTTTGATCAACTCCGTCCTTTTTAATATCATCAATTGCTTTTGTAATCTCATCTCTAACATATTGAAAATCATCTTTGTTGATAAATGAAGCCTGAATGGTTATAAGGTATGGATCACGGGAGTCCATTGCACCACCACCTAGAAATCTAAGTTTTTGTTCTTCAACTACAAGTTTTTTATAAAGACTAGAATTCTGTGAAAAAAGAATTGTATTTAAAACATCGAGAGCGGGCATATCCATTTTTGTATCGCTGAAAGCAGGTCCTTTATAGTTCATACTCAGATATGGCGGTATTGATCCATCCTGCAAATGAAAACTTCTTTCTTCCTTCTGTTCTGGTTCAACAGGAATTTCAATAGAATAATCTCCTTTTTCCCATTTACCAAAATATTTTTCAGCAAGCTCATTTACCTTTTCAGCGGTAACATCTCCCACAACAACAATGGTAGAATACTCCGGTCTGTAAAATCTCTTAAAAAACTTAAGTGAATATTCATATTGATTAGGCATATCAACTATGTCTTTGAAAAAGCCCATTGTAGTGTGCTTGTATGTGTGAACATCAAAAGCAGTATTCAGCAGGTTTTCGTACATCTGCTGGTATGGACTTGCATAATTTTTAGTATACTCTCCCTTTACGGCTCCAGCCTCGGTCTTAAAGTCGTGCTCTGAATAATGCAAATTCATAAATCTGTCAGCTTCAACTTCAAACATTTTTTCAAGGTAATCAGCACTTCCAGTCATATGATAAATTGTTCTGTCTAAAGATGTATTTGCATTTGCACCTGCACCGGTCATCTTCAGAACTCTGTTATACTCTTCCCTCGGATATTTATCCGTTCCTCTGAACATCATATGCTCAAAAAAATGAGCAAAACCGGTAACTCCAGATTCTATTTCATTTCTTGAACCAACACGGACCACAATATAAAATGCAGCAAGACCGGGACTATCAAATGGTACAGTAACTACATTGAGCCCATTTGCCAGCTTATGCTGATAAATAGGATAAGGCAGAATTTTTTCCTGAGCATTCATACAAGATAAAAGTACAGAAAAAAAGCCAAGTATCAATAATGGATTAAATTTCAACACAATTTGCTCCCATATTTATTTGGAATGATTTGATTTGACTTTTTGATGTGCGAATTTAACTGAATAATTACGCTTAGCCAAGGGAAAAAATTAACATAAATTTACAAAATGATGGATGGTAATTAAATCATTCTTGGAAATTAGTTATTAAGCGCCAAAGTCAAAGAATCTTTATCTTAAAATTGAAATCGGACCTCACTTCTATTTTTGCTCATCATTTAATATTTTTAGAAGAGGGTTTATGGGAATATTCCATCCAAGTGAAATATATTTTTATAAAATAAGTGCCGCAAACTATTTTGAAACAAAAAAGATGGTGATATTAAATTAAAATTAATTTATTTTAATCGATACAATGAGAAATTTTGAAGTAACAGTAACATACAAAGCATCTCTTATTAATCAGATTCAGGCACGGAACATTATTATCAACCGTCAAAAAATTCTTGATGTAGTATTAGATGATTCGCATTGCCTTTCGCCCGAAGAATTTTGTGATTCTGTAATTAATCTTCAGGAAAGACCAAATGTTGTTCGGATAAATGTTAAAGAAAAAAATACTGGTAACGTAAAACCTCTCCATTGGATAAACGAACATTCAGGTCGAATCTATCTTCTTAACGGTATACCTTTAATTCTGAATAAAAATTAAACCTATTTCATTCCGCCAGCAAAACAACGATATTCAAATGTATTTTTTGATACATTTCTCATTTTGGAATCCAATTAGATACACATCTTTTTTTTTAGCTAGAATTATACTCTATTATAAATCCAATTATTAAAAGCAAAATGGCATAATGGTTGAACTTTCTGATTAAAAATTAGAGGGATGTTATGGCAGCTTATTTATTATTGGGGGTCATTCTAGCAGGACTCATATTATTTATCATTGTTTCAATTTCAAGTATTCGAAAATCAAAATCTGAAATTGAAAAGATGTTTAAATAACCACTCTGGCTTAGTGTGGTATATAATGTGGTGAGGGGTGAAAAAAGGAGACTGCTTGCAGGTGGTCTCCTTTATTTACTTCGGTATCATCTTAAAAAAATCTGAAATCCAAAAAGGATAAAAATATTTCCAAGCTTCACGTTTAATTCATTTTTTGTTGCATCATAATTTTCCTTATTTCCATTTAAACTTCCCCCTTCCCATCTTCCCGTAATTTCGAATGAAACATTTGGAGAAACAAAATTCGAGAATCCGATTCCAGCATTATAGGCAAAACCATTAGCAAAACTTTCAACTTTTCCGTGAATATTCTCCAAATTATTATTGGATTCATTTACTTGATTGAAAACAGCATAGCCCGCAGAACCTTCCAGAAACATTGCGAAATTACCAGCCATCGGGATATAATATCTTGCCCAAAGTCCTATAAACCACTCTTTGTCTTTTTTATATTCACTTGTATTATCAGGATTTGGATCCGGTTTGGTAGTACTCGTTTTTTCCCGCCATTGAAAATCAAATCCGAAGACTCCATTTTTTTCAACAATACTTCCATTCCTCGAACTGAAAATAAAATTAAATCCATCAACTTTCGATTTCGAAGAAATACCTTCCAGGGATTCAGAAACATCATAATTCTCCCAACCAACCCAACCTGCCAAACCCCCTGACCAGCCTCCTTTTGTAAGAGCTTGCTCACGGTTAGTTTGTGCATAACTAAATAAAGGAGACAGGATAAGAAAAACTAATAAAATATTTTTCATGAAGAACCTTAAATGTTATCGAGTAAAATTAATACTCCCATTTTAATCGCAAATGAATTAAAATCATCTTCAACAAACTGGTAGTTGCCCAAAAGCTCGAACACTGAAGGTTCAGCAAGTATATAACGATATCCAATTCCTATACCACCACCAAATTTTGATTGGTAATCTGTTGATATTTTTTCATTATTGTAAACGTCGTAGATATCAGCGCTCACTCTTAAGAAATCCACACCGGCTTCTAGCGTTCCGAAGAATTCATTTGAGAAATAATATCTTATCCCAGCCATAACAGGAATTGAGTTTACAGAAAAGTCAAACACTTTTCCCTGGTAGGCAACACCCTCTGATTTACCAGGAAAATTCTGATATGATGCTGTAAGAGTAGCAGATACCTGCTTGCTAAATGCAAATTCGCCAATAGCTGAACCTCCAATGCCTGTCTTCGCTATATTTGAAAATGAACTAGCCGGGAAACCTATATTAAAAGAAGCGCCAGCATTGAATCGGCTTTGCGAAAAAGTTGAAATACTCAATAGAATCATAATTATTAGAAGTGTGCAATTTTTTGTCATGTTTTTACTTTAGTATTTATTTAAATGTTTTTAATTCAAATCAAAATTATTCAATAATGATTTTAATTCAAACAAAGTTGATTCAAATTTGATTTATATTTTAAAACCTAGAATGATATTGTGAGGTGCTTGTTTTTCTTTAGGCAAATTGAAGTATTAAAGGAAATTACTCTGGATTACAATGTGTAATCAAATTATCTCATGTTATAAAATTAAAAACGGTAGTTGATACCTGCCAAAGCAGAGATATAGTTTAATGTTCCCACTACTCCGTAGATTGCGTCAGGATCTTCCGGATTGACCGGTTCGTTAACCGCAAATGCATTCGTTAAAACAATATAACTGACTGATGCATCTACGAACCAGTGCTTGCCCAGGAAATACACATAACCAACAGAAATTCTAAGCAGTGTCTTTGTTCCTTTCTCATCAAATTCTGGTAATTCAATCGGTACGCCATTACCTCCGGGATTAATTAAATTGGCCATTCCTTTAAATGTAAATTTGTAATTGTAAATTCCAGCTTCAAGCATTAAATATATATTTTGCTTTTTTGATTGCAGAAAATACCATTTAGCTCCGAGCAAGATTGGAATAATTGAAAATTTCGAGTCCACATCAAATTTGGCATTTATACCTAATTCCTTTGCCTTTTCGTTGAATCGATCTACATCCAGACTAAAATTATTATAACCAACAGCAAAGGATAAGATTGTTGAATTACCTAAAAGGTACAAAAAGTGAATATCTCCTCCCCCACCGGTATTAAAATTTGCGAACTGTCCGGTTGGAAAATTTATACTGCCATTTAAACCAACAGCAAAATCACTTTGAGCGCTAACTGTAGAAGTGATTAATAATACAATTATAATTATCAGATGTTTAAACATCTTAATTCTCCTGAATTAATTTTATCAATAAGTTACTAATCAAATCCCTTATTTAAAAGATTTCAAAATAACATTTAAATTTATCAAGAATCTTTTTTCTTTCCTTTATTCAAAAATGGAGTAAGTAAATCAATAGGAACAGGGAAAATAGTAGTTGAATTTTTCTCGGATGCAACTTCAGTTAAAGTTTGTAAAAATCTCAACTGCAAAGCGATTGGTTCGGTCGCAATAATATCGGCTGCATCCTTTAACTTTTTGCTTGCCTGGAATTCACCTTCTGCGTGGATTACTTTTGCCCTTCTTTCCCGTTCAGCTTCAGCTTGTTTGGCCATTGCTCTCTGCATCTCTGGTGGAAGATCGACGTGTTTCACTTCCACATTTGAGACTTTAATTCCCCACGGTTCAGTCTGGCTATCGATAATCATCTGGAGTTTCTGGTTTATTCGTTCTCTTTCTGCCAGCAATTCGTCAAGCTGAGATTGTCCCAGCACGCTTCTCAAAGTTGTTTGAGATAATTGAGAAGTTGCGAAAAGAAAATTTTCAACTTCAACAATAGCTTTCTCTGCCTGCACAACTCTAAAATAGACAACAGCATTTACTTTTAGCGAAACATTATCTTTGGTAATAACGTCCTGTTCAGGAACGTCCATTACTACGGTTCTCAGACTTACCCTAACCATTCTATCAACAATCGGGATAAGGAAAATTATTCCTGGCCCTTTAGCACCTATCAATCTTCCGAGCCTGAATATCACTGCTCTTTCGTACTCACGTAATATTTTTAGAGCACTGGCAATTACGATAACCAGAAAAGCAATAATAACACTAATAAAAACCGGAAAATCCTGCATAGCTTCCTCCAAAAAATTTAATTTTTATCTATTCTTTTTACAAATAATTTGAGATTAGTGATTTTGGTAACTCTAATTTCTTCACCTCTTTTTATTTCTCCATCTATACTTTCTGCATTCCATATTTCTCCGTGAACTTTAACTTCACCCTTAGGTTTAAGGCTTGAATATGCAATACCGGTTTCTCCAACTAATCCCTCAGATCCTGTAACAGGTTTTTTCCTTTGTGCCTTTATAGCAAAAGCAATTGCAAAAAGAAAAAACAATGCTGTTAATACTACAATAAGAATAATTATACTCATTGAAATCTCCATTGCTTCTAAAACTGATTCTTCTTTAATAAGCATCATTGAACCTAACAACAGTGAAATTATTCCGCCAATAGACAAGATTCCGTGACTTACTACTTTTATTTCAAGAATAAAAAGAACAACAGCAAAAATTATCAGCGCTAATCCCGCATAATTAACCGGAAGTGTACTCAATGAATAAAATGCCAGAATTAAACAAATACCTCCAATCACGCCGGGTAAAATTGCACCAGGATTATACAATTCGAAGAACAAACCATAAATGCCAAGCATTAAAAGTATATATGCAAAATTTGGATCGCTCAGTATGCTTAATATTCTCTCCGCGAGCGTCATTTCAATATATATTACTTTTGCATTTTTAGTATTAATAATTTTCATTCCCTGACTTGTTTCTACCTGCTTTCCATTTATTTTTTCTAATAATTCAGCAATATCCTTTGCAATTAAATCTATTACATTTTTTTCCAACGCTTCTCGTTCAGTAATTGAAACACTTTTTAGCACAGCATCTTCGGCCCATTGAACATTTCTTTTTCTTTTTTCACTGATAGTTCTTATAAATGCGGCAGCATCGTTAGTGGCCTTTCCCATCATTACAGAATCCTGTGCCCCCTGCAATGAAACCGGGTGTGCTGCACCTATATTTGTCCCGGGTGCCATTGCTGCAATATTTGCAGCCATTGTAATGAACACACCTGCAGAAGCTGACTGCGAACCCGAAGGAGAAACATATACAACTATTGGAATTGGTGATTCAAGAAAGTCTTTTACAATTTGGCGGGTTGAAGTTAACAAACCTCCGGGCGTATTAAGCCTTACTATCAGACATTCAGCATTTTCTTTTTTTGCTTTTTCTACACCGGAATGAATATAATCAGCGCAGGCGGGATGAATTGCACAATCAGCATTAAGTACAAAGACTTTCTGCGACTGTGAAAAAGCAGTTTGAAATGACAGAAGGAAGGAAAATATGTAAAGGACCCATTTCATATTATGCCCTTAATTCTAAATTCATATTAAATGTAGTTAAAAATCACCCTTAAAGCAATAAAGCAGAAACTATATAAATAATATCCGACTACCATTTAAGTTGAAAACCAATATCAAAAAATGTAAATAACACAACAAATTTGAGTCTTCTAATATGTTAAAAACTACCAATCAAAATGTCATAATTTGCTTTGTCAAATGTTGAAAATAAGATTATTTTTGTTATTGTACTTTTAACTAAATAAATATTAGTTTTATCCGGAGTAATAATGACAAATAATTCTTTAAATCATCTCGATTACTATCGTCTTCCCTGGAACCTAACAGATAATTCTATATCGTGGCTCGAGCCGACTTCAAAGTGCAACCTATCCTGTGAAGGCTGTTACAGACTAAATGAAAAGGATGGACATAAGACAATTGAGGAGGTAAAAGCTGATCTGGATGTATTCGTGAGATTAAGAAATGCAGATGGAGTTTCGATTGCAGGGGGTGATCCACTTACACACCCGGATATAATTGAAATCGTTAAGGAAGTAAAAAAGAGAAACATGAAACCGATCATTAATACTAACGGATTGGCTTTGACTAAAGAATTACTTCACGAACTTAAAAAAGCCGGCGTTTTTGGTTTTACTTTTCACATAGATAGCAAGCAAGGCAGACCTAAATGGAAAGATAAAAATGAACTTGAGCTGAACGAATTAAGATATAACTATGCAAAAATGCTCGCTGATGAGGGAAACATTTCCTGCGCTTTCAATTCTACAGTTTATGAAGATACTATGAAATATATTCCTGAGATGGTCAAATGGGCTCATAAAAATATTGATATTGTTAATGTAATGGTGTTCATTCTCTATCGCGCAGTAAACAATAAAGATTATGATTTTTATCTTGGTCCGCAGAAAATTGATATGAGTCAACTAGTTTATAATGAAGACCCTGTCACACGTGCTGATATTAAAGCTCCTGAAGTAGTTGAGTTGATAAGAAAGGATTATCCTGATTTTGATCCCTGTGCATATCTGAATGGTTCTGAAAAACCAGACTCATTCAAGTGGCTTTTAACCGGTCGGTTAGGTACAAAGAAAAAAATCTATGGTTACGTTGGTAGAAAAGGAATGGAAATGGTTCAGATGTTTTATCACCTTTTCCATAATAAATATCTTGCTTATGCAGCACCGAAATGGACAAGAAAAGGAAAAAGTATGCTCTTAATGGGAGCGTTGGATAAAAGGTTGAGGAAAGCTTTCTTCAAATTTTATAAGAATCCACTGAATATTTTCAAGCGGCTCCATTATCAGTCTGTGATGATAATTCAGCCGGTAGATTTTATGCAGGACGGAAGACAAAGTATGTGCGATGGGTGCCCAGACATTACTGTCTGGAACGGGCAGCTTGTCTGGTCTTGCAGAATGGAAGAGCAGTTAAAATTCGGACATAACCTTAAAACTTATCCAAAAGATTTTTTGAATTAGATGTTAGGAAAGATTGTTAAAAAATTAAGCCGCTTTATATGCGGCTTTTTTATTGATAATACGTTTCCTCATCTTTATTTTTACCTCATAAAAATGCGCCCGTAGCTCAACTGGATAGAGCATCAGACTTCGGATAAACAGGAAACCTTTAATTTTTGCGCATCAATCAAATTTTCAAAGAACTTGAACCACAACTTGAACCACATTTGTGTAGGATTCTGTAATTTAATACAGATAAATTTTGGGAATTTTAAAATGGCCACTATAAATACAAAATGGAAGAAATTGTTCTTTGAAATAATGCAAGATTTCAGACTTAGCCAAAATGATCTGGCTAAAATTTCAGGAATACAGCAGTCAACAATAAATAGAATCACAAGGGGGTTAACTAAATCACCTTATCCTGCTACCATTAAAAAACTTGAACAAAATCTTGAAATTTGCATAAATTTTAAAAATAAAGATGAATTATCATACATCAAGCAAAATGATCTTATGAAAAGAAAATCTGTTGATGACTTATTATTTTCCCAAATCCAACAAGGTATAAATATTCTTGACGAGCTAAGAAAAAGGTTAAACTATCAAATTGATGATCTCAAAATTTCATATACAGAATTAATTAATTCTTTAAAGGAATATTCAAATGACTGATATGTCTCATCTAGATAAGAAATATTTCATAGATAGAGAGGTTTATAATTGTCCATTTTGCAATCGAAATAATGTTAAGTATAGAATTATCCATTCCTATCATTTTGATTGGACTTCAGAAAAGAAATGCTATGTATATTTTGTTAGTTGCAGTTCTTGTGATAATGTTTCTATGCATTTATCATTTGAGCGTCTTCTAGTTTATAATTCATTTGGGAATATTATGGAGTATAAATTTGATGAGGAGATTGAAGATATAGATTCAAATATTTTTTATTCTGTTCCTACGTCTTTTTTCGTACTAGATGATAGAATACCAAGATTGCTTCGCGAACTTATTACTGAAGCTGAAGGCTGCTTAAAAATGAATTTTTTAACTGGTTCTTCTGCTTGTATGAGGAAAGCAATCTATGAGCTGTTAGTAAAAGAAGAAATATCAGGAGAAAATTATGAGGATCGAATTAAATTTTTGAAGAAGAAATATCCTAATTCAGACGCAGAATTATTTGACATTCTTTCTCATATTCAACAGATGACGAGTGATAAGGTTCACGAACAATCTTGGGATCAATGGGACTCACATTACTTAAAATTAATCATAGAAACATTAAAAACGATATTTTATGATCTTTATGTTTTGCCACAAATAAAAAAAGAAAAGACCAATTATATTACTCAATTAAGAGAAAAGGTATTAACAAAGAAAAAAGAATCAAGTTCATCAGACTCAAAATCTGACACTGATTAGAAAAATATCGATTTTCAAATTAAATTTGAATTAATTCTATCAACGTTTGAACCATAATTTTCTTCTAAGGAATGTAATATTCTAATTTATTAGTAGTATAAATTAAGAATTTTTAAATATTTCAAATGCGCCCGTAGCTCAACTGGATAGAGCATCAGACTTCGGATCTGAGGGTTGTGGGTTCGAATCCTACCGGGCGTACTCCTTTCTCAATTAAGAATGTATAATTAACAATTAAGAATTTAGTTTGTCCTCAATAACATTTTAAATGATTTTTAGCGAAGAAACATACCGTTTTATGTTTTCAGCTTTACAGGAAGCAGAAAAGGCATTTGAGGAAAAAGAGGTTCCTGTTGGAGCAGTAGTCGTAAAAGATAATAAAATTATAGGAAGAGGTTATAACCAGGTTGAAAGATTAAAAGATGCTACCGCTCACGCAGAAATGATTGCGTTAACTGCAGCAGCCAACCACCTTGGTAATTGGCGGTTAAATGAATGCTCGATCTATGTCACTCTTGAACCTTGTGTTATGTGTACGGGTGCTTTGCTTGCCTCCAGAATTAATGAAATATTCTTCGCAGCATTTGATCCTAAGTTTGGTGCTTGCGGCAGTGTTTATAATTTAGCGAATGATGGAAAGACGAATCATAAAATAAAAGTTTACTCTGGAATTTATGCGGAAGAAAGTAAAAAATTGTTACAGGATTTTTTCCTTAATCTAAAAAATGAAAATCCTCTGAAATTTTTTCCACCTAAAGCTTGAGAGTGCATTTATAATTCTATAATTTGCAATAAAAAAAATTAAACTTATGCGATTAATACTTTTCGGAGCCCCGGGTGTTGGCAAAGGCACACAAGCAAAACTTATTTCTTCAAAATTAAATATTCCACATATCTCAACAGGCGATATTCTTAGACAAGCTGTCAAAGACAAGACTGAACTTGGTCAAAAAGCACAGGAGATAATGAACAGAGGTGATTTGGTTCCGGATGATATTATGATTGGGATAATCCAGGAAAGATTACATAAACCTGATTGCTCAAAAGGATTTATTTTAGATGGATTCCCAAGAACGGTTAAGCAAGCTATTGCGCTTGATAAACTTTTAAGTGAAATGAATATTAAGGATGTAAGTGTTGTCAATATTACCGCAGATGATAACGAATTGGTTAAAAGGATTGGTAATAGAAGAGCTTGTAAAAACTGCGGACAAATTTTTGTCTTAAAAGATATTGAAGGTAAAAGCTATTGCCCGAATTGCAATGCCGAAAACAGTTTCTATTTGCGGGATGATGATAAAGAAGAAGTTGTTAGAAATCGTTTAGATGTTTTCAGGAAAAATACCGAACCGGTATTAGAATATTACAGGAAGCAAAAAGATATAATTTCAATTGATGGTCTTGGTAGTATTGAAGAAGTGAACAAAAAAGTTTTAGAAAAACTTAATTTAAAAAATTAAATTACTCCTTTTTCTTAATTGTTGCTTTTAATGCCCTTCCATCTTCAAGTTTGATGATCCTTTCATTTGCCTTTTTTACTATATCATAATTATGAGTAACAACTAAAACGGCAGTTCCTCGTTTATTTATTTTTTTTAGAAGTGCTAAAATCTCTCCGGAAGTTTCAGGATCAAGATTTCCGGTGGGTTCATCGGCTAAAACGAGTATTGGATCATTTATTATCGCCCTGGCAATTGCCACACGCTGCTGCTCTCCTCCCGATAGTTCGGCAGGCATATTCAGTCGCTTATGTGAAAGACCCACCTCGGAGAGCACGTCATTTATTTTTTTCTTAGCTTCCTTTGAAGGAGTTCCGGTAACTTTTGTAACATATGCAAGATTTTGATAAACGTTTCTATCAGGTAAAAGCTTAAAATCCTGGAAGATTACCCCTACTTTTCTTCTTAATAACGGAATTTGTGAAGGCTTAATTGTTTGAGAATCAAATTCATCAATACGTACGGTTCCGGTCAGTGGATAAATATTCATATAAATCAATTGCATTAGGGTGCTTTTGCCTATACCACTTTTTCCGATTACAAAAACAAATTCACCATAATCCAATTCAAAATTCAGGTTGGTAAAAACAGGCTGATTTCTGTAATGAAATTCAACATTGTCGAACGAAAGCATCATTAGCTTGCCTTTTTCATTACAAACTGAGCTCGTTCAGATTCAGGTTTTACATCATTAAATGTAAAACATTCATAACATGCTTCGGTAATTAAACCAGCCTCCTCTGCAAGCTTAAAGTAGGTTCGTATATCATAAATTTTTTGTTTGTGCACTTCTTTGACCTTAGATCCCGAATCGTGGCTAATAATAAAACTGTTGTAATGAATTTTGTTCCTTTTATTATACTTATTAGTTCTCGTAAAATAAAATCCATTATAATAATCTTCAGTCGTATTTCCGATTGAAAATTTTATACTGTTATTTTCCAGACTTACATCGAATGTAAAAATACCATCATCTGCAAGAATAAGATAAACTTCCTTAAATAATTTCAAAAGTGATTTCTGTTTTAAGATATAATTAATACTATCAAAAGCAGAAAAAACAAAATCATATTTTTCTTTTAAAGGTAGTTCTGACATATCGCAGCAAATCTTTTTAAGATTATTATGATTAGACGAGCTTAGCATAGAAAAGCTGATATCCGTCCCGACATAATTCTTGTATTTTCGCGTTATCAGTTCAGCCATTTTAAAATTGCCAGCAGCTAATTCAAGAACCCTTGCTCTGTCTTCAATATATTCTTCAGCAATACCGAGAATGTAGTTCGACCAATTCTTATAGTCAACATTTTTCATTAAACCGTTATAAACAAGAGAAAGTTTTTCGTAAGGTTTTACTTTCATATTTCTTATCGATTTTTCTTCCTGTTTTTTAATATAATCTGTGCATATCTGAACGCTTCAATCATACTGGATTCATCAGCAATTCCTTTTCCAGCAATATCATAAGCAGTTCCATGATCCGGAGAAGTTCTTATAATAGGTAAACCGGCCGTATAATTAACTCCCTTTCCATAATTAATGTACTTAAAAGGAATTAAAACCTGGTCGTGGTAAATCCCAAACACTAAATCATAATCTTCGAATTTTCTGTTGGCAAAAAATGCATCTGGTGGGAAAGGTCCACTTACTGTTTCATTATATTTTTTACTCTTAATTACTTTTTCCAATATTTCCTTCTCTTCACTTCCAATAATTCCATTCTCTCCTGCGTGAGGATTTAAACCCAAAACAGCAATCTTAGGATTATCAATTCCTAAATCATATTTTAATGTATTAAATACTACTTCAAGTTTATTTGATAATTCCTTTAGATTTAATGATTTAGAAACTTCTTTTAACGGAATATGAATAGAATAGAGACCAACTCTTAACTTTTTAGACAAGAAGGTCATTACAAAGTTTTTTACTCCACACCAATCAGCGAACATTTCAGTTTGACCAGGGTATTTAACTCCGGTAAATTTTAGCGCAGTCTTTGAAACCGGAGCAGTAACTGCAGCATCAACTAAATTATTTTTTAGTAATTTGAAAGATGTCTTTAATGCAAGATAGGCTGCTTCGCCGGATGAAATAGTCGGCTTACCTATTTTTTGAGAGAATGATTTTATAGTTAGAATCGTGACAGGTTCATTATTTGAGATTGTGGCTTTGATTTTATCCGTTAAGTGGTACTTGAATGTAGGTTTAACTATTTTTTTCGTAGTTATAAAAACATTCTCAGGAATAATTAAGATCAGCTTAGTTTTTTTACTTTTTGAGGAAATCTTGTTGATTGCCTTGATAGCAATTTCTGGTCCTATACCGTTTATATCACCACAGGTGAATACAATTCGGGTCATTATTATTCTTCAATCAAAGTGAAGTTACCGGTTCCTTTCTTATCAACGAATGAAAATTTTTTTTCGGGATTAAAATAACTCCAAATTTCAATAACTTGACCCTCAGGATTAGATGCACGCATTATTTTATCCGGTTTCCCAAACCTTATATAAATCATACCTCTATCGGTTTTTGCACCGTCATCTTTACTAATTCCTCTAAACTCTCTCATTGCATAATCAATACGACTATAATACTCGAACATTATCTCATTATAAGCTGTTTCCGGAGTTGGATCAAATTTTCTCCAAAAGTCATGTAAGATTTTTGGATAATCAGATTCGTCTTCATCCAACATCGAAGAGACAACCGAATCAGATTCGATATAGCTTAAGAATTCAATAGCTTTTTCAGGATCTCTGAGCGAGAATGGCTTGTTAAACCATACGACTTGCGATTCATATTCTTTATCTATCTCATTTTCTTCGTTGGATACATTAAGAACTACTTTCCCCTCAGTAAGTTTTGCATTAACATCTCTCAATACAAAATTTCTAAATAAAATATTTGCACTGTCGGAAGTCACCGCTAAATTGTTCTCGCATATAGTTATTCCGATAGGAATTATATAAGATTCATCAATAACTCCTGAGAAGATATTTTCATCGTTGTTTTCAATCTTTATAGTAAGATTTTTTACCGAAGTGTCACGTACAGGAATAACAAGGTTAAAAACCTCATTACTAAAAGGAATGCTGCCTCCTGAATTTGCTAGAAGAAATGCTTTACGATCACTGCAATTAATCTCTTGCGCTTTAATAATGAGAGGATTTTCAACTTTTTTATCTTCTTTTTCACTGAGATTTAACTTCTCAGGCTTTAAAGGAAGTTCCCCGGTTGAATTTAAATCTGAAATTTGCACATCAATTTTGTATTCACCGGATTTTAATTTAAACATTAGGTAATCTTGAATGGAGAGCGTTTTATCATTCGTCGATTCAAAATTGTTAACCGAAACCTTGCTGTCTTTTATATCTCTAACTATAAGATTTGAATTATCATCAGATATCTCAACTATAACACGAAACCCAGCATTATACTTATGATCTTCTCTTTCGAATACAAGAAATTTATAAGGCATCCTATACGTAAAATAGACTGAAAACCCACCGTCAATTCTTGGTATTGAGATAGTTTCTGATTCAAATGGAAGATTTGTTCTGAAGGAAGGGCCTTTATGGTTTGGTTGTCCAAAAATTGAAACGGATAGAAGAAAACAACTGAAAAGGAATTTTTTCACTTTATTATTTTTTAAAGGCAAAATTCAGCCGAATGAAATAATAATCAAGGTAAAATTGGTTACAGAAAATTGTTTAAACAATTATCAGTTATTCATGTTATTCAGGAAATCCTTGTTATTCTTAGTACCTCTGATCTTATCAAGCAAAAATTCCATTGCCTCTACGGGACTGAAGTCACTCAGGATTTTTCTAAGTATCCAAATTTTCCCTAAATCATCTTCCTTAATTAATAAGTCTTCTCTTCTGGTACCTGAACGATTAACATCAATAGCAGGGAAAATTCTTCTATCACTTAAATCACGATTAAGGACAAGTTCCATATTACCAGTTCCTTTAAATTCCTCGAATATAACATCGTCCATCCTGCTACCGGTATCAATTAAAGCAGTAGCAATAATTGTTAAACTTCCACCATCTTCAGTGTTTCTCGCCGCACCAAAGAAACGTTTTGGTTTATGGAGCGCATTCGAGTCAACACCACCTGAAAGAATTCTACCACTATGTGGAACAACGATATTATGAGCACGGGCTAATCTTGTAATACTATCGAGCAAAATGACAACATGCTCGTTTGCCTCAACCATTCGTTTTGCTTTTTCAATTACCATATCTGCTACCTGTACGTGTCTATCGGCAGGTTCATCAAAAGTTGAACTAATCACCTCACCTTGTACAGATCTTTCCATATCGGTCACTTCTTCAGGTCGTTCATCAATTAGCAAAACTATAAGTTTTATTTCAGGATGATTTCTCGTAATCGAGTTAGCGATTTTTTGAAGTAATACGGTTTTACCGCTTTTTGGTGGAGATACTATCAATCCTCTTTGTCCTTTGCCAATTGGAGCGAGCATATCCATTACTCTCATCGAATATTCTCCAGGTGCAGATTCGAGATTTATTTTTTTAGTTGGATAAACTGGAACCAGGTTATCAAACAGAGTTCTTTCACGAATATTTTCCGGGGCTAAGCCATTTACTGCTTCGACCCTAAGCAAAGCAAAAAATCTTTCACCCTCTTTAGGAGGTCTGACCTGACCGCTTACAAAGTCTCCAGTTCTCAAGCTAAATTTCTTTATCTGGGAAGGAGAAACATAAATATCATCTGGTGATGGAAGATAGTTGTAGTCCGAGGATCTTAGAAAACCATATCCATCCGGAAGAACTTCCAGAACACCCTTGGAGAACGTAAGTCCATCCTTAGAAGTCTGAGCTTCCAAAATTTTGAAAATTAGTTCCTGCTTTCGAAGATCACTGTAACCGGCAATGTTGAGATCTTTAGCTATCTCATTAAGTTCAACAATCTTCTTTGATTTAAGTTCGGATATATCCATTGGCATAATATTAACCCTGAGTTGTTTTTGTCTGAATGAAGGTATTAATTGTTTTACATAAATTTTTAACTGGTTTTTACCAGCCTACGAGTTTGGGGAACGATTTATTAACGTTAACAAAATTTGTTTATTTATTGATAGGATTTTGCGGCTCACCGAAACATAATTGTTAAATGCTTAAATGTCAAGTTCTGTTAGTTGACTAAAGCCGCCTTTATTTCACCTATTAAATACATACTTCCTAGTACAACCAGGCACTCATCTTTTGAGCGCTTCTTAAATTTCCGGATAAATTCTCCCGGTTCTTTAATTGTTGAATAATTGATATTCAACCTGTTGCATTCCTGGCTTATTTCTTCTAAACTTGCTGCCCTCTCGTAATTAATTCCGGTTATAATAAATTGATTAAAATACCCGGAAAGCATTTTTAACATTTCTCCAATTGCCTTATCTCTCATAGCTCCAAAGAGTAGAACTCTGTTTCTATATAAATCGACTTCTTTACTGAACTCGTTTAAAAAGTTTTCGATTCCCTCGGGATTATGAGCCGAATCAAAAATTATATCGGGTTTCTTGTTGAAGTACTCATACCTTCCTTGCAACCCTGTATTTCTTGAAACGTTCAAAATACCAAGTAAGTAGTTTTCTTTATTTATAGATGGAAAAGTTTTTGAAATAGTAAGAGCAGCAAGAGCAGCATTATATTTTTGATACTTGCCTCTAAGAGGAGGACTCATCTCAATAGAGATACTTTCATCAATTAAAACATTAATACTATCTTCACCATTTGAAATAAAATCCTTTAATTGAAATAATTGACTATTAGTTTCTTTACATTTCTGTTCAACAATATCTTTAGCATCATTTTTCAGAATTCCGGTGAATACTTTAGACCCATTTTTTATAATTGCGGCTTTCTCGGATGCAATTTGAGCAATGGTGTTTCCGAGAACGTTTGTGTGTTCAAGACTGATAGT
>Ga0307423_1000756_pt1 | contig 21337 bp, 13 predicted proteins | sample SalMarWE160310MG_FD_202154 | JGI IMG/M metagenome (GOLD analysis project Ga0307423, IMG submission 202154) | Salt marsh sediment microbial communities from the Plum Island Ecosystem LTER, Massachusetts, United States - WE1603-10 | ecosystem: Environmental > Aquatic > Marine > Intertidal zone >...
TGAGTGGGTGGAAGCGGCCCACGAGGTGGGTGCTCTCTGCTCGTATGATCAGGCCAACGCCAACGGGCTCCTGGGCATCGCCCGGGCCAGGGAGGCCGGATTCGACCTGTGTCACTTCAACGTCCACAAGACCTTCTCGGCTCCCCACGGCTGCATGGGGCCTGCCATGGGAGCCATGGGCGTGAAGAGCGAGCTCGGGAAATTCCTTCCCGTGCCCCGTGTGGAATTCGATGGCGAGCGCTACTACCTCGATTCCGACCGGCCCGAGAGCATCGGCCGAGTGCGGTGCTTCTTCGGCAATGCGCCACTGGCTCTCAGGGCGTACGCGTGGATCATGCAGCACGGCGCCGACGGTCTTCGGGAGGCCGCCGAGCTGTCGGTGCTCAACAACAACTACATGTTCGAGAAGATGAAGCAGATCCCGGGCGTCGTGGTGAAGTACGCGGAGGGCAAGCGCAGGCTGGAGCAGGTGCGATTCTCCTGGGAGAAGCTGATGGAGGATACCGGCGTGGGCACGGATGATGTCGAACGGAGAATGGCCGACTTTGGATTGCAGCCCTATTTCCAGAGCCACCATCCCCAGGTCGTGCCGGAGCCGTTCACCCCGGAGCCCTGTGAGTCCTACTCGAAGGACGATATCGATGAGTTCGTGGCGGTGATGCGCCAGATCTCCAAGGAGGCCTACGAGAACCCCGAACTCGTCAAGCAGGCGCCGTACAACGCCCCCATCCACAACATCCCCATGCCGATCGTCTTCTCCCCGGAGGAGTTCGCTACGACGTGGCGCCAGTACAAGAAGATGAAGGGGCTCGAGTAGGCCGGGCTCGAGGGCGGACCGTCAGCCGTCTCCAGACCCCTCGGATTCCTGTCGAACGGTGGCCGCAGATGAAGAAGCTAGGAGTGATCGTCAATCCCATCGCGGGGATGGGCGGCCGCGTCGGACTCAAAGGCAGCGACGGTGCGGAGACCCTCCGCCGCGCCAGGCAGCTGGGCGCGCGGCCCGAGTCGCCGGAGAGGGCGATCGAGGGGCTCGAGGTCGTCTCGCGGGTGAGAGACGCCGTCGAGATCCTCACCTATCCGGGCGAGATGGGCGAGGACGAGTGCCGGAAGGCGGGCTTCGAACCGATGGTGATCGGCTCGATCAGAACTGGAGAGACCACTCCGGAGGACACCGCGAGGGCGGCCGCGGAAATGGTGGCAGCCGGCGCGAGCTTGATCCTCTTCGCGGGGGGAGACGGGACGGCGCGGAACCTCTGCGACGCGATCGGGGAGAGCGCACCGGTGCTCGGGATCCCCGCTGGCGTGAAGATCCACTCGGCGGCGTACGCGGTGACTCCCAGGAGCGCCGGTGAGGTTGCCACCGGCTTCCTGGAAGGCAGGCTGACGGAGACTCGGGCCGCGGAGGTCATGGACATCGACGAGGATGCCTTCCGCGTGGGCATCGTCGCCGCCAAGCTCTACGGTTACCTCCTGGTCCCCGAAGAGCGCCGGTTGCTCCAGAGCGTCAAGTCCGGGGGAATCCAGGGGGAGAAACACGCGCTTCGGGGGATCGCCGAGGATCTGATCGTCGGCATGGAGGGCGATGACTGCTACTACATCGTTGGCCCCGGTACCACGACGCGGTCTCTGATGGAGTGTCTGGACCTCGAGAACACGCTGCTCGGGGTGGACGTGATACGGCAGAAGAGGGTCGTGGCAAAGGACGTCAGCGAAGCCGGACTGTTGGACATCGTCGGTCGGAATCGGGCCAGGATCGTCGTGACGGTGATCGGTGGCCAGGGCCACGTCTTCGGCCGTGGCAATCAGCAGCTCAGCCCAGAGGTCATCAGACATGTCGGCAAGCAGAACATCATCATCGTTGCCACCAAGGAGAAGCTGATCTCACTCTCTGGAAGACCGCTCCTCGTCGACACCGGCGATGAAGCGCTGAACCAGGAGCTGAGCGGCTACATGAGAGTGACCACCGGATACAGGGACTACGTCATGTGCAAGGTGGGATACTGAACCAGGCCAGGTGCTTCGAACCGGCGGGAGTCCGGAACACATGATCCGAGATCGGAAAGGGAGGTGAGTCGCGATGGGAAAGCTGGACGGGAGAGTGGCCGTGGTGACTGGGGCCGCCATGGGCAATGGCGAAGGCGTGGCGAGGGTGATGGCGAAATACGGCGCACGTGTGGTGCTCTGGGACATCTCGGACAGGGTGTTCGAAACCGCCGCAGCGCTTCGCTCCGAAGGCCGCGAGGCGACCGCCTGCAAGGTGGACGTCAGGAGCTTCGCTCAGTGCGAGGCCGCCGCCGCCGAAGCCGTGGCGAGACTGGGCAGAATCGACGTCCTGTGCAACAACGCCGGAGTGCACCGCCTGGTTCCCTTCCTCGAGATGAGCGACGAGGTGAGGGACTTCCAGTTCGACGTCAACGTCAAAGGCGTGTGGAACTGCACGAAGGCGATCCTCCCGAACATGAGAGAGAACAAGTACGGCAGGATCGTCATCATGTCGTCGGTGACGGGACCGATGGTCGCGAACCAGGGGGAAACCGCCTACGCCACCACCAAGGCAGCGGTGTGGGGCTTCACCAAGGCGCTGGCCCTGGAGGTGGTCAAGGACAACATCACGGTCAACGCCATCTGTCCCGGCATGATCAGGACGCCGATGGTCGAGAACGCGGTGCGGGAGTTCAGCCCCGACAATCCGGATCCGATTCTGGACATGATTGCAGGCACCATCCCCATGGGCAGGATGGGTGACATTCTGGAGATCGGCGAGCTGGCGGCCTTCCTCGCCTCTGACGAGTCCACCTACATCACGGGCACACAGGTGGTCATCGACGGAGGCAGCGCGCTTCCGGAAACGGTGATTCTCTAGCCCGAACCACTCATGAGCGCTCTTCGGAAGCCGGGCCGGGGGGGGAGCCGTTTCGTTCAGCGGCCCGCCTGCTGAGCCAGCACCTCCAGCCAGCGGCGCACCTGGGTGAAGATCAGGAACTCCTGATGGACGCGGCGGTGGGCGTTCTGGGCCAGGCGGGTTCGAGTGGGAACGTCCTCCAGGAAGTCGTTCAGCAGCTCGGCGATCCGGTCCGAGTCTTCGGGATCGTCGATCAGTCGTCCCTCGATACCGTCGCGGATCTGCTGTCGAATCCCGCAGGCGCGGCTTCCCAGGATGCCGGTGTTCTTCCACATCCCCTCCGTCACGGTCAGGCCGAAACCCTCGCGCAACGAGTTCTGGACGATGACCGCCGAGCACCGCTGCAGCGCGTTGACCATCAGCGCGTTGTCCCTTCGCGAGTGCATCGGCAGCGAGATCAGGGCGATGTCGTTCTGGAGGGAGGGAGGCAGGGCGCGGTAGACGTCGATCAACTCCGCCAGCACCTCCTGGCCTTCCGGATCGTCCGCCACGGCCTCGGGATCGGGTCCCGCCAGCACCAGCCTGAGGATTCCCAGGCGGTGCCGGTGGCGCAGCGAGAACTGGTTGGCGTGCCGCGGGCGAAGGCTCTTGAGCGTCACGAAGGCGTCGAGGAGCGGCTTGAAGCCCTTCAGGCGGTCCCATCGCGAGATCTGACTGATGATCGGCCGGAACAGCAGGCCGATTCCGCCGTCGCGATCGGCGGGGCCGAAGCTTCCGTCTCCACGCAGTCGCATGGCACACTGTGGAAAGGCGAGCGGAACCACCGGGTGGTCGGTGGGGAGCAGACGGGCATTGCACAGGATTCCGGTGAGGATGTGGGGGTTGAGATCCCGGTTCTTGTAGCTCAGGGGATCCAGGGCCGGGTGGATGATGCCGGCGCGTCCCGCCAGGAAATCGGGGATGTATTCGGGAGCGGAGAAGACCGAGTAGTCGTACGGTTGAGCGAAGGGCTTGAGGAAGCTCCAGGCGTTGCGGCTCGCCGGCAGATCTTCGTCCAGTCCGATGTGGCAGCGAAAGATCGAGGGGATTCCCAGCTTCTGCTTCAGGATCGAGCCCATCCCCAGCGGTTGCGGATCGTGGATCACCAGAATGTCGTCGGGACGGATCCGGCCCTTCAGCGCTTCGGCGTTCTCCCGGCTGACCGCTTCATAGAGGGCGCGATCGCTTTCCGTGAAGGGCGCATCGCCCTCACCGTGGATCATGTTGTGCAGACGCTTGGTCAGCACGAAGAAATCCGGCTGGTTCGATCCCATCACCACCCACTCGGTGGGCAGCCCCAGCTCGCACAAGATGGAGACGAGCTGGGGGAGCATCTCGGCCACGCCTCCGCCGTTGGCGGTGGAGTTCACCATCCAGAGCTTCCGGCCTCGCAGGTGCGAGAGCAGTGACTGTGCCTCCTCCCGCATGGATTGGACGCTGCCCGCGAGACTGGGCAGCGCGCAGTAGTCGTCGAGTGTCGCCGTCTTCTTGATTTCCACGGTCTCGATCATGGGATCCCCTGGAGCTGAGATGGTCTGCAAATCCGGATCGGGGGCGGCGGGCAGACAGCCGTGCTGCGATTCGCCTGGTCGATTCACTACCAGGGGGACTTCGTCCAGAAGTGCGGGAAAGTTGAAGGAAAATTGACCGAGCGGCGGCCGGCGGAGACCTCCAGAGGGCTCGAGAAAGGAAGCGGCCGCTGCGAGACGTCACCGGCAAAAGTGGCGATTGGCCCAAGCTGGCCAAGGTCTTTTTTTGGATCCCGATCCCGCGAGAGCGCCTCCATCCACCTCGGTTCGGACTTTGGCTACGGATCGGCTGGAACGCTCAGAAGCGGAACGTCCACCTCACCTTGACCCCGGTGTCCCAGTAGGTCGAGCGGAATCTCCCGTCCGCTTCCAGCCAGTCGTAGTTGAATACCACGAAGAACTCGCGCCCCGGCTCGATCTCCCAGCGGAAGATGCTGTTGAGACCCATGGTGTCGGTGACATTCTCGTACTGGAGGACGTTCGTCCAGGAGATCTGCGGGGTGAAGGCGAGGTTGAGGCGGACCCGGGCCAGGCGCTGGGTGAAGTCCCCCGCTCCCAGCTGCCCCTGGTTCTGCTCGTATTGCAGGGCCAGGTAGAGGTGGCGGCTGGGACGGAACTCGAGGGTCCCATTCATCTGAAGGAGATCGCCGTCGTAGAAGCTTCCCGAGATGACTTCCGCGATCCCGCTCACCGCACGCGAATTCGCCGTCTCGACCCGGATGCCGTAGCGCGAGAAGCCGTAGTCCCCCAGCGGAATCACCACGCGGGGGAAGACCTCGAAGGGATCCCGCAGCAGGCGCTCCTTGTCGTAGATGTAGCTGAACCTGATCTTGTCGCCCGGGTTGTTCGCCAGCTCCAGCAGGTTGAAGGTCAGGATCGCGCTCTCGAGATCGTTGCTGCGGTCGGTCACCACCTCGGTCTCGAAGCCCGTGTCGACGGTGCGGAGATCCCGGGAGGGACGCACCCGGTAGCGGAAGTCCGCGTCGTACTGTCGGATGCCCCATCGGTTGAGGAAACCAAGGGCTGGCCTGAAATCGTCGCCGATCTGGGTGAAGCCGATCGCGGCGTTGTAGCGGTCGTTGGGGTAGGCGAGGTTCGCTCCGAACATCTCCTCGTCGTCTCCCGCGCCGCTCGTGAAGCTGCGCATGAAGAAGGCGTTTCCGGAGAGGATGTTGCTGCCGAGCACGTCGCTCTTGTAGTACTGGAAGTCGGCTCCCACCAGACCATTCGTAGCGAGGTCGCGAGGGTCGCCGTAGGTGGCGATGATACCGACGGCGGACTCGGCGAGGACGTCCCTCTGCACGCGGACCACGCCCAGGCCGGTCCGATCCATTCCCATCTGCGGGGGAACCTGCACGTACACGCCCCCGAACCGGGTGCGCCCGACTCGGCCGGTCAGCTTGAGGCCGGCGTCGATGTCGAGAGGCTCTGAGTCGATTCGACCGATCCGGCGGGAGAAATAGGGAAAGCCGTTGGTGGTGATGTTTCCGAATTCGAAGGTTCCGGCATCCTGGAGGAAGAAGTCCCGGCGCTCGGGGAAGAAGGGGGGGAATCGGGTGAGCTCGGTCCTCCGGTCGTCGACGGGGGCCTCGATGAAGTCTGTGTTGACAGCGAGGGCAGCCGTTATCGAAGGATGGAACTTGTAGTAGACCTCGGCACCGGGGTTTCCGAGGAGATCGGTGTCGGTGGAGGTCCCATCCCGCGTCGGCTTGCGGTCCCAGGTGTACCTGAGGGAGCCGTTGGGGACGAGGTCGATGCCGGTGCCGTCGACGTCGCTGAGGCCGGTCAGGGTTCCGATACCCGCGACGTCGACCACCGTCCGGTTCCAGGAGGGGTTCGCCCAGCGCGCCACCTCGTTCTTGCGCCGGATCTGGCGTTCGGCCTCGAAGCCCCAGGTCCCGCCCCCGGCGGCGAAGGAGACTGTCTTGAACGGGATCGCGAACTCCGCCGACCAGCCCTCGTCGTCGACGGAGGCCTTCGCGTACCAGATCCCGTTCCAGTCGCGACGGAAGGTCTTGTTGTTCTCGATCAGTGCGTCGCTGCGGGTGCCCGCCGGGTTGATCTGGAAGAAGAAGGCGTTGCGGTGGTCGTTGAAGGTGTCGAAGCTCAGGTTGATCCGGTCGTCCGAGGTCATGTCCTCGTCGTGGACCATCTGCTTGGCGATCAGTGCGCTGGGGTCGCTGTCGTACATGCGGATGCCCAGGTAGAGGAAGTCCCGGTCGTAGAGCAGGCGGATCTCGGTGCGCTCGGTGGGCGGGTCTCCTTCGTTGGGCAGCGTCTGGATCAACTCTCCGAGCAGCACGCCCTCGCGCCAGACGGGCTCGTCGAGGACGCCGTCGATCACCGGCGCGGTGTCGGTGCGGACCAGGGCCGCGGTCCGCGGAGAGGCCTCGGACGCGGTCGAGAAACCGAGCCACAGCGCAGAGGAGAGCAGACACAGCCCCAGCTTCAGCCTCAACAGCAGCATCGGGCCATTCTATCGAATGGGAGGGATCTGTCGGGCTCGCCGCGTCCTTCCCCGGCCGGCTCCTGAAGCCGGCCGGGCGGGCACGCGCTCAGCGGCGGGGCAGCAGCAGCACCTTTCCCGTGGTGCCCCGACCCTCGAGGGCGTCGTGGGCGGCCCTGGCCTGCTCCAACGGAAATCGCGCGCCGATCCGCACCTGAAGCTCTCCGCGGGCGATGGCGCCGAGCACTGCACTGGCGCGCTCCTCGAGCTCGGCGCGGCTCGCGGTGTAGTGGGCCAGGCTCGGTCGCGTCACGAACAGCGAGCCCATGGCGCCCAGTTGGTTCAGGTCGAAGGGCGGCACCACGCCGCTCGACTGGCCGTAGAGGCAGAGCAGGCCCCGGGCGCGCAGCGACTTGATGCTGGCCTCGAAGGTGGTTCTTCCCACAGAGTCATAGACTACGTCGACCCCCCGGCCGCCGGTCCACTCGCGCGCGGCCGAGGCGAAGTCCCGCTCGGTGTAGCGCACCACCTCGTCGGCACCGGCCTGCCTGGCCAGGATCTCCTTCTCCTCCGTCGAGCAGGTCCCCATCACCCTGGCCCGCGCGGCCTTGAGAGTCTGGATCAGCAGGAGCCCGACCCCACCCGCGGCGGCGTGGACCAGCGCCGCGTCGCCGGGCGCCGTCTTCCGAACGCCGTGGACCAGGTAGTGCGCCGTCATGCCCTGGAGCATGGCGGCGGCCGCTACCTCGTCCGAGATGCCTTCCGGCACCCGCACCAGCCACTCCGCCGGTGCGATCAAGACCTCCGCGTAGGAGCCGGGTACCGAAGACCACGCCACCCGGTCGCCCTCCGCGAAGCGCTCGACGGCGGGGCCGGCGGCCTCCACGATTCCCGCGCCCTCGAGCCCGACGACGAAGGGAGTGGGGCGCGGGTAGAGCCCGCTGCGCATGTAGACGTCGACGAAGTTGACTCCGCTGGCCGAGACGCGGATGCGAACGCTCCCGGGGCCGGGCTCTCCCGGATCCCGATCCTCGAGGCTCAGCACCTCGGAGCCCCCGTGCTCGTGGACGACGATGGCCTTGGACATGCGGAGAGCTTAGCCAAGTCCCGCGGGGTCGCAGAGACCTCAGCGCTTCGGTACGAAGTCGTCCCGCCGGTTGAGCTGCCAGGCGCGTTCGCTGTGACCCATCGCCGCGGGGTTGTTCTCGCCGAAGGACACAGTTGAAATCCGTTGGCGCGGAACTCCGCTGTCGACCAGGTAGTCCTTTGCAGACCGCGCGCGCCGCTCGCCCAATGCGAGGTTGTACTCCTCGCTGCCGCGATCGTCGCAGTTCCCCTGGATCTCGACCAGGATCTCCGGATGGCTGTGCAGGGTCTCTGCGTTGCGGCGCAGAGTCTCACGTGCGCTGTCGCTCAGCGAGAACTGGTCGAAATCGAAATACACGGCTTGCAGGCCGAGCGCGTTTCGCTCCGCGGGGGACAGCTCCGAGCCCATCTCCCCGCCGTATCGCTCGAACTCGCTACCCCCGACCTCCTGTCCGGAGAGCCCGCTGCCGCTCCCCGAGGTTGAGCCGGCTCCCTCCTCCAAGTCTGACGAACCGGCGCAGCCCAGGGCCGCGGTGACGCCCCCGATCGCGACCCATAGAAGAAGATTCCTGGTGATTCGTTTCCCGATTGCGGGTCCCATTCGAACACCCCCCTGTTCGATCTCGCAGCCAGGTTAGCAGTGCGGGGATGGTGTCGCCTTCTTGCCTCTTCGGGTCTCCGAAAGGGCAAGAAGGCCAGACCGTCCCCAGAGCTACTCCTGGGAGATCTTTCGCGCCTGCGTCACGGCGTTTCCCAGGTAGCTGGCGGGGGTCATGGCCTTGAGCCGCTTCCGGGTCTCGTCGGGGATCTCCAGGCCGTCGACGAAGGCGTGCAGGGACTCCCGATCGATGCTCTTCCCCCGCGTCAGCTCCTTGAGCTTCTCGTAGGGCTGTTCGATTCCGTGGCGGCGCATCACGGTCTGGATGGCTTCGGAGAGGACCTCCCAGCTGCTATCCAGATCCGCATCCATCTTCTCGCCGTCGACCTCGAGCTTGCCGAGCCCCTTCAGGGTCGCCTGGTAGGCGACCAGCGAATGGGCGAGAGCCACGCCCGGATTCCGCAGCACCGTGGAATCCGTCAGATCCCGCTGCCAGCGAGAGATCGGGAGCTTGCTGGAGAGATGCCCCAGGAGCGCATTGGCCACGCCGAGATTTCCCTCGGAGTTCTCGAAGTCGATCGGATTGACCTTGTGGGGCATGGTGGAAGAGCCGACCTCCCCCTCGACCGGTCGCTGCTTGAAGTATCCGATCGAGATGTAGCTCCAGACGTCGCGGTCGAAGTCGATCAGGACGGTGTTGAACCGCGCGAGTGCATCGAAGTACTCCGCCATGTAGTCGTGGGGCTCGATCTGGGTGGTGTAGGGATTCCAGACCAGCTCGAGATCCTCGACGAACTTTCGGGCGTTCTCCGCCCAGTCGATCTCGGGGTAGGCGGCGAGGTGGGCGTTGTAGTTGCCGACGGCGCCGTTGATCTTGCCCAGGATCGGGACGAGGGCGAGCTGCCGGCGCTGGCGGGCGAGGCGCGCGACGACGTTTGCCATCTCCTTGCCGAGGGTGGTGGGGGAGGCGGGTTGTCCGTGGGTGCGGGAGAGCATCGGTCGCTCGGCGTGCGCCTCGGCCAGGGTCCGGATCGCCCCGATCAGCTGGTCCATTTGGGGCAGCAGGCAGCGTTCTCTCGCGTCGCGAAGCATCAGCGCGTGGGAGAGGTTGTTGATGTCTTCGGAGGTGCAGGCGAAGTGGATGAACTCGCTCACGGCTTCGAGCTCGGCGCTGCCCTGGATCTTCTCCTTCAAGAAGTACTCGATCGCCTTGACGTCGTGATTGGTGGTCCGCTCGATCTCCTTGACGCGCTGCGCGGCCGCCTCGTCGAATTCGGTGAGGATGGCGTCGAGCCGGCGATCGGCGTCCTCCGAGAAGCGGGGGACCTCGCTGATGCCCGGATGCCGAGCCAGGCACTGGAGCCAGCGCACCTCCACCGTGATTCGGTAACGAATCAGCCCGAACTCGCTGAAGATCGGCCGCAGCTCGGCGGTCTTTCCGCCGTAGCGCCCGTCCAGAGGAGAGACCGCGGTGAGCTGAGAGAGCTCCATGTTCGCTCCTAATCGACGAAGAGGCGTGCGTTTCGGAACAGCCGCATCCAGGGGCCGTCCTCTCCCCAGCCGTCGGGATGCCAGGAGTGCTGTACGGTCCGGAAGACCCTCTCCGGGTGGGGCATCATGATGGTGACCCGCCCGTCGGGGGTCGTCAGCGCCGTGATGCCGCCGGGAGAGCCGTTGGGATTCTCCGGGTAGTGCTCGGTTGCGGCGCCTCGATGGTCTACGAAGCGGGCGGCGACGATTCCCGTTTCGCCCTCGAACTCCGCCCGGCCCTCGCCGTGGGCCACCACGATCGGGAGCCGTGCGCCGGCCATTCCGCGCAGCAGGATCGAGGGGCTCTCCGCGATCTCCACCAGACAGAGGCGCGCTTCGAACTGCTCGGAGAGATTGCGGACGAATCGGGGCCAGCTTTCGGCTCCCGGAATCAGCTCGCGAAGATTGGAGAGCATCTGACATCCGTTGCAGACGCCGAGGGCGAAGCTGTCGCTGCGCTCGAAGAAGGCTGCGAACTCCTCCCGGGCACGGGCATGGAACAAGATCGACTTGGCCCATCCCTCGCCCGCCCCGAGCACGTCGCCGTAGGAGAAACCGCCGCACGCCGCCAGGCCCCGGAACTCGGCCAAGGAGACGCGGCCGTCCAGGAGGTCGCTCATGTGGACGTCGACACACTCGAATCCGGCCCCGTGGAAGGCGGCGGCCATCTCGACCTGTCCGTTCACCCCCTGCTCGCGCAAGATCGCCAGCCGTGGACGCGCACCCCGGGCGACGGACGGCGCGGCCGGATCGAAGGGAACCACCACGCTGAGACCGGGATCGCCGGGATCGCAGCGGAGATCCTGTTCCTGATCCGCGCACTCGGCATTGTCCCGCAGCGCCTGCATGCGATGTGTCGTCTCGGACCAGGCCCGTCGAAGCTCTGTCCGTGAGCGCGCCAGGATCTCCCTTTCGCCCAGGGTGAAGACGACGCGGTCGTCCCGGCTGGGGGCGCCGATCCAGAAGCTGCACTCGCCCAGCCCCTGTCTCCGGAGCTCCCCCAGAACTGCTTCCAGATCGCTCTCCCGGACCTGCAGCACTGCGCCGAGCTCCTCGCTGAACAGAACCCGGAGCGGGTCGTTCCCCGGCTCGTCGAGGGCGACGCGAAGACCGGTGCCGCCGGCGAAGGCCATCTCGACCAGGGTGGTGAAGAGGCCGCCGTCGGAGCGGTCGTGGTAGGCGAGGATCTTGCCGGCTCGCCGCAGCTCCCCGATGGCGCGGAAGAAGCCGCGGAGCGCCTCCGGTTCGTCCAGGTCCGGTGGAACGCTGCCCACCGCCCGGTGGACCTGGGCCAGCGCCGACCCGCCCAGTCGGTTGCGGCCTCCGCCGAGATCGATGAGCAGCAGCGCCGTCTCTCCCAGGTCGGTGCGCAGCTCCGGCGTCAAGGTGCCCCGGATGTCGCGCACCGGAGCGAAAGCCGTCACGATCAAGGAGAGGGGGGCCGTCACGCTCCGCTCTTCCCCCTTCTCTTCCCACACGGCTCGCAGCGACATCGAGTCCTTGCCGACGGGCACGGCGATGCCGAGGGCGGGACAGAGCTCCATTCCGATGGCGGTCACCGCGTCGTGGAGGCCCGCATCCTCGCCGGGGTGCCCCGCCGCGGCCATCCAGTTGCAGGAGAGGCGGATCTGCTCGATACCGACGAGGTCCGCCGCGGCGATGTTCGTGATCGCCTCTCCCACCGCGATGCGAGCGGAGGCGGCCGGATCCAGCAGGGCCAGCGGTGTTCGCTCGCCCATCGCCACGGCCTCCCCGCTGTAAGAGTCGAAGCTGGTCGCCGTCACCGCCACGTCGGCGACCGGGACCTGCCAGGGGCCGACCATCTGATCCCGGGCCACCAGTCCCGTCACGGTGCGGTCTCCGATGGTGATCAGGAAGCCCTTGTCGGCCACCGAGGGCAGCCGCAGCACCCGTTCCACGGCCTCGTCGAGGTCGATGCTGCTGATGTCGAACGGCCTGGGCTCGAAGGGAATGTGCGTCACATCGCGCAGCATCTTGGGCGGCTTTCCGAGCACCACCGAGAGCGGAAGGTCGATGGGACGGTTCCCGAAGTGGGCGTCTTCCACGATCAGATGCCCGTCTTCGCTGGCTTCTCCCAGCACGGCGGCGGGACAGCGCTCCCGTGCACACAGGGCTTCGAACCTCGCCAGGCGCTCCGGTGCGATGGCGAGCACGTAGCGCTCCTGGGATTCGTTGCACCAGAGCTCAAGGGGGGACATCCCGGGCTCGTCATTGGGAACGGCGCGCAGCTCCAGGTGCGCGCCCCGCGCACTCCCGTTCACCAGCTCCGGCACCGCATTGGAGAGGCCGCCGGCCCCGACGTCGTGGATCGAGAGGATCGGGGTCTGATCACCGAGGGCGCAGCATTGATCGATCACCTCCTGGCAGCGGCGCTCCATCTCCGGGTTCTCGCGCTGGACCGAGGCGAAGTCCAGGTCCTCGGCACTCGCGCCCGAAGCCATCGAGGAGGCTGCGCCGCCGCCGAGTCCGATCAGCATGGCGGGTCCCCCCAACACCACGATGCTGGCGCCCGGCGTGATCTCGGCCTTCTCCACCTGCTCCGGCCGGATGTTGCCGAACCCGCCAGCGACCATGATCGGCTTGTGATAGCCGCGAATCTCCTCGCCGTTCGGGCCCACTACCTCTTCCTCGAAGGTGCGGAAGTAACCGGCCAGGTTGGGGCGACCGAACTCGTTGTTGAAGGCGGCCCCTCCGATCGGTCCCTCGAGCATGATCTCCAGCGCCGATGCCATCCGACCCGGCTTTCCGAAGTCCTTCTCCCAGGGCTGCACGCCGCCGGGGATCTTCAGGTTCGAGACGGAGAATCCGGTGACTCCAGCCTTGGGCTTCGAGCCTCGTCCGGTGGCGCCCTCGTCGCGGATCTCACCCCCGGAGCCGGTGGCGGCACCCGGAAAGGGTGAGATTGCGGTCGGGTGGTTGTGGGTCTCGACCTTCATCAGGATGTGGATCGGCTCCCGATGCTCGGCGTAGATGCCGGTCTCGGGATCGGGGAAGAATCGCCCCCCCGTGGACCCAGCCATGACCGCTGCGTTGTCGTGGTAGGCGGAGAGGACGCCGTCCGGAGACTGCGCGGTGGTGTTGCGGATCATCTGAAAGAGCGACCGCTCCTGTCGCTTCCCATCGAGGATCCACTCCGCGTTGAAGATCTTGTGGCGACAGTGCTCCGAGTTAGCCTGGGCGAACATCATCAGCTCCACGTCCGTCGGGTTGCGCCGGAGCTCGCGGAAGCTCTCCACCAGGTAGTCGATCTCGTCCTTGGCCAGAGCCAGTCCGAGCTCGCGATCCGCATGCTCCAGGGCCTCGTGGCCCGACCCGAGCACGTCCACGCTGGAGAAGGGGCGCGGTCCCGTCCGGCTGAAGAGCCGCTGGGCGTCCTCGAAGCGCGCGAGCACCGTTTCCGTCATGCGGTCGTGGAGGAGGGGCGCGATTTCGGCGAACGCTCCGGCGTCCACTCCCGAGATGTGGTAGGCGATCCCGCGCTCCAGGCGCCGAATCCTCTCGACGCCGCAGATTCGCGCGATCTCCGTGGCCTTCGATGACCAGGGCGAGATCGTGCCCAGACGCGGAACCACCAGCAGCAGCCAACCCTCGGGCTTCTGGACCGTCTCACGGGGGCCGTAGCGGAGCAGGCGCTCCAGGATCTCCCGGTCGGCCTTGGACAGCTCGCCCTCCAGATCGACGAAGTGGGTGAAGGCGGCGCTGAAAGTCGAGACCTGGGGAACCCGGCTGCGGATCCGATTCAGAAGCCGGGCCAGTCGTGACTCGGAAAAGGCGGCGCCACCGCGCAAGTGGAGCATGCGACCCCTCTGCGAGCCCTGGGGGATCAGAGCTGGCCTTGGAAAGCCCCCATTCTATGGACGGGGACGGGGGAACGCTAGATTTGCCGCCGAAAGGCGGCCGGGATGGGAGCCGGGAGCCCATCGCGGCCCTGCGCGGAGGGATGGACATGGGCACAGGAATGGTCGAGGAGCGCTGGCTCGCCCAGCTCCGGGACAGGATGGAAATCGAGGATCTGCTGACCCGCTACTGCGCCGCGATCGATGCCAAGGACTTCGATCTGCTCGACGAGGTCTTCACCGCTGATGCGACCATCGACTACACCCGATCGGGCGGGATCCGCGACGAGTACCCGGCGGTCAAGAGCTGGCTGGCGAAAGCGCTCGCCCCGTTTCGGGTGGTGCAGCATCTGGTGACCAATGTCCGCGTGGTGCTCGACGGCGACCGCGCGCGTTCGGTCTGTTACTTCTTCAATCCGATGGGTCTTCCGCGGCAGGACGGGGGCGTCGACACCTTCTTCTGCGGTGGCATCTACCGGGACCGACTGCTTCGGACCCAGCGCGGCTGGCGGATCACCGAGCGGATCAACGACCAGCTCTACGCCCACGGCGCCCTCCCGCCGGGCCTCGATCTGCCGAAGTAGCGGGAACCTCCCCGTCCGGGCTACTTCCGCTTCTTGGGCAGGTAGAGATCGGTGATGGTGCCGTCGGCGATCTCAGCGGCGAAGCCGAGCGTCTCCGAGAGGGTGGGGTGGGCGTGAACGGTGAGGGCGATGTCCTCGGCATCGGCCCCCATCTCCAGGGCCAGGACCGCCTCCGCGATCAGCTCGCCGGCGTTGGAGCCGACGATTCCCGCACCCAGTAGGAGCCCGCTCTCCGACGAGAAGAGCAGCTTCGTGAGCCCCTCCTTGCGGCCGAGGGCGAGTGCGCGTCCACTGGCGGCCCAGGGGAAGACGGCCTTCTCGATCGCGATCCCCTTCGACTCGGCCTCGCTCTCGCTGAGCCCCATCCAGGCGATTTCGGGATCCGTGTACGCGACCGCGGGTACCGCCCTGGGATCGTAGGAGGCCGGCAGGCCGGCGACGACCTCGGCGGCGATCTTCCCCTCGTGGACGGCCTTGTGAGCCAGAAGCGGGGGTCCGGTGACGTCGCCGATGGCGAAGATGTGGGGGACATTGGTGCGCCGCTTCTCGTCGACGTGGATGAAGCCGCGCTCGTCCACCTCGACGCCAGCCCGCTCGGCGCCGATCAGCGCGCCGTTGGGAGTGCGGCCCACCGCCACCAGCACCCGGTCGAAGATTCCGGATGGAGGGGCGTCGCTCCCCGCGAAGGAGACGCGCAGCCCCTCCGCTCGGGCTTCGATCGCCGTGACTCGCGTCTCCAGGTAGATGCCGGCGTAGCGCTTGCGGATCCGCTCCTCCAGGGGCTGCACCAGATCGGGATCGGCCTCCGCCATCAACGAGCCGAGCAGCTCCACCACGGTGACCTCGGAGCCGAGCGCCGCGTAGATGGTCGCCATCTCCAGGCCGATGATTCCCCCGCCGATCACCAGCAGTCGCTTCGGGATTTCCTCGATCTCCAGGGCGGCGGTGGAGTCCATCAGGCGGGGGTCCTGATCGGGGAGGCCCGGGAGCATGCTGGCGCGTGATCCCACGGCGATGATCGCGTTTTCGAAGGCGATGGAGGTCGCCTCGTCGCCGCTCTGCACGGAGAGGCGATTCGGCGACTCGAAGCTCCCCACGCCCGTCACGACCCGAACTTCGCGCTGCCTGGCCAGCCCGGAGAGGCCGCGCGCCAAGGTCTTGACCACCGCATTCTTGCGTCCGCGGATCGCATCCAGGTCGAAACGCGGCTCCCCGAAGTCGATGCCCGCTTCTCGGAGCTCGCTCGCGGAGTCGATCACCCCCGCCATGTGCAGGAGCGTCTTGGATGGGATGCAGCCGACGTTGAGGCACACGCCGCCGAGGGCGGAGTGGCGCTCGACGAGCACCACCGACTTGCCGAGATCCGCGGCGCGGAAGGCCGCCGTGTAGCCCCCGGGGCCGGCACCGAGCACCAGCAGATCCGCCTGGACTTCGTCGACCATCTCGGGTGGTACTCCTAGATGAGCAGGAGGCGCAGGTCCGAGAGGAACGCTGCCAGCCTCCGGGTGAATCGGACGGCGTCGGCGCCGTCGATCACGCGGTGGTCGTAGGACAGTGACAGGGGCAGCATCAGCCGCGGGACGAACTCGTCCCCGCGCTGGATCGGCTTCCACTCCATGCGAGAGACGCCCAGAACCGCGACCTCCGGGTGATTCACGATGGGGGTGAAGAAGGTGCCGCCGATGCCCCCCAGGCTGGAGATGCTGAAGCTCCCGCCCTCGAGGTCGTCGGGCCGGAGCTTGCGGCTCCGCGCCTTCTCGCCGAGCTCCTGAAGCTCCTCGGCGAGCTGAAAGAGCCCCTTTCGATCCGCATCCCGGAGGACCGGGACGACCAGGCCGTTCTCCGTGTCCACGGCCACGCCGATGTGCACGTAGCGCTTCAGGATCAGGTTCTCGCCGGTGTGATCCAGAGAGGAGTTGAAGTGGGGGAACTCCTTCAACGCGGCCGCACAGGCCTTCACCACGAAGGGGAGGAAGGTGAGCTTGATGCCGCGGCTCTCCGCCTCGGGCTTCTGTCCGCCGCGAAAGGCATCGAGGTCCGTGATGTCCGCCTCGTCGAACTGGGTCACGTGGGGAACCGTGACCCAGCTCCGATGCAGGTTCGCCGCCGAGAGCTTGCGGACCCGATTGAGCGGTTGGAACTCGGTGGGCCCATACTTGGAGAAGTCGATCTCCCGCGGTGCGGCGACACTGACACCGGCGATGGGGACGCCGGCGGCCGTGCCCTTGGCCAGCATTCCCTTCACATAGCCCTGGACGTCCTCCTTCCGGATCCTTCCCTTGCGGCCGGTGGCCGGTACCAGCTGGAGGTCGACGCCCATCTCGCGGGCGAGCCGGCGAACCGAGGGGCTTGCGTGGGCCTTCCTCCCGGCCGTCTCGCTTGCGGCGGCAGCGGCGGCGGTCTCGGGCTCGCCGGTTGCCGGCTCCGATTGGGAATCGACCGTCTCGGGCTCGTTGGGTGCTGGCTCCGAGTCGGAATCGACGGTCTCGGGCTCGAGGGGAGCCGGCTCGGACGGCGTGGTGGCTTGGGGCGCCTCCGCCTCCTCCACCTCCAGGGTCGCGATCAGCGCGCCCTGACTGATCTGGTCGCCCTGGGCCACGTGGAGGTCCCTCACCACGCCTGCGAAGGGCGAGGGGATCTCCATGGTGGCCTTGTCGCTCTCCAACACGATCAGCGAGTCGTCCACCTCGACGCGGTCTCCGACCGAGACCAGGATCTCGATCACGTCGACGTCCTCGAAGTCGCCGATGTCCGGAAGCAGAACCTTCTTTTCTACAGCCACGAATGGTTCTCCGGGGATTTCCGCATCGTCGCCTACACCGCCGCGGGGTTGGGCTTCTCCGGGTCGATGCCGTACTTCTCGATGGCCTGCCGCACCGCTGCCGCGGGCACCGCACCCTCCTCGGCCAGGGAGCGTAGCGCCGCAACGGCGATGAAGTAGCGGTTCACCTCGAAGAAGTGCCGCAGCCGCGCGCGCGTATCCGAGCGGCCGAAGCCGTCGGTTCCGAGCACCCGGTAGCGTCCGGGAACGAAGGCCCGGATCTGATCGGCGTAGGCCTGCAGGTAGTCGGTAGCGGCGATCACCGGACCGGCTCGCTCCGCCAACGTTTCCTCCACGTAGCTCCGGCGAGCCGGCTCTTCGGGGTGGAGCGTGTTCCAGCGCTCGACTTCGAGACCTTCCCGGCGCAGCTCTCCGAAGCTGGTGACGCTCCATAGATCGGATTCGATGCCGAAGTCGTTCTCGAGAAGCTCCGCGGCTCCGATCGCCTCGCGCAGGATGGTCCCGCTCCCCATCAGCTGCACCCGCGGTCTCTCGCCTCCGGAGCCCTCGCGAAGCAGGTACATCCCCTTGAGGATTCCCGCTTCGGATCCCTCGGGAAGCGGGGGTTGCACGTAGTTCTCGTTCATGACGGTGAGGTAGAAGAAGACCTTCTCCCGCTCGGCGTACATGCGGCGGAGGCCATCTTGGAGGATCACTGCGAGCTCGTAGGAGTAGGCCGGGTCGTAGGCGACGCAGTTCGGGATCGTCGAGGCCACGAGCTGGCTGTGGCCGTCCTGGTGCTGCAGTCCCTCACCGGCGAGGGTGGTACGCCCCGCGGTGCCGCCGATCAGAAAGCCCCGCGCCTGGGCATCGCCGGCGGCCCAGAGCAGATCGCCGACGCGCTGGAAGCCGAACATCGAGTAGTACATGTAGAACGGGATCATGTTGACCCCGTGGTTGGCGTAGGCGGTGCCCGCGGCGATCCACGAGGACGTGGCGCCCGCCTCGCTGATCCCCTCCTGAAGGATCTGCCCACTCCGATCCTCGCGGTAGTACATCACCTGGTCCGAATCGACGGGCTCGTAGAGCTGACCCTCGGCGGCGTAGATGCCGAGCTGGCGGAACAGCCCCTCCATGCCGAAGGTTCGCGCCTCGTCGGGGACGATGGGCACTACGAAGTGGCCGATCTTCTTGTCCCGGGTGAGCGCGGTCAACATGCGGACGAAGGCCATGGTAGTGGAGATCTCGCGCTCCCCGCTCCCCATCAGCTGGGTCTGGAAGATCTCCCTGCCCGGGATCTCGAGTGGCCGGTCGTCCTCCCGCCGCGCGGGCAGGTATCCGCCGAGCGCCTTGCGGCGCTCGTGCATGTAGCGCAGCTCGGGGCTGTTCTCGGCGGGCTTGTAGAAGGGCGCGTCGTGGATCTCGTCGTCGGATACCGGAATCCGGAAGCGGTCCCGGAAGGCCTTCAGCGCGGCGTCGCCCATCTTCTTCTGCTGATGGGTGATGTTCTTCCCCTCTCCGGCTTCGCCCATTCCGTAGCCCTTCACGGTCTTGGCCAGGATCACCGTGGGCTGGCCGGTGTGCTTCACCGCGGCGTCGTAGGCGGTGTAGATCTTGTGCGGATCGTGCCCCCCCCGGTTCAGCCTCCAGACGTCGTCATCGGTCATGTTGGCGACCATCTCCAGAAGCTCCGGGTGGACTCCGAAGAAGTGCTCCCGCACGTAGGTGCCGTCGCGCGCCTTGTAGTTCTGGTAGTCGCCGTCCACCGCTCGCTCCATTCTGTCCAGCAGGATCCCCTTGCGGTCCCTGGCGAGGAGCGGATCCCAGCGGCTTCCCCAGATCACCTTGATGACGTTCCAGCCGGCTCCGCGGAAGCTTCCCTCGAGCTCCTGGATGATCTTCCCGTTCCCCCGCACGGGGCCATCGAGTCGCTGCAGATTGCAGTTCACCACGAAGATCAGGTTGTCGAGCTTCTCGCGGGCGGCGAGGCCGATGGCGCCCAGGGATTCCGGCTCGTCCATCTCCCCGTCACCCATGAAAGCCCAGACCTTTCGCCCCGCCGTGTCCGCGATGCCGCGGTTGTGCAGGTAGCGCATGAAGCGGGCCTGGTAGATCGCCTGCATCGGGCCGAGGCCCATGGAGACGGTGGGGAACTGCCAGAAGTCGGGCATCAGCCAGGGGTGCGGATAGGAGGAGAGCCCGTCTCGTTCCACCTCCTGCCGGAACGCGTGGAGCTGATCTTCGCTGAGACGTCCCTCGAGGAAGGCGCGCGCATAGATGCCCGGCGAGCTGTGTCCCTGGATGTAGATGAGATCACCGCCGCTCTCGTGGTCGGGGCCCCGGAAGAAGTGATTGAACCCCACGTCGTACAAGGTCGCCGCCGAGGCGAAGCTCGCGATGTGTCCTCCGAGCTCGCTGCTCTTCCGGTTGGCCTGCACGACCATGGCCAAAGCGTTCCAGCGGATGATGGAGCGGATCCTGTGCTCCAGACCCGGCTCTCCGGGCATCTCCTTCTCTTCACTCGGGTGGATGGTGTTCACGTAGGCGGTGGTAGCGGAGTAGGGCAGGTGGACACCGGAGCGCCGCGCCTTGTCGATCAGGCGCTCGATCAGGTAGTGACCGCGATCCACGCCCTCGTTGTGGAGTACCGATTCGAGGGCCTCCAGCCACTCCCGGCTTTCCTCGGGATCGATGTCCTTCGTCTCGTCGACCATCATGCGCCTCGATTTGCCGGGGACGACACGGAGCCCCGCGGGGACACCACGCCTTCCCTGCGAAAATTCTACCATCTGGCAGGAAGGAGGTCTGGATGACTGATCTGCTGTACGACAAGCGAGGCCACGTTGCGACGCTCACACTCAACCGTCCCGAGCGCATGAACGCGATCAGCATGGAGATGCTCGCTCAGCTCGGAGAGGCCCTGGTGGATGCCGACGACGATGCGGAGATCCGCGTCATCCTGATCACCGGGCGCGGGCGAGGCTTCTGCAGCGGCCTCGATCTCAAGGACGCGGCGGCGGGCAGGGGGATCGGAGGCGCCGGCGTGCTCTCCCCGGATGGCGGTGCTTCCCATCTGAGCACCCGCGAGATCCCGACCGTGACCCTCCATCGCATCGACACTCCGGTGCTCTGTGCGATCAACGGAGCTGCGGCGGGCTACGGCGTCGATCTCGCCTTGGGATGCGACCTCCGCCTGATCGGGGATCAGGCGAAGCTGCTTCCGGGCTTCGCCAAGCGCGGCATCGTTCCGGAGAGCGGAGGCACCTGGTACCTGCCGCGCCTGATCGGCTGGGCCAGGGCCTGTGAGGTCGGCTTCCTCGCCGAGGACATCTCGCCGCAGAGAGCCCTGGAGCTGGGACTGGTGAACAAGGTCGTACCCCAGGACGAGCTGATGGCGGAAGCGGAGAGCTGGGCCGCGAAGATCGCGGCGAACGCTCCGCTGGCCCTCGTCGCCATGAAGCGCCTGTTCCGGCACGGGCTCACCGAGGACTTCGAGTCACATACCCATCACGTACTCATGCAGCTGCTGCTGCTCTTCCGCTCTCGCGATTTCCAGGAGGGAATCCAGAGCTTTCTCGAGCGCCGCGAGCCTCACTTCGGCGGCAACTGACGCGCCAGCGGTGGGTCGTCCGCTGGTCCGCTCATGGGTCCGAAAGTCTCGAACCGATCAGCCCCGGTGAAAGCTGCCACCGTCCCCGGCGGGTCGGCTGCTGCATGCTCTCGCAGAGGGCTCGAAGAAACCGATCCCGAGGCCACGCCCTGGCACCGAAGCGTGTCAGGTGTTCCGTGGGCATCTGGCAGTCGAAGAGCTCGAATCCCCACGCCTCCGTCTGACAGACCAGGGCGACGAGAGCCGCCTTCGATGCGTCTCGTCGGCGAAAGAACATCGACTCGCCGAAGAAGCTGCCGCCGAGGGATACGCCGTACACCGCTCCCACCAGCTTGCCCTCGCACCAGGCCTCCGAAGAGTGGGCGAACCCGAGCTCGTGGAGGGTGCAGTAGGCGTCGATCATGTCCGGCGTGATCCAGGTCCCCCGGCTACCCCGCCGGGAGACAGTGGCGCAG
>Ga0307423_1000758_pt1 | contig 21272 bp, 20 predicted proteins | sample SalMarWE160310MG_FD_202154 | JGI IMG/M metagenome (GOLD analysis project Ga0307423, IMG submission 202154) | Salt marsh sediment microbial communities from the Plum Island Ecosystem LTER, Massachusetts, United States - WE1603-10 | ecosystem: Environmental > Aquatic > Marine > Intertidal zone >...
GTGAGATCTCCCTTATCTTTCCCAAGGGAAATGATCGCCGTCTCGTGGAATTGCTGCACAACCTTGCGGAAAGGAAAATAAATATTCCTTTCCTGATCTGCGACAATCAGGAAAAGTCCATGGGTCTTCACATGACCGTGGAGGCCGGTAAAACCCACGAAACTGCCGGCATACTCAACAACTTCCCGGGCCAACAGAATCCGGAAAGTGAAAAAGGGGCTATTCTGTCTCTTTTTCCCCATCGAAACGATCCCCACATCGCCGCGGCCTTGCTTCAGGCCTTTGGCGAAAAAAACATTTCCTTTTATGCGCTCGCCCATTCCCAATCAGCCATATCTGCGGTACTCAAAGAATCAGCTCTGAATAAGGCGGCGGGTGCCCTCTTCGAGCCCTTCCAGTTTGGCGCCTACCGGACCCCCGCCGACTGGAAACTCGCCCAGAAAGGGAAAGAAGAACTCCACAAAGAGATTGTAGCCTCCTACCAGGAGATGAAGCCCAGGGTTTATTGCCTCGAGTGGCAGGACAACCTGACGCTCTGCCAGGTTATTTTTCAACAATCCTATTACGGGGCCATGGGCCTTGTTTTTGAAGATCTTGCAGAAACGGGATTTTACCTCAGCTTCCTCATCACCTCGCCCCCGAGAATCGAAAACGAGGCACGGCTGCTTTTCTGCATCCATCAGGATCTCCAAACCGATCTTGCAGCATCGACCAGGAGATGGCTCCCCGATGCAACGGTGATCAAGTCCCCTTCCGTCGCCCTCTTTTCAATGAACGGACCCCACTTTGGTGACCGGTATGGATTGGCGTATGAGCTCTTCGGTGCACTTCACGAAGAAGGCGTCGAACTCCTCGCCCTGAGCTGTTCAATCGCTTCCATGTCGGGCGTTGTTCCTTCAAAACAAATCAACGAGGCTGTCCGGGCCATCCAGAAACGTTTTGAAGTGCCTACGGTCATCAAGAAAAACTAACCCGGATTTCTTAAGTTTTTTCCTCAAGTTACCGAATAGAAAGATAGAACACCTTTTGAATGCCACGCGTAATTCCGCTTATTGGTGATTCCACAATCGCGTGGACCTCGCTCAAAAGGAAAAATAGTAGTAATGGAACAAGGTGTTGCCATGGGCGGAATCGAGATCACTGTTTCGGAAGATAACCTGACGGCCTTTCTGCAGCTCAGGGAAGCCCCCGAGGCTGCCCGAACAGTGCAGAAAATCAAGGAACTCCTGGTGTCCAAAGGCATTCGCCATGGAATTGTCCCTGATGAAGTCGTCGAAAAGTACCTCGCGGATCCTTCCGTAAAAACCGACGGGCTTGAGGTTGCGCAGGGGGAGAGCCCTGCGCCGGGAGAGGACGCCTATATTACTTATTACTTCGATACAGATCCTTTGAAAATAGGGACCCTGCGTCATGGCGGAACCATCGATTACCGCGACCGGGGAGAAATCCCCCAGGTAAAGAAAGGAACATTACTCGCCCGAAAGGAGCCTGCTACCGCCGGAAAGCCGGGGACGGATGTGTTCGGAGTGGAGATCCGGCCTTCCCAACCCAAAGACGCAAAGATCAGGTGCGGAAAAGGGGCATTGAAGACCCAAGACGGCCTCAGAGCCCATGCCACGCAGGACGGCGAACCAACCCTCTCCCATGATGGAAAGCTGTCAGTATTTCCAAGGCTTCTGATCTCAGGAGACGTGGGCCTGAAATCCGGGCATGTCCAATTCGATGGAGATGTTGACGTCACGGGGAGTGTTCAAGACGGTTTCAGGGTGCAGGCAGGCAGGCTCACCGCTGGCGAAATCCTGCGGTCGGACATCACCGTCTCCGGGGATATTATGGTCTCGGGTGGGATTATCGGCGCGACCATTCGCGGGGACGGGAACTTGAAGGCCCGCTTTATCCACCAGGCAAGAATTCAACTCCTTGGTGACATAGCAGTGGAAAAGGAGGTAATCGACTCCGATATTACAACCAGTGGAGCCTTCCTTGTGCAAGTGGGAAAAATCTTTAACTCGAGAATTTCTGCCAAAGCGGGTATTGAGGCCGAACAGATTGGTTCGGATGAATCCAGGCCATGCTTCCTGGGCGTGGGATTAGATGAGGGGGCTAGTGCCAAAATCGAATACCTCAAGGAGCTGAAGAAAAAAAAGAGGGCAAAGAGAAAAAAGCTGGAACATGTCATTGAGAAGCTCCAGCCGCTCTCAAAGGAGATCCCCAAGAAGATTACTGAATTAGCACAGGCCCAGGACCGCGGGATGGTTGAACGGGTAGAAGCAAAAATCAAGGAACTGCAGGAAAAAGTTGAAGAACTCAAATCCGAACGCAACACGATGGATGAAGACATCGAGGGAATCTACGAATGGTCACAGTCGAGCGGGGGATACCCCGTTGTGAAAGTGCACCGCACGATTTACGCTCACACCGTAATCAAAGCTCCCCACACCAGCACCGAACTCATGAGAAATTTCACCGGATCAATGGTTACCGAAAAACGGGTTACCCGCCCGAGTGACCAGCGGGAGATCTGGAAACTGGTCGCCGTCCCACTGAAGTAGTTCGGGCTCACTAGAGGAGGCCACCGGCTTCCATGATAGCAGGCACCAGTTCTTCCCGTCCGATGGCCATAATATGAACACCATCACACATTTTCTCGTCGCGGATCCTTTTGATCATGCGCCCGGCGATCGTGATTCCCGTATCAACGGCCCGGCCTTTCGGCGCCGCCGCCATTTCATCAATGAGGCTTTTCGGGACGGTGACCCCCGCGACATTCTTATTCATGAAACGCGCCATGGGAGCCGAGGTCAGAAGGATGACTCCTGCAAGGACTTTCACCGGGAACTGCCTGGCATACGCCATAAACTCATTAAAATGATCTAGGTCATACACCGCCTGGGTCTGGATAAACTCTGCTCCCGCCTCCACCTTTTTTTCAAACTTGATGAGTTGCGGCTCCAGGGGGTTGGCCTCCGGCGTTACAATGGCGCCCGCGCAGAATGAAACGGCCCCGTCAAGATCGCTCCCTCCAAGGTCATGGCCTTTTTCAAGTTGTCTTACCGCCGCGAGCAATTGACTGGAATCCAGATCAAAAACGCTTTTTGCCTCCTTGTGATCCCCGAGAATTACCGAGTCGCCCGTGAGGCACAATACGTTGTTAATGCCGCGGCTGGAGGCGAAAAGAAGATCGGCCTGCAAAGCGAGTCGGTTCCGATCGCGACAGGTCATCTGCAGGATCGGTTCACCGCCCATTTCTTTCACCAGGAGCGCACCGCCGAGTGATGGAAATCGCATCACGGAACTCTGATGGTCCGTCACGTTCATGGCATCCACTTTCTCTTTCAAGAGCTCCACGTGGTGCTCCATCTTTTCCAGGTTGGTGCCTTTTGGGGGAGCCACCTCCGAGGTTACCACAAATTTCCCTGATTCCAGGGCATCCTTGAAACGAGAAGCCATATCTCTCACCTCGTCATGCAATAATTCACGTCACACGCACCGGACAAATCCGCAGGAGGCGGATCAGACGTGAATGACCAAATAAAATGCTCTAATGTCAAATTCCAAAATCCCAATGTCTTAATGACAAAATATGTGCCGCCTATCTGGCGTATGGGATAGGCCCATTTTTCTTCGATTCCGAGCCTCCCGGGCTGGTATTTGTTTATGCAGTTTTGCGGCCCAGCAGCCTAGCTGCCAAGCTGTCTAGCCTTTCACGCTTTGCGCTTTGGCATTTGACATTGATTTGACATTTGGATTTTGTCATTTGGCATTAAACAAGGTCCCAAAAAAAATCCTGCCACCCCAAAAGCATTACCCAAGCCTGTATTTTCCAGGGGTGGGTTCCCCTTGGTGGTTCCTTGGTTTCTGGAGGACCCGCATGGAATCCAGCCGTCCTAGTTCCTTGAGTCGATTATAGATCAAGGTCCAGGCACAATCCTTTTCCGAGTCAATCTCACACTTCCCGTTATTGGTGCCACCGCACGGCCCGTTGACAAGTCCCTTGTGGCAGTTGGTCACCGGGCAGATCCCGCCTGTCTCGCCGATAATACAGGTTCCGCACTGGGTGCACACTTCATCAAACAGTCCGGGCCCCGTCTCCTTCCCGATAAAGAGGGTGTCCAGAGCCGGGACGACCATCGCTTTCATCTGCCTGGCCACTGTTTGAACTCCAAAGGCGCAGGTCATGACCAGAAGCGCGTCGGCCTGGTGCATCTGGTGCCCGAATTCTTTCAGGGCCTCTCCGGTCAGGTTGTCACAGGCAACGGGTAGGACCGTACTCCCGGTGATCAGTTTTCCTTTCCCCGTGAGCTGCTCTTTCATCGCTTCAACCTCAGGCGCGCCACCCGTGTGCGTCAGCGTGACACAGGTCCCGCAACCGATCACGAAGATCCTTCCCAGTCCCGATAGGAGCCGGTCGATTTCCTCTTCGGGCTTTTTTCGCGTAATGGATCTGATCATTCCTCTCCCCCGTCTTCTTCCAGGTCACACCGCAGGCATCTGGTGGCTTCAAACCGTGCCTGGGCTTCAGTGAAACCCTTTTCCACTTCCCGGAAATCCCTTGTCCGTTCCTCGGGGTTTGCCACCTCGACAGCCACCCGCGGCCTCTCCTCTCCGGTATCCTCATCCAGGGCAAGCCTTGTCTCTTCCGCGAGCCGGGTCTTCTCATCAAGGATGGTAAAGCTGCCTTTCTCGCCCCGCAGGTACCGGTCAATGGAAATCGCCGCACGTCTCCCCGATGCGATGGCCCTGATGACATAGGTGGGCCCGGTGGTGAAATCTCCGCCTGCAAAGATACCCGGAATATTGGTGGAAAGGGTCTTTTCATCAACGATAAGTGCTCCCCACAGGGCCCGTTCCAGCCGGCTGTCTTCCGAGAGAAAAGACATGTCCGGGGCTTGGCCGATGGAAATGATGGCATAATCCGCTTCCACCGTCTGGACAGCGTCTTCATCAAAAGTGGGGCTAAAATTTCCTTCCATATCAAATACCGATACGCACCGCACGAACCGGATGCCTGTCACCCTATTTCCGTCATGCATAATCTCTCTGGGTCCCCAGGAAGGATTGATCACAATCCCTTCCTCAACCGCTTCCTCTATTTCCTTTTTCCAGGCAGGCATCTCATCCCGCGTTTCCAGGCAGAACAGCTGCACATCATCGGCCCCGACCCGCAGGGCGGTTCTGGCCACGTCAATGGCCACGTTGCCCCCGCCCACCACCAGTACCCTTCCCTTCAAAGGAATTTTTTCGCCGGTTTTTACTGCCGTGAGGAAAGGAAGGCCGTAGTGGAGACCTTCAAGCCCCTCCTCTTCTCCCGGTATCCCTATCCGTTTGCTTGCCTGGGCTCCCGCGGCGATAAACACCGCGCGATATCCCTCACCCATGAGATCATCCACGGTGTGCCTGGCGTCAATGGGCGTGTTGTATTGGATATGCACACCACAGCTCTCAATGTAATCAATTTCTTCCTGGATCACCTGCCGCGGGAGGCGGAACTCGGGAACCGTGATGCCCAGCATGCCCCCGGCTACCGGCTGGCCCTCGAACACGGTCACACCGTATCCCATCCTGGCCAGGAAATAGGCGCAAGTAAGCCCTGCCGGGCCTGCGCCTACAACCGCTACGTTGTCTTCCCTGGTCACCGGGTACGGCTCTCTCCTTGTCCCCACATGCTGAAAATACCAGTCCGACGCAAATCGCTTCAGGGAACGGATGGCTACCGGCTCATCAAGCTCCCCTCTCCGGCACTTGAACTCGCACGGATGGATACAGATTCGCCCGCAGACCGCCGGGAAAGGATTCCGCTCCCGAATGATTTCCACGGCCTTTTCATATTTTCCTTCGGCAATGGCCGCCACATAGTTGGGGACATCAATGCCCGCGGGACAGGCATGCTGGCATGCGGAAATAACCATGGCGTCGCAGGTAGCGCCCGCGCACCGATGCTCAAGGATATGGTCTTCGTATTCTTTGCTGAAATACCGCAGGGTGGAGAGTGCTGGTTTCGCGCAGGTCTGCCCGAGACCGCAGAGCGACGCCTGGGTAATGGTCTCTCCCAGCCCGCGAATGGTTTCAATATCCTCTATCCTTCCTTCTCCGCGGGTGATGCGGGTCAGGATCTCCAGCAACTGGGTCGTCCCGAGACGGCAGGGCGCGCACTTCCCGCACGACTCGGATTGGGTAAAACTCAGGAAAAAGCGGGCGATTTCCACCATGCAGTTGTTTTCGTCCATGACGACCATGCCGCCTGATCCCATAATCGCACCGATGCGCTGCAGCGTATCGTAATCAATGGGAAGATTGAGATACTGTGGCGGAACGCACCCTCCTGAGGGACCACCCATTTGAACTGCCTTGAACTGGCGTCCTTTCGGGATGCCACCGCCGATGTCAAAAACCACCTCCTTTATGGGAACCCCGATAGGGACTTCCACCAGTCCGGTATTATTCACCTTGCCTGCCAGGGAAAAAATTTTGGTTCCCCTGCTGTTTTCCGTCCCCACCTGGCCGTACCAGTCTGCCCCTTTTATGATAATCAACGGCACATTCGCCCAAGTTTCTACGTTATTGATGTTCGTAGGCTTTCCGTCCAATCCGGACTCGGCCGGAAACGGCGGCCTGGCTCTCGGCATTCCTCTTCTTCCCTCAATTGAAGCCATGAGGGCGGTCTCTTCACCGCACACGAATGCACCTGCCCCCATCTTCAAAGCGAGTTCAAAGTTGAAGCCCATCCCCAGAATATTTTCTCCCAGAAGACCAAGGGAACGCATCTGCTCCAAGGCAATATGGAGATGATTCACGGCGATCGGATACTCTTCCCGGACGTATACAAACCCGTATTCAGCGCCCATGGCGTAGGCACCGATGAGCATCCCTTCCAGCACGGCGTGAGGGTCTCCCTCCAGCATTGCCCGGTCCATGAACGCGCCTGGATCCCCTTCATCCGCATTGCAGATAACGTACTTCGGAACACCTTTGGCCCGCCTGGCGAATTCCCATTTTACGCCGGTGGGAAACCCAGCACCGCCCCGCCCGCGCAATTTGGCCCTTTTGACCTCCTCGATCACCTGTTCCGGCGTCATGCTTGAAACGGCCTTCACCAGGGCCTCATAACCCCCTTCCGCCACATAGTCTTCGATCCTGGTGGGATCTATCCTCCCGCATCGCGCCAGAACGCGCCTTTCCTGTTTTTCATAAAACGGAATCTGGTTTCGATAGTAAATGGGTCTCCCCGTCTCCGGATCCCGGTAAGCAAGCCTGTCCACAAGACGGTCATTCTTCAGGGTCGCTCCTACAATTTCAGATGCATCTTCAGGAGAAACTTCTTGGTATTGAATCCCCAGGGGCTCAATGGCAATGACCGGGGCTTTTGCACAAAAACCATGACAGCCTGTAGACCGGATCTCAACCTCTCTGGAAAGGCCCTGCTTTTTCACTTCCTCCTGAAGTGCTGCCAGCACATCTGCGGAGCCGTAAGCCCGGCATCCCGTCATGCACACATGAACTATGGCTTTCCCTTTTTCCTGTCCGGCCCTGATCTTGTTCCGGAACCATTCGAGCCGCCCTATGGAATTCAGTTTTTCCATTAGTCTTTCCGGTACTGGTCCAGCACGCTCGTCACCTTGGCTGGAGAAAGTTTTCCAAAATAGGTCTGGTTGACCATCATGGTAGGCGCAAGAAAACACGCCCCCAGGCACGCCACGGTCTCAAGGGTGAACCGGTAGTCCTCGCTCGTCTCTCCCTCTTCGAGCCCCAACTCTTTTCTCATCAATCTGAGGATGCTCCTGCCGCCCCTGACGTGGCACGCGGTCCCCCGGCAGACTCGCACCACATATTTCCCTTTTGGTTCCAGGCTGAATCCCGCGTAAAAAGTGACCACCCCCTGGACCTGGGACGGAAAAAGATCCAGTGCCTCCGCAATGGGCTCTATGGCTACGGGCGGCACATACCCGAGTGTTTCCTGCACCTTCTGGAGCAAGGGAATCAAACCCCATTTTTTCCCCTGGAATTCCCGGATGAGAGCATCCAACTGACCCAGGTCTATGTCTTTTTCTTTCATCCCCTGTTCCTCTTCATATACAGCCGATCTATTTTTTTCTAATCGCCTTCAGCCTATCAACCTGAGTAACGACCGTTACTCTTGCAGGAGCGGTGATCCATCCTGTAAAATCGGACTCCCCTCTGTCTCTGAAAGGGACCAGATTCATTGCATCATTTTGCGCGAAACCCCTTGGCACGGCAACGAGGCCCGGGGAAAGCCCTTTTTCGATCTTTACCGCCCGCTCAATGGTTCCGTGGGGTGATTCCACCCTGATTCTGTCTCCTTTCTGGATACCCAGCTTGTGGGCATCCTCCAGGGAGATTTCCACCTCTCCTTTCCATCCGCTGTCCTGGATCCGCTCTGAGCGACTCGTCCGGGTACCGCTGCCCAGATGCGCACGAAAAGACCGCAGAATCACCATGAGAGGAAACCCCTCGTCCTGCTCCGGATTTGTTGGTTCGGGGGCCGGAAAAAAGGTCATTTTTTCATTTTCAGGTTTATCCGCTCGAATCCATCCGCCAGGTGTTGATGAAGAAATATCCCCGTATCCCGGGACCAGTTTGCCTATTTCCCTCCTGACTTTTTCAAGGGAACCGCTGAAGGAAACTTTATCCATTTTCTTGAGCAGGAGGTCCAGGATATCCCAATCAGCTCTTGCTTCGCCCGGGGGTGATACCGCGGCTTCAAAGCGCTGGATCCTTCCTTCCATGTTGGTGAAAGAACCGTCCTTTTCAGAAAACGCAGCGCCCGGCAGGATCACATCTGCGAGCCTCGTTGTTTCGCTCTCCACGATGTCCTGAACCACCAGGAATTCCAGATTTTCAAGGGCACGGGCGACATATTCGTGCTGGGGCAAACTTCGAAGAGGATTTTCCCCCATCACATAAAGGGCTTTGAGATTGCCCTTTTCCGCCTCATGGATCATGCGAATCACGTTAAGGCCGGGGTCCGGAGAGACCATGACACCCCATGCCCTTTCCCACTGTTTCCGGACCTGCTTCCGGCTCAGGGGGTTCCCTCCGGCAAGAGTATTGGGTGAAACACCCATGTCCCATGCCCCTGCCTCGTTGTTTTCGTAGGTGGGCACGTAGAGCCACGGCTCCCTTGTTCCTGTGCTTCCCGTGAGGAGGGCCAGGTTGAAGATCGTTTTTAACGTTTCCCGAAAAACACCCTGGTGAAGGATGCCGCGCCCAATCACAAAGGCCGGCCTCCTGTCGCTCAGCAGGCTTGCCACCTCTCCCAGAACATTTTCATTCACGCCAGTCTCTTGGCAGATTTTATTCAGTTCAAGGGCTCTCAGCTGTTCTTGGTACTGGTCAAATCCTTTGGCAAACGCACCATCCAGGTGCCCCTGGCGGTTCTTTTGTTCGGCGATCAGAGCAGCAATTCCGCTCAGGAGCATTGCGTCCGTCCCCGGCGTCAGCGAAAGCCAGCTGTGCGCGAACCGGGCCAACTCAGTTTTCCGGGGATCAATCAACACCAGGGGAACTCCTTTCCTGGCAGCCCTTTTCAGATGGTATGCCAACACCGGCGATGAGTGGGACGGATCAATACCCAGCACAAAGACCAGTTCTGCCTCCTCCAGGTTTTTCAGAGGCGTAGCTCCCCACCGGTATATGTGAGAGTCTCTGATGGCGCTCAAGGTTCCACGTGCGGAAAAAAAGGCTCCGCTGTCCAGGTTATTGGTGCCGAAAACACCCCGGGCCAGCTTCTGAAAAAGATAGTTTTCCTCATTTGAACACTTTGACGACCCCAGGAAACCAATACTCTGGGGCCCGTATTTTTCCCTGATCCCCCAGAGCCTTTCCCCGACTGTCGACAGGGCATCATCCCACGATGCTTGAACAAAATCTCCATTTCCCCGCATTAATGGAACCTTCAGACGGTCTTCAGCTTGTAGGAAATCATGGGCGAAGTGTCCCCTGATGCAAAGAGTGGGGCCATTGACCGTATCGGGCTCAACACCAGGATTGATCTCTATGACCCGATTCCCGGCAACGCCCAGCAAAAGGGAGCACCCAATACCGCAAAACCCGCACACAGAAGCCGCTTCTCTTTCCGGTGTTCCCACGTAGTGCGCGCTTTTTACGGACAGCGCACCGGTCGGGCACATGGACACGCACGTGCCGCAAAACGTGCAGGTCGATTCTTCAAGGGGTTTTTGGTGGACGGTTTCCGGTCTGGACAGAAAACCGCGGCGGTTGTAGTCAATAGCACCCACCACCACCAGTTCATGGTCGGCCCGGATACATTTTCCACACAGCACGCATTTGCTGAGATCTCTGACAATGAATGGGTTGGCCTGCTCCAGTGTCCGGGGATGGGGCATGGGGTAGAGATCTGTCTCCCCGATCCCGAGTTCAGCGGCAATACCCCTCAACTCACAACGGTTCCCCTTGTTGCAGACCAGGCATGACTCGGGGTGTTCGGCCATCAGGAGGCGTACAATATTTCTGCGATGTTCAAGGACACGGTTTGAGTCGGTCCGGAGAACCTGTCCCTGGGCCACCGGCGTGACGCATGCCGCCATCAGGCGGCCGTTTTTCTCCTCAACGAGACAAAGCCGACAGGCGCCGAACGGCTCCAGCGCCGGGTGGTCGCAGAGCGTGGGGATCCTGATGCCTTCCTGCCGCGCAGCCTGGAGGATGCTTGTTCCTGACGGGCAATTGATGGCCTTATCATCTATGGTGAGCGTGACTGTCCCCAAGACCTGCCTCCCCTTCCTTCGTGTCCGACTACTTCAGTTTTGCAGCATCAAGGTAGTAGCGGAGTTTTTCTTCTCCTCCAATGGTGATGATATGAACTCCCTGGCACAGATCTTTCAGGCCCTTTACCGTATCCGCGAAGACCTCAATACTGGCCTGCTCCTTGTCTATTGCCTTCGCAAGCTTTTTGATCACCCACTCCGGCACCATCCCCGACTTAATATGCCGGTTCAGAAAGCTTGCCATGCCAGCAGTCCTCAGTATCATCACCTCGGCAATCACCGGTATTCCGAACGTATTGACCTGCTTCAGAAATTTCTCAAATCGATCCACGTCAAATACCGGGGTGGATAGAAAATACCCGGCGCCAATCTTGGCCATAGCCTCCATCTCTTTCATCTCCAGGTCCGGAACATTCTTTCCCCAACCGGATTCCACCCCGCTTCCCACCACAAAATCAGCACCTTTCCCCAGCTCTCCTCCGTCCACCGTCCTTCCTTCCCGCATGTGTTCGAGAACTGATTCAAGTTTTCCCGCGTCCACATGGAAAAACATCATCTCCTGGAGACTGTCTCCGGTGATACGATAATCCTCCGTAAATACAAGCAGGTTTTCCACCCCTGATGCATGGGCCTGCAAGAGATCCTTCTGAAGCTGGATACGGTTCTTGTCACGCGTGGTGGTCTGGTAAATAGCCTCAAAGCGATTCTTATTAAGCACCTCGCAGGCTTTGATGCTATCGCCCACAACTCCTTCTATTTCAACTTCCGGCACCGTAACCCCATCTACGCGTCCTCTCACCAGTTCCAGGCTCTTGACGAGCTGGTCAGGGCTCTCATCCACTGCTCCCTGTACTTCTGAGGTGACAACGAACTTTTTCTTTTCAAGGGATTCTTTCAGTTTCATGGGTCCTCTCCGTTGCTCTTTGTGGCTATGCTGCTTTAGGTCGAAAGGCCCAACAATCTGGCCACTTCCTGCCTCAGTTGGGGAAGAGGAAGAGGCTTCGAGAAGCAGAGATCCGCCCCATACTCCTTCATTTTCTTGAACTTTTCTTCATCCAAATAAGCAGAAAGCACAATAATCTTCGTATCTTTTGTTTCTTCCGTTTCCTTGATCTTTTTGCATACATCATAGCCCTTTATGTCGGGCATCATGATATCCAGGATCAGGAGATGGGGCTTGAAATGGTTCACCTGCAATCCTGCTTCAAAACCATCAGAAGCGGAAATCACCTCATAATCGAATTCTTCCTCCTCCAGGGCCTGCACAATGGTTTCCACAATGATGGGATCATCATCCACCACCAGGATTCTCTTTTTCCCGTTCCCCTGCTCTTCTTCAGGCACGGGAATCCCCTGCTTTCTCATAAACGCCTCGAGGTCTTCACGCTTTATTCGCCGATGCCCTCCGACCGTCTTGTAGGCCTGTATATGCCCCGCTTCTATCCAGTTAATGATTGTCTTGGGTGATACGCGGCAATACTGGCTTGCCTTGTAAACAGTCAATATATCATCCATTGGCAAATGCCTCCTGATTCCTGGGAATGTATTGCTTTTATCTTTATTATAGTTTTTATAGTTTGTCAATAGAAAAATACTGACCAGCTGTATAAGACCAACAAACAAGGCGGCACATGCAACACATGTTCGCGACCGGGAGGTCTCCCACAAAAAGGCTAGCCGCCAAACGATGGATAGGAGCAACGTCCACGTTGCGAATAGAAATGGATATTCAATGCAAGGTTTATCTCGTAAGGGATACCCGCGCGTTATTAAGTTGATTCGCTCATCTTTTTCAGTAATTAATAATTTCTATAAAAACAATAATTACTGTAATCATATTGCAAACGGATTAGCCGATCGACGGACGGGAATCTTTTTTCCTCTGACTGTCTAGAGGGTTTCCTCTTTTCGTGACTTATGTATGGGGGAAACCGCAGGACTCCGCTTTGCGAAGTAAATGCGGAGTCCTGCCTATAGTGGCCTATAGGCGGGACGTGGGCAATTTTCGTGATGAAGAGAGCAAAGAAAGCGAGTTTATCCTGGCTCAGAGGGATGATAGGCCGGGAGGGTAATCGTAAAGGTGGTGCCCGATCCCTTTTCGCTTTGAACCTGTATATCACCACCATGATCCCTGATGAACCCATAGCAGACGGACAGGCCTAGGCCCACCCCTTTGACGCTCGCCTTTGTCGTGAAGAAGGCATCAAAAATCTTGTCAAGGTGGCCTTTCTCAATGCCCATCCCGGTATCGGAAAACTCGATATGGATCCTCCCGTCGTCGCAGCGTGTGGAGACGTTCAGGGTGCCACCTTCAGGCATGGCATCTCTGGCATTTGAAACCATGTTCAGAAAAACCTGTCGCAACTGGTTCTTGGAAGCAAAAACCTCCGGCAGGTCTTCTTCAAAAACTGTGCTGATCCGAATACTGTGCTCCCTCAATTGTTTCTCGTGCAGCAGGAGAATCTCATCAAGGATGATATTAACATCCGTGGGTTGTTTTTCCTCCTCGTCGGGCTTGGAAAAGGAGAGCATTTTTCTGAGCAGCTCTGAGAGTCTTACTGTTTCGGAGAGTGCCATTTCCAGTATCTTCCGCCGCTTGCTCTCTGGAGAGATCTCGGTTTTCAAAAGTTCCAGGGTGTTCATAATGCCATAGAGTGGGTTGTTGAGTTCATGGGCGATCTGCGAAGTGAGGCGTCCCATGGCAGCAAGTTTTTCCGATTGCAGCAATTGTTCTTGTGTTTGGCGGAGCTTTTCCTCCATTGCCAAACGCTCCCTGAGATCCACAAAAATCCCTACCGAAGCCAGTTCTTTGCCACTCTGATCGTAAATGATGGATGCGGAGAGGCTTCCTTCAACAATGTCACCGTCCTGCCTCACGAAAACGATCGGGAATGACTTCAGTTTTCCTTTTCCGCCGTATTCCGGGCCGCGCAACTTTTTCATAACCTTCCTTGCCACGCCCTCCGGATAAATCTGTTTGATATTCATCTTCCCGATGACCTTTTCAGCAGTGTACCCCAGGGTCTCCTCAGCGCCGGGATTCCATATGATGATGTCCCCTCTCAGATCAGTGGCGATAATGGCATTGGGAGAATTCCTGATGAACTTGTTCAGAAAATCGTGTGCCTCCCTGAGTTTCTGCTCCATTTCTTTTCGGTGCGTCTGATCAACGATTATCCCCTCGTATCCAAGGACTTCTCCATACTGATCATAGCGGACGTGGCTGGTGAGCAAAACTGCAATAGGGCTTCCATCCCGGCGCTTGAAATCCACCTCGTAATCGATCACTTGTCCGTCCCGTTCGATCATTTCCTGAAAACTCCGTCGGTCTTCGGGCCGCAGGTAGAGGTCCCTGGTAATATCCATCTCCAGGAATTCATCCTTGCTCTTATAGCCAAGCATATCGAGAACGGCCTGGTTGGCATCCAGGAATTTCCCCTCTTTGCTGCTGATATAGACGCCGCAGCCCACATGTTCGAAGAGGCGCTGATAGTCTTCTTCGGTAGCCCTTATCCGGTCCTCTCTCGATTTCCTTCGGGTGATATCACGACAAATGGTGAGCTTCGAGACGCTCCCGTCCTCATGCCGCAATGGCAGTTCTGTCAGGTCATAGGTTTTTCCCACTCCGGCTGCGTGATGCTCCCACCGCACCGTCTCCCCGGAAAATACCTCTTTGGCCCTGCACCATGGACAGACCTCATCCAACTGGTTTATAACCTGATGGCATTTCTTTCCGAGCCCCTCCCCGAAATCCCTGACCATGCTCTTGTTCATGAATTCAAGGACGAAATCCTCGCTGATAATATAGATACCGTCCTCCATGGCCTGGAGGATCGTGGTGAGTCTTTTCCCCATTTTTTCCGGCATGGCATTCCTCCGTTTCTTTTTCTCCACTTCTTTCCTTTCCATTCGTGCTGGGGGAAAACCTTCCCCGATGCAGAACATGGCTCGGAACTCTCACGTTCAACGCTAGCATTTCCTGCATCAGAAAGAAACCCAAAAGCCCGCTCCCACGATTTTCACTCACTCGTTTATTCAAATTGTTTATTGACACACATCGGAACCTTTGGTAATTTTTCTAGGCTTCGTCTCATTCGTCGTTCCTAATCTCTATGCAAGGAGTTAAACAATGGCAAGAACAACGTCTTTAGCCCTGTGCACGGCACTTTTCCTGACCTTGATGATTGGCGTCCCTGGACCGACCATGGCTCAGGAGCGAGCCAGGTTCGTCCCTGACAAGGCCTTGTGTGCCAAGATGCTCCGTTTTGGCAAGGAGGCGTATTCCAGGGGCAAGTATCTTGATGCCAAGGAGTATTTCCGCAAAGCAGTTCAAGCCGATCCCGGTTCCCCGGCAGCATGGCGCTACTATGATCAGGCCGTGATCTTCGCCCTGGCGGAAAAGGTGGAAAAAAATGCCGGGCTTGTCATGCCCGATGTGTCCAAAAGACAGGAATCGGAGAAGGCAATCGTGCAACCACCATCTCCACCACCCCCTGCTAAGGCAAAACCCCAGGGAAAGGATAGTGGATTCAAGATTATCGAAGACGAAGGATGTTAAGCTTTTTTGAGAGGCCGTCATGAGTGAAAACAAAGAATCGAGTGTGTTGACTGGTATCCTGGCCCGTGGTTACTCCCGGATCTTTTTTGAAAACTGGCCCATGTGGATCGGGGGGGTCTTGATCGGGATCATGAGTGTGGTGACCTTTGCCTGGGCACGGCCGTGGGGGGTTGCAGGGGGGCTGCGGAACTGGGGCGACTGGTTCTTTTCCAGCGTGGGCGTCTACCATCATCCTGTGCTCTCCCCGGTGCTCTCTACCAATTCCATACTCACCCTCGGTTTGCTTTGGGGTGCGTTCGGAGCATCCCTCCTGTCCAAACAGTTTTCCATTCGAATGGCCCCTCCCCTGGAGCTCGCCAAAGGAGGCGTGGGAGGAATTTTCATGGGAGTGGGATCTTCCATGGCGGGGGGTTGCAACATCGGAGGGTTCTATTCCGCGGTCAGTGCCCTTTCCTTCAGCGGCATAGCCATGATGTTCGGGCTTTTGATCGGAGCGTTTCTCGGCCTTAAGTACCTGTATTGGGAACTGGAACACCTGTCTGCGGGATCAACGGGTGGATCAAAAATGTCCGAAGGGAAAAAGGGATTCAGCTGGCTCGAGGTCGAACCATACCTGGGCGCCGCTGCCCTGGTGGCCGCCATTGTCTGTGTTTTCCTTTATAACCGTCAAGCCTACACGCGCATCGGCGGTCTCCTGCTCTGCGGGATTGCCTTCGGAATTATCATCCAGAGAACTCGTTTCTGCTTTGTGCGCGGATTTCGCGATCCCTTCATGACCGGCGAAGGACAAGTGCCCCGCGCTATTGCCATCAGTCTCATCATCAGCATCCTGGGCTTTGCGGCACTCAAATGGACCGGTCTCCGGCCGGAATCGGCTTATGTTGCTCAGGCGTTCTGGTTCGGAGGGCTGGTCGGGGGCATCATTTTCGGCATCGGAATGGTCGTCGCAGGAGGATGCGGGAGCGGTTCCGTCTGGCGGGCGGGTGAAGGTCAGGTAAAACTCATGGTAGCGGTTGTCTGCTTTGCCCTCAGTACATCCCTTTTCAAGCTCATGACCAGATCATCAGAGGGGCTTACCGCACTCATGGGACGCCGGGTCTTTCTCCCTCACTATATTTCGTACAAGTGGACCGTTATCGGCCTGGTGGCACTTCTCTTTGTCTACTATCTTGCAGCCGCGTGGAATGAGGAGACCGACAAATTCACAATTGAAATGTGACGGCTCCGTAAAGGCCCTAAACGTCGGGATGCACAAAAAGACTTGACATCACCATTCGAGGGCTTACGTTAGAAAATAGCTTTTAACCGAGGAGGATTTGTTGAAATGGTAGAAAACATTACAGCGGACGAAACATTGGACTGTCGCGGGCTCAGCTGCCCGATGCCGATCCTCAAAACCAAGAAGGCAATCAGTAAGATGTCATCCGGGCAGGTACTCGAGGTCTATTCATCTGATCCTGGGACAAAAAACGACCTTCCCGCCTTTGCAAAGAGAACGGGGCACGAATACCTTGGGGAAAAGGACGACAACGGATTTACCCGTTTCTATATCAAGGTTAAGTGACCCTGGCTCTTCTCAGTCAACTTGATCTATTTCCCCCATACTTCATCTTAGGCAGTGCATTCGCCTAGTATTAGGGAGTCAACCTATGGCCAAGTCATTGGGTATTTTTGTTTCCTCAGACAAGCATCTGGATAAGATCATCGCACTTTGCCGGACAGCAAAGACCAAAGGCATAGAAGTGACCGTTTTTTTCAGCCATCTCGGCACGCTGCTTACCCAGCACCCCAGATTTGGAGAGCTTGAAGGATCGGCAAAGCTGTCTCTTTGCAACGTGGGGTTCGAAAGTCACGGACTCAAACCTCCGGTCGTGGGAATCGAGGATAAAGACTATGCGACCCAGGCAAGAAACGGTGAGATGATCGAAGATTGTGATCGTTACCTGGCCTTCTAGGAGCTGAAAAATCATGGAAAATGTAAAACACGTTGCTTTCTTGATCAGGAGAAAAGAAGATCTCTGGGAGGGCTCCCGTTCGACCTTGGGTCTCGCGGTCGAAAACTTCTGGTCCTACATGTTTGTACTGGACGTGGAAGTGGACATGACCGAAGAGTACAAGGAAAACATGGAGTGGCTGGAAGACATGGAGTGTGAGTATTTTTCCAACAACAAGGTCAACGTCGAAAAACATGGCTTCCAGTATTTGACCCTTGAAGAGATCGGAAGGAAGTTGAAGGAGATGGACCTTATCATACCGTTTGGGAGCAGTGCATGAAAATACTGCATATCTTGAAATCAGAACCTGACGAAGTCACCAAGACCCTGATGGGCCTTATCTCAGATGGAGAGGAAAGCTCCTCGTTTTCTCTTTATGAACCAGATCCGGATTACGCAAAACTCCTGGATTTCATCTTTGAAAACGACCGGACTATTTCCTGGTGGTAGTGGGCGGAACCGAGGCACTGAATAACGTGCCCGTCCCTGAGATCCTGTACTTCTTCACTCCAGCGGGAACGAAAAATGCCATTCCTGTGCGGTACTGTATCCGTTGGGCAATGAAGGCATCCACTATCTCGCCTTCCCCTTCCGTGCAAAGGAGTATCTCAACCCCATCCCGGGAACTTGCTTCGTAGGTTTCTTCGTCCTCCATATGGATCCTGCTGAGCACAAATTCTTCAGAGGGGGTAGTATATACCTCCCTTCCCCGTGACACCCGAAGCGCCCCGAGCACCGGCGGATTTCCCATCGCAAACCGGGTAATTTTGAGCAGTTCAGGGACGTCCACATTTTTCTTGGTCAAGCCCGCTCTGATCACATTGTCCGAATTCGCCATCAGCTCTATCCCCACCCCCCTGAGATAGGAGTGGAGTTCTCCTGCCGGCAGAAAAAGTGCCTCCCCCGGCCGAAGCTGAACCAGATTGAGGAATAGGGGAGCAAGAATCCCTGGATCTCCCGGATAGGCCTCCTCCAGCGCAACGATCCACCCGAATGCCGGATCATTTTCCGCAAATTCAGTTGCCTGCTCGGCCACTCCGGTAATGATCCCGGCCATTTTCTCCTTTTTCATGGTCATGAGGGTTCTAAAAAAAACCCGCATTCCCCGTTCGTCAGGTTCCCTCATAAGCAGATCAATCAAACTATCGAGGGGGCCCGAGGATACTTTCTTGAGCAGATAAATGATCGCATCAATCTTCCTGAAACCCTTCAAAACATCAAAGTAGTCAAGCGCACAGATGATCTCTGGTTTGTGGTTTGGGTCTCGGTAGTTCCGTTCAGGTGCTCCCAGGGAAAACCCCAGCTCGTTTTCTCTCCTGTATCCCTCCTTTGCCTGTTCAAGATCTGGATGGACCTGGATGGAAAGAGGATTTTCGGCCGCCAGCACCTTGAAAAGGAACGGAAGCCGATTCTCAAATCGCCGGGCCGCACCCCCTCCCAGAATCGTATTAGGAGAAGACCGGATCACCTCATCAAGGGAAATCCATTTCCCATCTACGAAAACCGCTGAAGAGGCCTTCGGGTGCGCGCCTATCCACATTTCAGCCATGGGCTTCTGCTCTGGATTCTGGATTCCAAGCAGCTCCGGGATGGCGCTCCTCGAACCCCAGGCGTACTCCATGATGGGGTTCTGCATTCTCGTGATGGTACGCAACAACTTCTTCCCCTCCTCCTTTTTCCTTTTGCCGCAGACACACGCAGACTCACACAGACAAAAACAATATCTCACACAGAGTCGCAGAGATCACAGAGATTAAAAAAGAAAACCGACGAATCAAAAACTTTTCTCTTTCTGCTCTGTGTCTCTAGCGAACAAGGTGAGCGGGCGTGACAATTGTTTTTTCCAAATTCAAAATTCCTCTCTATCCTAACTTCTATCAGCAGACCAGCCGTCTCGCCGCCTGGCTACCGAGCTATGAAGCCTTCCCCGCTTCCTCGCCGAGAAATTTGCATATTACCTGAAAAAGATCCTCTTCGTACCCGCTGTAGAAGTGATCCGCTCCTTCTATGACCCTGAATTCAGCCTCCGGGTTCCACGTGTCGATCATTTCCCGGATCATGGGAGGCGGTGCGATGTCATCACGGGAACCGGAAATAACTATCGCGATTTCCGGAATGTATTTCAGAGCTGAGAAGTCCAGAAAGGCTACGGGCGGTGATACCATGTTCAACCTCCTTATTTGAGGATATTCATGCCCACCCATTGCATTTACCCATGCTCCGAAGGAATATCCGACAAGATCCAGATTAGTGCATCCCAGGGACACGAGGTGATCGAGGGCAGCCTTCACATCATTCTGTTCTCCGCGACCGTCGTCGTAGCTGCCTTCACTCCCGCCAACGCCCCTGAAATTGAACCGAAGTGTCGTACATCTGGCATCTTGATAGGCCCGGACGAGTGTTGTGACCACGTTGTTTTGCATATCCCCGCCATAAAGAGGATGTGGGTGACTCACGACCACTCCCTTGCTCCCCTCAGCGCGGGCAAGAAGCCCCTCCAGGACCAGGTCCCCTGATTTAAAGTGAACTTTTTCCTCTGTCATCAGTGATACTTCCAGCTTCTCTCTGGAGTTTGTGAAATTAGTCAACAACATCGCCTTTTTGACACAAGCCTGGCGATTTCACTTACCCAGTTTTTCGAATAAGGCCAGCATTTCCTGCTTCATTCCCTCCGGGACCTCTTCCAGTTTTTCCTTGGGAAGAAGCACAAATTCACCAGTACTCCGGGCCAGCAGATGCCCTTCCTTATCCACAATCTGGCCCTTTGCCCTGACCTTTTCTGTATCCGCCGTATATGAATTGCCTGAAATGGACCCCCTTGCGGTGAGTGGTTCTCCTACGGGTACGGTTTTCACGTACTTGATATCCATCTTTCGCGTGACGAAAAAGCTCCTCTTGAAATAGAGCACAGTCCATGACATCACTTCGTCAAGCATGGTGGAGATGATGCCGCCGTGGGCGATACTCTCCCACCCCACATGATACTCCCCAAGGGTAATATCAGAGCAGACACTGCCGCCCTGCCGATAGAAGTTCATCTGCAGGCCAATGGGATTTGCCGTACCGCAGGCAAAACAGGTATGGCCATCAACCTTCTCAATTGGAATCTTCATATTTTCCTCAACCATGTATCTTTCCCTCGCCGGCAAGAATAGTGTACTACGTCATTTCATGTTTTCTTCTCATATGCGGCCGTCAAAGCAAAGTCAAGAGATTGCTACACAAAAAAAGGCCCTTCCATGAAATATGGGAGGGCCTTTATATGAAATTCGGCGGCGTCCTACTCTCCCACGCAGTCTCCCACGCAGTACCATCGGCGCTGAAAAGCTTAACTGCCGTGTTCGGGATGGGAACGGGTGTTTCCTTTTCGCTATAACCACCGAAAACTGTAAAAAATATAAAACCAAAATACAGGGTAAGCAAAAAGTCCCTTTCTTAGGATTCCTCTTCAACAAAAAAAATGAAAAAGATATGGCCAAGCCTCACGACCTATTAGTACCAGTTAGCTTCATGTGTTACCACACTTCCACACCTGGCCTATCAACCTTGTCATCTACAAGGGGTCTTCAGCCATCTGACGAATCAGATGAAGGGATATCTTATCTTGAGGTTGGCTTCCCGCTTAGATGCTTTCAGCGGTTATCCATTCCGAACGTAGCTACCCAGCTATGCCGCTGGCGCGACAACTGGTACACCAGAGGTTCGTCCATCCCGGTCCTCTCGTACTGAGGAAAGATCCTCTCAAATATCCTACGCCCACGAAAGATAGGGACCGAACTGTCTCACGACGTTCTAAACCCAGCTCACGTACCGCTTTAATTGGCGAACAGCCAAACCCTTGGGACCTGCTCCAGCCCCAGGATGCGATGAGCCGACATCGAGGTGCCAAACCGCGCCGTCGATGTGAACTCTTGGGCGCGATAAGCCTGTTATCCCCGGAGTACCTTTTATCCGTTGAGCGACGGCCCTTCCATACGG
>Ga0307423_1000759_pt1 | contig 21237 bp, 17 predicted proteins | sample SalMarWE160310MG_FD_202154 | JGI IMG/M metagenome (GOLD analysis project Ga0307423, IMG submission 202154) | Salt marsh sediment microbial communities from the Plum Island Ecosystem LTER, Massachusetts, United States - WE1603-10 | ecosystem: Environmental > Aquatic > Marine > Intertidal zone >...
CAGTGGGGTTTGCGACCTGAGGGGCGCGGACGCGTACTCGACAGTACGTGGAGCACCCCGAGGCGAGCAAACACCGCTGGGTGCGGTGCATCGTCGGCCGCAGCAGAGACCTCATGAATAATGCGGGTTAGATGACGTTCGTCGTGACGGTGACTGTGCCGGCCACCGTGTCGTGTTCACGGGAGAGGTATCAGATCATGTTTGGCTTTTGGTTCGGATGAGGGTTGACACTCCTCGGGTACGACCCAGGAAGTCTTGAATCCGCCATGCTTGAGGAGGCCGGCGACACGTCTCGCCATATTGTCCCTGGTAATGGGGCCGACGCGAAGCTTGTACACGGGAAGTGTGCCGTCGTCCTCGATGGTGATGAGTTTTTGGTGATAGAGAGGGAATCCCTGGCCCTCCAGCGCGGAACGGGCGGGCTCTATCGCTTCGGGGTCGTCCGTTCGCATCACCTCCACCCAGTACTCGATGCACTCGGGTTCGGTTGCGGGGGGTTCGCCTTCGACTTCCGAGTCATCTTCCGGGACATCTGACGCCTCTCCGGCGATCGCGATCCGTCGGTCGCGGAAATCCACCCTGACCTGGGCCGTTTCGCCCTTCTGAACGTTCACCGATGTGCTGAGGACTGTGCCCGAACTCTCAAACCACACCTTGTGCTCACCGACGGGAATGTTCGGGAATGTCATGACCGGCTGTGTCTTCAGGATCCGTTGGCCCGCGAATTTGACGTTGCATTCGCTGGGATCCGAGGTGATTTCGATCGTCCCTACGAGCTGTTCGCGATCTCCCCCATCCGCGGCGCCTTGTACACCGTCCGTGATTTCGGGTCCAAGCTCGCCGACCACGATCTGGTTCGAGGCTGGGCCGACGGCGACGAAAAACTCCAAAGGCACGAAACCGGACTTTTCGACCCTGATGGTGTGATCACCGGTGGTGACCCCTGCGAGAAGCAGGCCATATTCGCCATTATCGGAGACCAATGCCCGTTGTCCGTCGAGGAAAATTTCGAGCCCGGGCTCTCCTTTGATCCAGAGATCCCCGGCAGCCGCACACGCAGCAATTCCAAGAAACACGACAATTGAAATCAAGTGACCTCTCTGCATATGTCGGTTCTCCCCGTGTTCTGCTGACTTCCTTCTGCCGATTGATAGTAGCGCGTCGGTTTCGAGTTCTTCCTGATTCCACAAGCTCTGATGGCTGATTGCCCCTGTGGATTCGTGGAAACGGAGAATCCACAGATGTGAGCACGGAAACGGTCCTCGAGGAGACGGTCAGGCTGAAAGTGAGTCCCAGATCTCGGCCATGCCCTCGTGGTGTTCGGAAAAGATCTCGAGCAGCTTGGGGTCGAGGTGGCTTCGGGGGTCGAAACGGTCGTCGCCATCGAGGAGGATGCGGCGGGTCTGTCGGTGACTGAAGCCCGGCTTATAGGATCGTTTCGAGCGCAGAGCGTCGTAGATGTCGGCGAGGGTGACAATACGGGCTGAGACCGGAATCTCCTCACCCTTCCGTCCGGCCGGATAACCGCCTCCGTCCCACTGCTCATGATGGTTGAGTGCGATCTCGGCCGCCATCTGCAGGCGATCCGAGGCGGAGAGTATCTGAAAGCCGTACTCCGGGTGGCGCATCATTTCGAAGCGTTCCTCTTCGTCGAGCGGTCCCTCTTTGCGGAGGATGGCCACGTTGATGCTCATCTTGCCGACATCGTGAAGCTGAGCGGAGTAGCGGATCTCGTTGCGGAAGGCCTTCGACTTGCCGAGCTTGCTCGCCAGAAAGTAGGAGTACTCATTGACCCGCTCGACGTGCTTGGCGGTGTCCTCGTCATGGAGCTCGGCGGCGCGCGACAGCAGGTTGATGGAGAGCTGGAACGCCTCCTCGGTCTCGTCCTGAAGGGCCGCGATACGCGCGCGTTGCTCTCGCAGGAGGCGGTTGCGGTCGCGCAGACGGATGTTCTGGGCCGAGATGCGCTCGACCATATCGGCACGCTCGATCGCACCGCCAACAATGTGGTTGAAGGGAACGATGAGATCGGCTTGCTCGCGCTCGAAGGGCACCGGCCCGTCACCGGAACCGTCGAGACGGTTGATCAGCTGGACGACACCGATCACTGTTCGGTCATGATTGACGAGCGGAAAGCTGAGCATAGAACGGCTGCTGTAGCCGAGCTTTTGATCGAAGCTGGGATCGAATTTGAAAGGAAGGTCGCTCGGAATGTTGTACAGGTCCGCCACGAAGACCGTCTTGCCGGTGGTCGCGGTGTACCCCGCTATGGACGAAGTATTCAAAGGCACAACAAAGCTGGCGGGCTCGAGGGCGACACGGTCATTCTGGGTGTCGGCCGCCTCCAGGCGCCGGGTCTTGCCCCGGCCGCGGGCGATGAAGACGCTGCCGGCCTCAGCGCCGGTCAGATGTCGGCTTTTCAGCAGAACCCGACTGAGGAGCTCGGCCACCGGTTGCGGTTTCGAGTACTCGATAAACTCGAGGAACTCTCTGAGCACGTCCATCACAGGGTCCTTTCGGTGAACACCCCATGATAACGCCCCCATAGGGACTTGGGGCCTGTGGGCTCGGGGCTTGAGGAAACGAAAGCTCGAACCTCGTATCGATAATGTCAAACCGCAAGCCTCAGGTCTCAAACCCTTTAGGCGGGTGGGCGGAGGAGGAACGACAAAGCCCGGCGACCCATCTGGGCAACCGGGCTTTGAAAAGGCACCGAACCATCGGTGCCCTGGCACCCTCCAGTGAGGCGGGTTAACGGGTCTCTTTGAACATGACGTGCTTGCGCACGACAGGATCGTACTTCTTGATCTCCAGGCGATCGGGGGTGTTCTGCTTGTTCTTCTTGACGCTGTACATGTGAGCGCTCTCGGTGCTTTTGAGCTTGACCGTTACGCGATGTCCTTTGCCTGCCATTGTTTCCTCCACTCACACGAGCCACCGGATCATACCCAGGGTGAGAAGACGTGTCAAGTTTTTCCCGTGCCCGCGCCCGTCTCCGTCTCCGTGCCCGGCATTGGTAACAACCTTCAATCGCGACGATCAGCCATGGCCAGCAATATCGCGGCGACGAGACCTTTCAGTTCCGTCTCGAAATCTACCTTGAAAACCGCGAAGTCCGGATCGCCGACCTCGTAGGTGGCTGCGCCCTTCGGATCAGCCGCAGGCTGCAGGGCGGCGGTCACGAGCTGGACACGGTGGAGGAGACGGATTCCGTCTCCCTCCTCGAGCCCTTCCACCTTTTGCTCGAGGGCCGAGCCAACCGAATCCATCCGGTCAAGCCGCCAGCGTTGGAATCGGAATGCCTCCATGGCGTCGAGGTTTTGCTCGAGCACCACTGCCTCGAAGCTCAGGAATCGGGTCAGCGTAGGCCGCCCGGAAAGGCTCGTCGCCAGCAGCTCGGCAAGTTTCGATTTCGATAAACGATCGTCAGCCCGGTCGAGTTCGGCCTCGAGGGCAGAGTACCAATCGGCAAGCTCTTCACGAAGGACGTGAAGGAACAGCTCTTCTTTGCTTCGGAAATACATCGACGCGACTCCGCGATCGACGTCGGCCCGCTGGCCGATGCTGTCCAGGGTCACCTCCACATAGGGGAGCCTCGAAAAGGTCGAACGCGCCACCTCCAGGATCCTCTCTTTGCGCTCGGTTCGCTGGCGTTTGGCATGCGCACGTTTCTCGGGGTCGATCAGTCGTCCCATCCACGCATTCTAACTGGTTCCGCCACCCACCCAGTAATCAGATATCAGTTACCGGTACCTACCACCACGGACTCCCCAACTGATTGCTGGGTGGGTGGGCAGGTCAGCTCGGATCCGTGAGGGTGATCTGGCCCGATTGCGAGAGCTTCCAGAAGACCAACAGCGAATCGAGCTCCGACAGTGGCGAAATCTTGACGATCGAAGCGATGTCGGAGGTGCCGTTGATTCGCGACAGGATAAATCCCTCTTCGGGGGAAAAACTCATGGCCCGCAAGTCGTCGAGGGTGGTCTCGAGCACCGGAACCTTTTCGTCCTTGACGCCGTCCTTTTCGAGACCGGCCATGACCTCGCCTTCAAGCTCCTTGATCACCATCGCCAGCTCACGGTTGTGGGGGTCGAGACTTGTCGCCGCCCCAAGGTGGCGTGCGGCGGCCTCGTAGACTCCGAGCTTGAGGTGCACCATGGCCTCGGAGATCAACGCCTGAGCGCTGGTTGGTCCGGTGTCCGCACTTTTCTTGGCGGTCGCGGCGGCCGGTGCCTGAGGATCGGGGGCGATCACCCGCGGCCGCACAATCTTGATCTTGCCCTCTTTTACCTTTCTGAAGAGCACATCGCAGACGAAAAACTCGGAGGAATGGGTGTGGAGACAGATGTCCTCGACACTGCGGTCGTCGTCCACCGCTTCCAGCACCTCCAGCCACCCGAAGTCCATTTCGTCGTCATCCAGAAGGGGGGCCACGGCCACCGGGACGCACTGGGTTGACGCAATGACCTTTTCCATTTCCTTCGTCATGTCGATCCGGCGCATGCCCTCCATGAGGAGGCCCGTGATGTTGGCCGACATCGGCACGAGCTCGTACTCCGGGAGCTCATCGTCGAGAAAATCGAAAGATCCCTCTTCCCAGGAGAAGAGGTCGTAGATGTTCTCCTCGGCCTTAAGCCTGAGCATGTGGTCGAGCATTTCCTGATCGACGGCCCCACCCTCGACGAGGATCTCGCCCAAAAGCTTCCCCTGCTCGGCCTGAATGGCCATCGCCTTCGCCAGATCGTCCTCGCTGATCACTCCCTTGCTGACTAGAAAATGGCCAAGAAAACCGCGTGGATCGGAGCTCGATGAGGAGAGAATCGCGCCGTTGCGAAGATAGATCTTCTTCTCGACGCTGCCGTTGGTGACGATCAGAGTTCCGGTTTGACGGCCGTTTGCGAGCCATTGCAGCAGCTCGGCAAGGCTCATGGTCTCGAGATTGCCGGTAATCGCCATCTGTGCCCTACCGAACGCAGGCCCGGGGGTGATCAACCCGTGCAGACTTCGGGTCCGGGCGACGAGGGCTCACGGACATCCATGTTGTCGACAGAAATACGAGGCGGGCGTCACTCATCTCGATTCGAAAATATCCCACCGCGCCGTTGCTGTCCATTGAATGCTTCTCCGTTCCCGGTCCGGCTTCGCCCCTCCGGCTCTGCCCTACAGGCAATTAAGGAATTCGCGGGCTACGCCGTGACAAATCCCGATCCCGACCTGTCACGGTGAAGTGCGACTTGTGACGGCGTCGCCTGAAAGGCGAATCCGCAAGCACGAAGCCGGATCCCGATCCGAATGAGAATCTCCCTCTCGGGCGCCTCAATCAGATTCTTTTTGATTGCATTCTCGGGTGAACGACGTGGCTGGTCAGCGACTGTTTCAGATGCAATCAGGCATATTCCGGGATGTCGACGAAAAAAGTCGTCCCCTCGCCGAGCTTGGTTTCAAATGAAATCGTGCCACTCAGTTCCTCGATAATGCCCTTGGAAATGCTCATGCCGAGGCCGGTGCCGCTGCGATGACGCCAATCGTCGTGTTCGCCTCGCGCAAACGCTTCGAAGACATGGTCGCGGAAATCCTCGGAGATGCCAGGCCCTTTGTCGGAGATAGCAACCCTCAGCATGTCATTGTGCCGGCTCGCTTTGACGGTCACCACGTCGTCTGCGGCCGAGAAACGGACGGCGTTGGTCAGGACGTTGGTCAGGACCTGAATCATGCGGTCGGGGTCGACGCGCACCGTCGCGCCGGCAACACCATTGGAGAGCTCGAAGCGGACCTCATAATTGGCCGCGTATGCTGATGTGGCGCTGATCGCCTGTTCGACGAGAGGCATGAGTTCGACCTTTTCGTAGTGAAACTCCATGCGCCCGGAATCGAGCTTTCGCGACACCAGGATATCGTTGACCAAGCGTTCCATTCTCTCGCTGTTGCGCAGAGCGATCTCCACCAGCTCCTGCCCTCGCTTGCCGAGCTCCCCTACAACGCCTCCATCGAGCAGGCCGATCGCTCCGCGCACTGCGGTCAGAGGGGCTCGCACCTCGTGATGAACCATCGTTACGAACTCGTCCTTTTGCTGCTCGTGACGGAGACGCTCACCGATATCCGCCGCCACGACGACGTAGCTCCTGGCCCTTCCCGCGCTTTCCTCCATGGTGCCCACGGAAACAATCACCGGCACCGCTTCTCCGCCGCGCGCCAGGAGCTCCGTCTCCAGGCCCCGGGCCGAACCATCCGGTCCCAATGCGTCGAGCAACGATACGTGGCCCTGTGGTGCTCGGAAGAGGTCGCGGCAGTTCTGACCCAGGAGCTCATCTTCACCGACCCCTGAGAGGCTGCACACCGCCCGGTTGACCCTGGTAATGGTTCCGTCCGGGCCGGTCACGACCAGACACTCACCCATCGTTTCGAGAACGCGATCCAGATAGTCACGAGACACGGTCGTGTCGCGGAGTTTTCGCGTCATCTCGTTGAATGCTTCAGCGAGCTCTCCGACCTCGTCCGTGGTCCGAACCGGCAGCCGTGGCGCCGGCTCGCCTTGAGACAATGCTCGGGTGGCCCGAATGACCTCGTTGAGCGGACGCGTCACGGCCTCCGTCAACAGTATTGCGGCAATCATCCCGAGAAGCGCAAAAACCGCGCCGACCGTGGCGGTGCGGCGGGCGAGGGACGCCTGTTCTTCGGCAAGGCTCGCCAACGAGTAGCGAAGTCGGACACCGCCCAGCATCCGGCTCCCGAGATGCACCGGTTTGGTCACCGTCATCGCGTCGCCTTCAAATTCCACCAGCAACGCCGAGGACCCTGAAATGTGACGGAGCTCCGCCTCGGAGATTTGCTCGTGGCGTCGGGAATTGACCAGCGTGCCATCCGTCAGTACCCGCCCGTCCTCGTCAAACCCAACGGCATCGAGCACATTCTCTTGATCACGCGCCTCGGAGAGGGTCTTCCGCAGATCTCTTACATCGAGCATGGCCAGAGCGTCGGTTGTGTTGGCGGCGATCACCGTCGTCAGGAGCTTGCCCCGGTCCTCGAGCTCGTGACGCAACCGTTCGTTCTGGGCGCGAACCGAGAGGGCCGTCAGGACCAGGCCGAAGGCGACGATGATCGCCGATACGAACACGACGAAGCGACCCTTCAGACCAAGCCTCATAGTTGCGACCTCACTGTCCGAGATCCTCTTGAACATGCGGCAGCAACTTTGCAATGCTGGCAAGATCGTGTTCCGAACCCCCCGGGAACCGATCGAACCTCGTGGTCTCTTCGAATCTCTCGAGCGACGCACGGCCTTCATCACTGAGGTGCATCTCGAGCAGCACCTTTTCGATTGCTTGCACCACCTTTGGATCGAGGCTTTTTCGCACGGAGACGACGTTTCTGGGTACGGCGTCGGTTGTGAGGAGGATCCGGAGCTCGCTGATCCGGTCACCGGCGAGCGCCTCGTAGTAATCCGAGTTGATCGCCCCCGCCACAACCTTCTTCTTGAGGACCCAGAACATGGTGTTCTCGGCGTCGTTCGAAAAGACGTAGCCGACGCGATTGCCAGGGATCGAAGCCGCAGGATCCTCGTAGTTGAACAGCCGTAAACCGGCCGAAGCGAGCGCCGCTTTAGGCATCAGAAAGCCCGAGGTAGAAAACGGCTCACCGAAAGCGATGATCTTTCCCCTGAGTTCCTCGATGGATCCAATACCGCTGTCCGCTCGGGTGAAGACCACACTTCTGTACACGTCTGAGCCCCATTTCCAGCGACGGAGAATCGGCTCGACATCGGCGTGCTGCCACACGAATACTGCCGGGAACGGGCTGTCGATGAGCAGATCGACCCTTCCCTCTCGGAGCTCTTCGACCATCTGACTCAGCGAACCGACAACCACCACCCGGCCTCTACCGATCCCCACACTGTGGAGGTTTGTCGCGAGATAGTCGGCAAACGGTCGAACCACCTCGTACTCCTGAGTCGGATTGAGCGACACTGAGCCGATGGTGAGGACACCGGCCGGTACCGGACGATCAGTCGCTACGGCTGAGGGAGGCGGTCCCGAGGGCTGTCCGCACCCGATGGCCAGGGCCAACAGCAGTCCCGGGTGGAGTCGACGGAGAAACCGAGACGCCATGGCTCAGTCCGGGTCGCCGGCCAGGAGAACCTGGTTGCGCCCTCCCCGCTTGGCGCGGTAGAGGGCCTCGTCCGCCGCAGCAATCAGCTCGTGACTTGTGAGGGCCGCCGGAAACTCACCCACTCCGCAGCTCAGTGTCACTGTGAAGGAACCGTGGACCGCTTCGTGGTCGATGGCGGCGAAGTTACGACGAATGTCGTCCATCTTTTGCAGCGCTGCCCGGCCGTCGGTATCTGGCATCACCACGACGTACTCGTCCCCGCCGAAACGCCCTAGCACATCGCTCATGCGGAGCCGCTGACGCAGGAGATAGGCCAGGGCCTTGAGAACCTGGTCGCCCACCAGATGCCCGTGCTCGTCGTTGACCTCCTTGAAGCCGTCGATGTCCAACATCGCGACTGCGAGACGCCCATGCTGGCGATCGGCCCTGCGAACCGCGGCCTCGAGCTGCTCGATGATGCGACTGTGTCTGAACAGCCCGGTGAGACCGTCCTTTTCCATGAACAGGCGCAGGGTGCGGCCTCGCTGGGCGCGCGCCGATACCGCCGGGACCAAATGATCCGGCGGCACCGGTTTGGTGAAGAAATCATCGCCGCCCTCACCGAGCGCTGCGATCTGTTTCATACGGTCAGTTTCTCTCGACAGGAAGACGATCGGCACACCGACAAACGCCTCCTCCTGGCGAATAACCATTGCCATCTCGAGACCTGTGCAGCCTGGCATGTAGACATCCATCAGAATCACATCCGGTTGAAATTCAACCAATTGCGACATCACGTCGAGGGGATCCGTCACCGTCACGGTTTCAATGCCCGCAGCCTCGAGGCTGGTGGCATGGAAATCAGCTGTATCAGGTTCGTCATCGACAATCAGGATCCGGTACGGCTCCGGTTCACTTCGTGTCAGCCGATCGAGGGTTTCGAGCACATCAGAGTAATTGACGGGCTTAATGAAATAGCTGCTGCAACCGGCTCTCACGGCATCAAGCCGTGCTTCGATGTCGGAGCGGTTGGAGACGAACACCAGCGGCACATCCTCCCCAAGCGCATCCCGCACCTTGGTCGCGACCTCCTCTCCAATCAACTCACCGTCGGGCGAAGAGAGGTCCATAATCACGGCCGCGGGTCGCCGTATGACACTGCCCACGACCATTTCGTCAATCTTTTTGAACATCTGAAGCTCAAACCCGAAATGGCCGAGTCGGAGGGCCAGCTCGCGCGCGAACGGATCTTCCTGCTCGACGACCACGATGAGGTTGCGAGGTTCGAAAAGGGTTGTTCCCCACTCAGCCATGTTCTCGAACGAGCTGGGATCGAACGTCGTATCGCCGTCTGAAATGGAATCCTCTCCCATTCGTTCGAACCATTCGATGACCTCGGCAAACACATTCCGGTTCGGTGGCTGCGCACCTTCGAGGAGAGCCACCAACCGGCGTTCGAGGCGGCGGGCGGTCTTGGCCATTTTCGCGAAGCCGAGACTACCGGCAGTCCCGATCAGACCATGAACTGATCGATGAAGGGCTCGGGCGCCATCCTGACTCCAGCCGTCACCCTGGAGCGAGTGCCACTCCTCCACCAGGGCCTGCAACCGCGCCGGCAGCTTTTCGAGAAAGTTGGCTCGCAATCTCTCAAGCTCTTTCTCGAGCTGTTCGGCCGAAGCCCGTCTCTCTCGTTCACCTTCCATTTCTGCCCTTCCAGATGCCGTTGATGCGGTCAGCGAGGGTCATGGGATCGAAAGGCTTGAGGATGACATCCGCGACCCCGGTCTCGTGGAGGCCGTTAAGCTCTTCCTCCTGAATGACCCCGGTGAGGTAAACTACCGGTAATTCGTCGAATTCTGGTCGTCGTCGGATTTCCTCGAAGACCTCGGGGCCCGTCATATCCGGCATCAATACGTCGACAATCACCAGATCCGGCTCGAACTCAGAGAGCCGATCGAGAAGGGTTTCCCCCGACGTGCACACCGACACCTCGAAACCACCAACGGTCTCGAGCGCAATTCTCGCGATCTCGAGGATGTCGGGCTCGTCGTCGGCAAGGAGTATTCGTTGCAACGTAATAGAGCCCATTGAACGAGTCCTATCCGGGCGCCAACCACGCACCGTCTTCAAGTTGTTTCGACTCAATATCAGACCTCATCCGTCCTCCACGACCCGCGTCCATTGCGAGGTGCGGCCGATCATCGAAATGCCGATAAACCCGCGCACATTGAGCACTCCGTCGTCGCCAAGTCGGACCTTGGATTTATAAGTCTTGCCGTTGTCAGGGTCGTAGATCGTGCCCTTCTTCCAGGTACCATTGCCGTCGTACTGAAAGCCCTTCAAGAGTTCGAGGCCCATGATCGGCCGCGACTGCAGCGCGGGGTCCGGGTTGTTCTTGTCGACCTTTGGCTCACCCTCTTCTCCATCTTCATCTTCGGCCGTGTAGAGGGGATTTTCGAGCCAAACGATCTTCCCGAAGTATTGATCCCCGACGGCATAGATTTCGACGTGGGCTTGACCCCCTCCGCCCTCGGGATCGGTCGCCCAGACGCCGAGGATGGCGTCACCGTCACCGGCCGACACCGGCAGCGTCGCCGCAAGCACGATCACGACAGCAGCAAGAATTCGCTTCATAGCTGGACCCTCCTTGAGGAAATTCGCTGGCCGATCATAACTCCCACCGCGGCGATTCACCAACTCAACCTGCACTCCTCACGGAATCGCGTAGTACATTTGAATGGTGGAACGGGATCCATTTCGCGTACATTCAGCGATCGCCCGTTTGCTCGTGGTTGTCTCATTGGTTGCGGCCGCGGGCTGCGGCGGTCCGCCCCGCCCACCCGAACGACCGACTTTCGAGCGTGTCGCCGTCAATCAGCGGGGGGTCGGTATTCCCTACGGTGCGGTTGTGCTCTTCAGGGTCGACCAGGAGTTGGTTGCCCTGCGGGTCGTCGAGGCTCCGCTGTGGGGCTACGCGATTGAATACGAATGGAATGCGGCCCCTCTCACCGCAGATGTGTTCGAGACTACGAGCACCGGTGCCGGCGAGACCAATGAACAACAACAACGCAGCGCTGTGCGCGCAGGGACCCTGTATATGCGGTGGTCTCGCGGGTCGAAGCATTTCGGGTGGCTCTACTGGCCCGAAGAACCTAAGAATGTGAGCGTCTCTTCGATCACCTTTCGAAGCGTCGACAGCATCAATCTCAAGGACCCTGATATCTTCTGGTACACGCAGGAAATGTTCGAATAGGCCGCGCGCCGAGCATCCCAGTTTTGAGTGTTCAGTCTTGAGTTTTGAGTCATCCCCCACCCACCCCCAGAAGCGTCCCGGGTGGACGGGTAGAACTCAAAACTCATCACTCATAATTCAAAACTGAAACTACGGTTCGCGCTCCTGCTATCCTCCCTCCCCATGATCGCGGTCACCAACCTCGCCAAGGCCTACGGCAGCCAGGTCCTCTTCGCCAATGTCAACTTCCAGCTCAACCCGGGCTGCCGCTACGGGCTGGTCGGCGCCAACGGCTCCGGCAAAAGCACCCTCCTTCGAATCATTGCCGGCACCGAGGAGCAGAGCGACGGCCTTGTCGCGATGCCAAAACGACTGCGGCTCGGCGTCCTCTCCCAGGACCACTTCCGTTTTGAAGACGTTCCGATTCTTGACGTGACGATGATGGGTCACCAGGAACTGTGGCAGGCCCTTGCGGAGAGAGATCGAATTCTCGAGGCATCGACCGAACATTTCGACGGCGACCGCTACGCCGCGTTGGAAGATCTGATCGTCAGCCTCGACGGCTACAGCTTCGAGGCTCGGTCGGGAGAAATCCTCGAGGGCCTGGGCATCCCGTCGGAGCTTCACCACAGACCGCTCTCCATTCTCTCCGGCGGCTTCAAGCTACGAGTCCTGTTGGCCCAGGTTCTGGCCGCCGACCCAGGCTGTCTGCTCCTCGATGAGCCGACCAATCACCTCGACATCCTTTCCATCCGCTGGCTCGAGAAATTCTTGGACACCTACCAGGGGTGCGCGACCGTCATCTCGCACGATCACCGTTTTCTCGACAACGTATGTACCCACATCCTCGACATCGACTATGAGACGGTCACCCTCTACTCGGGGAACTACACGGCATTTGCTGCCGCCAAGGTCGAGGAGCGCAATCGAAAAGAGCGCGAAATCGCGCGCCAGGAGAAAAAGATCGCCGAAAAAAAAGCCTTCGCCGACCGCTTCAGAGCCAAGGCGACCAAGGCGCGCCAGGCGCAGAGCAAGCTCAAACAGATGGACCGCATCGTCATCGAATCTCTCCCGCGGTCGTCACGCCGCTATCCGGTCTTTCAGTTCCGCCAGCGGCGCCCAAGCGGCAAGGTAGCGCTCGAATTCGAGCAGGTCAGCAAGGCCTTCGGTGACAACCAGGTTCTTTCCGATATCGACCTCACCGTGCGCAGGGGGGACCACCTGGCCATCATCGGCCCCAACGGCATCGGCAAGTCAACGTTGCTCAAGATCGCCGTCGGCGAGCTGGCCGCGGATGCGGGGGAAGCGAAATGGGGACACGAGGTCCGGGCGGGTTATTTCGCACAGGACCACCGACAGGCCTTCGCCAACAGCGACGCCACCGTCGAGAGCTGGCTCGGCGCAGCCTGCTCCGGCGAGAGCGTCGGCACTGTGCGAAGCCGTCTCGGCAAGGTGCTATTCTCGGGAGACGAGGTGGAAAAAAAGATCCCGGCTCTTTCCGGAGGGGAGGCGGCACGGCTCATTTTTGCCCGCATTGCGGTTGACGAGCCAAACGTCCTAGTACTGGACGAGCCGACCAACCACCTCGATCTCGAGGCCATCGAGGCACTGGTCGCCGGTCTTGCAGCCTTTGACGGCACGCTGATATTCGTCTCCCACGACCGTTGGTTCGTATCACAGCTCGCAACCCGGGTATTTGAGATCACCGAGAACGGCATCAACGACTACCCGGGAACGTACGATGAGTATCTGGCGAGCTGCGGCGATGACCACCTCGACGCCGACGCTGCTGTTCTGCGGGTCCGGCGCGAAAAACGCGCCCGCAAACGTGGCGGTTCGAGACCAGACAACACCGACAACGCCGCTGGAAATGCGAAGAAAATCAAACAGATCGAGCTTCGGCGGGACGTTGTCACCACCGCCATCGAAAAAGCGGAACGGCGTATCGAGGAGATCGACGGGGCGTTTTGCCAACCGGGTTTCTTCGAGCAGACAGCCGAATCGAAGGTTCGATCGATGCAGGCGGAACGCGACAAGCTGGCCGCAGACCTCGAGTCTCTGATGGCCGAGTGGGAGGAGATCGAGGCAACGCTCGAAAACGACGGTACTTGACGGCGGTACAGTCCTTAACGCAAAGACGCGAAACCCACCCACACACCCAATGGGCCTACAGATCACACAGATAGACTCAGAACCGCCCAACCACCCCTTTACGTCTTTGCGCCTTTGCGGGGCGGGCGTGTGGGTGGGCTTTGCGTTCTTTGCGGTTCAGAAACGGGTGGGTCCGGCTTCGTCGTTATACGGCTACGCCGGGACAAGCGGGGGCTCTGCGCCTCTGCATTTTTTCCCTGTGTCCCCCTCTGTGTCTCTGTGCCTCTGTGGTTTTTCTGACCGGCAAGAGGTTCAGGCGGCGCGCCGCACGGCATGCATGGTGAAGCCGTCGCCGTCGGGGTTGGGCAGAATGCGGATGCCCCCGGCGGTCGTCGGGATCCACGGGACCCGTGGCGGCAGGTGAGATTCAAGCCTCTCGACCTCGAATCCGTCCGGGAGATCTGCCACGACGCCCTCGTTCTCCTCCGGTTCCACGGAGCACGTGGTGTAGAGCAGCGCCCCGCCGGGTGCGACCAGATCGAGGGCCGTCATCCACATCTCCTGTTGTCTTCCGACAAGCTCGCCGATCGACTCCGGAGCCAGCCGCCACTTGAGCTCGGGATGACGGCGGAAGGTGCCGGTGCCGGTACAAGGTGCGTCCAGAAGTACGAGATTCCATCCGCCGGCCGCGAACGGTGACATCGTGGCGTCGGCAGCCACGATCGCGCAGTTCCCCGCACGCATGACGGCCTTTCGCACCAAACGTGCTCGGTTCAAACGGAGGTCTGCCGCCGCCACGCGCTGCCAGCAACCGAGGTGCAGTATCAATGCCGTCTTACCGCCAGGTGCTGCGCAGAGATCGAGGATATTCCCTTTCCCGGAGGCCAGCGAACTCGCGACATGCCCCACCAATTGCGAGCTCGGGTCCTGGGCGTAAGCGTCGCCACCGCTGACCGTTTCGATCAGGCTTCTCACGTCCTCGGGCGCCGTCCAAGCGCCGGGACACCAGGGATGAGGCGCCAGCTCGACACCTTTTCTGGTCAGATGCCGGCGGTCTTCCCGGTCAAAAAACCATGCCCAGGTGACGGCCGGCTCCTGCGCCGACGCCATCGCGTTCTCGGCCGCCTCAACACCGAAGTGGTCGACCCAACGACGATAGAGCCATTCCGGGTGCGAGAGGCGAACGTCGATCGGAGAGCGCGCCAACACCTCACGCCAGTCAGCGGTCGCTTTCCGCAGCACGGCGTTGACCATCGAAGAAGCGGACGACCGGCCGAGTCGCCGCACCAGCCGCACCGCTCCGTCAGTCGCCAGCTCCGGTGGGAAATCCAAACGAACCGTTTCTACAAGCCCGATCCGCATAGCCGCCCGCACCTCGGGATCGAGCTTGCGAAGTTTCCGCCGGCACCGCGGTTGGAGAACCGCATCCAACGCACGCATCGAGCGCAGCACCTCGAGCACCCTGACTCGGGCCGCCGGTCCTCCACCGCCGGCAAGGAGTCGCGACGAAAATGCTCCTTCTTCAACGCGCACGAGCATGCGCGCCGCTGTCAGTCGATCAGCCGAAAGCCTCACCGCGGCTCACCCGTTCGCCGATCAAAAAGGCATCTACCGGCATCCTTCGTCTACCCTCCCGCTGCACCTCGGTGATCTTCGCCGCGGTTCCCTTTCCACAGCGCACGACGATTCCGTCCGGATTCGCCGTGACGACTGTTCCCGACTTCTCCTTGCCGCCCGGGGGTGGCTTGACCTCATCGAGGCCGAAGATCTTGAGTCGACCGCCCCGGAACCTGGTATAGAGTCCCGGCCACGGCGTAAAACCCCGAAGTCTGTTGACCAGTTGGCGGGCGGGCATCGACCAATCGACCTTGGCAAAATTCCTGCGCAGAATGGGTGTGACATTGGCGCCGTCAGTTGGTTGCGGACGGGGCGTCAACGAGCCTTCTTCAATCTCATCGAGGGTTCGCACGACGAGCTCCGCGCCGATCTCGGCAAGCCGTGGCGCCAGCATTTCGGCCGTCTCGTCGGGCTCGATCGGCACTCGGCGCTGGAGAAGAATAGGCCCGGTGTCCATGCCCTCGTCGATCTGGATGGTAGTGACGCCGGTTGCGCGGTCGCCACAGACCAATGCCCATTGGATCGGAGATGGTCCGCGATGGCGCGGTAACAGACTCGGATGCAGGTTGACGAAACCGTGCCGCGGGATTTCGAGCAGGCGTCCAGGGATCAACTTGCCGTAGGCCACCACGACCACGGCATCCGTGTCGCTTTGTTTGAGCCTCGCATCGATCTCGCCCGACTTGAGGCTTTGCGGCTGCAGGCAGTCGATCTGACGGGCACGGGCAGCGTCGACAACCGGCGGAGGCGTGAGGACCTGGCGCCGTCCAACCGGTTGGTCTGGTCTGGAAACAACCAGCGTAACCTCGTGCCGGCTTTCCACCAGCTTCTCGAGACTGGGCACGGCAAAATCAGGGGTACCGAAGAAGACGACCTTCATCCGCGAAGTGTACAACAGGTCTCGGTCTCATTCCGGCCCACCGGCGTTGCCGGTGGGCCGGAATGAGGGTGGAAATATCTGAGAACTCGTATACATTCACTCTCTTGAACGCACGAAGCGGAGCGTGCTGATGAAACATATGTCGCCGGACGAGATAAGGACGGCGCTCGACGAGATCCTGCCGGGGGTCCAGAAGCCAACCCGATACCTCGGCATCGAACGCAACCTGGTGCGTAAGCCCTGGGACGGGGTGGACATGCGCGTCGCCCTCGCCTTTCCTGACGCGTACGAAATCGGGATGTCACACCAGGGCACGCGAATCCTCTACCACATCATCAACCGCCGCGACGATGCTCTGGCCGAACGGACCTTTGCGCCAATGCCGGACATGGCCGCAGCTCTGCGTGGCGCCGGGTTGCCCCTCTTCACTCTCGAAAGCTACCGGTCGGTGGCGGAGTTCGATATCGTCGGCATCTCGCTGCAGTCGGAGCTCAACTACATCAATATCCCCTACCTCCTCGACCTCGCGGGTATGACGCGGCGCGCCGTGAAACGAGGTCAGGACGAGCCCATCGTGATCGGCGGTGGGCCCTGTGCCGCCAACCCTGAGCCGGTAGCCGACTTCTTCGACGCCATCCTCATCGGTGACGGCGAGGCGGCGATCGACGAGATCCTCGACAAAGTCCGCGACGGCCGAGCCAACAGGGAAACCCGCGAGGACATCCTGATCCGACTTTCCGCCGTCCCCGGAGTCTACGTTCCCGCCTTTTATCGATGGCACGAAGCGGCAGCCGACCGGGCAGCACGCTGGGAGACGATCCACGACGGTGCACCTATCCCAGTTCAACGGGTCTGGGTCGATCAGCTCGATAGTGACGACCAGCCGGAGTCGATGATCGTGCCCTTCGCAGACGTCATCCAGGACCGCCTCGGAATGGAGATCATGCGTGGCTGCACCCAGGGATGCCGCTTCTGCCAGGCGGGATACTGGTACCGGCCGGTGCGCGAGCACGACCCCAAGGTCGTTCTCGACCGCATCCAGCGACAGGTCGCCGAGACCGGTTTCGAAGAGGTCGGGTTACTGAGCCTTTCCACCGCCGACTACTCGCAGGTCGAACCGTTGGTCTCCAACCTATCCGAATGCCTTCAGGGCCAGAGGGTGTCGATCAGCCTGCCTTCGCTCCGCGCCGACGCGTTTTCGGTCAGTCTCGCGGAGGCGGTCTCGCGGGTTCGAAAATCAGGCTTCACCTTCGCACCGGAAACCGGCTCCGATCGCCTCCGCAGGGTCATCAACAAGACCTTCACCAACGCCGATATGGTGCGCGCCGCCGAGGCGGCGTTCAGCAAGGGATGGGAGTTGATCAAGGTCTACGCCATGATCGGGCTTCCGACCGAGACCGATGACGACCTCGAGGAGCTGGCCCGCCTGGCCGAGGAAATCCTCGCCGCCGGACGTCGGGTCACCGGCGGCCGCAAGATCCAGGTCAAGGTGTCGGTTGGATGCTTCGTCCCGAAGGCCTGGACCCCCTTCCAGTGGCAGCCGTACGCCGGTGTTAGCGAGCTTCGTCGCCGGATCGGCTGGCTCAGACAACGTTTCCGCCGAATCCGCGGCGCCCGTCTCACGTGGTCGGACCCGGAGGAGGCGGCCCTCGAATCGCTTCTGTCGCGTGGCAGTCGTGGCCTCGGCGCCGCCATCGAGCGAGCCCACGACCTGGGGGCGGTCTTCGACGGCTGGACGGATTTCGTCAACCTCGAAGCCTGGCGCCGTGCTCTCGACGACATCGGCGTCGATGTCAACCGCGAGCTCGGAGAGCGCTCTGTTTCGGACACGCTGCCGTGGGATCTCATAGATGCCGGCGTGCGAAAAGGTTTTTTGAAAGGTGAGTGGCGCCGGGCCCTGCGAGAAGCCCAGACTGAAGATTGCAAGTGGGGACGCTGCTATCGTTGCGGCATTCCCGGCGACGGCAAAGACACCCAACTCGCCTCGGCCACCCTCCCGGTCCTCGGAAAAGCCGTGCCCGATGGCGACCGGCCGCAGGCGGCCGCCTACCGGTTGCGGCCCGAACCGCGCACCCCGCCCGCAGTTACCGAACGGCCACAGCCGCCGGTTCACCGCCGTTATCGGTTCGTTTTCTCCAAGACGTGCGACGCCCGCTGGCTGTCCCACCGCCAGCTCATGGACGCCCTCGAACGGATGGTTCGGGCGGCCGGCCTGCCGGTGCGCTACACCGAGGGATTCAACCCCCACATCCGCCTTTCGATGGGCCCGGCCCTGCCGGTGGGTTATGAGGGCCACGCCGAGAACTTCGATGTCGACTGCACCGCGCCGCTGACGAAACAGCACATCGAGCGGGCAAACACGCTTCTGCCGGACGGGGTCGAAATTCTCGACGCCCGGCCACTGCTTTCCTGCGCGCCAAAGCTGGGTCGGCTGGTGGCTGCGGCGCGCTACCGGATCGGCGCTTTCGAGGCATGGCCGGACTCGGAGGCCGAGCTCTCCGAAGAGATTCGCGCCGGCGTCCGCCTCTGGCAGCGCCTCGATGACGGCGCTCTGCTCGTCGAACTCAACGCCCGCCAGGAGAATGGACCGCAGCTCTCGGTCAAAAAGCTCCTGCTCGCCCTCGGCGTCGCCGAGGATCAGATTCCCAGGGTGCCGGTGGCTCGCGAGATGCTGATTCTGGAAGCACGCACGAAGAGTCGAGGAACGACCGAGGAATCGCCGGAGATACTCGTCTCGTGAGCCACTGGATCATCCACGCCCAGGCGTCGTTCGACGCGCGCCACGCCCTCACCAGCTACCGGGGGAAGCGTGAGTCGGCACACGGCCACCCGTGGAAGGTCGCGGTGCGAGTGGGTGCCGACGCGCTCAACAAAGAGGGCTACGCACTCGACTTCCACCAGGTCCGGGACCTGCTCGCAAAAGCGGTCACACCGCTCGACCGCAGCGATCTCAACGACCACCCCGAGATCGGCCAGCCCTCTCCGACCGCCGAGCGAGTTGCCGAGTTTCTGTCAGAGAAGCTCGAGCCGGAGTACGAGAAGATCGGTGGAAAGCTGCTGGCGGTGAGCGTATGGGAAGGCCCGGACAACCGAGTGGATCTCATTCTCGACGTGTGATCGCCATCGGTAATTCGCGCAGCTATACTCTCCCGCATGGAATGGCGCTGGGCGCTTCGATCGATGACTCATCTCGTGACCGCCAGGGTTTGATTCTGGCGGGTTCTTTTTTGAAGAGGGAGGAAGCATGCTGCAACACGCTACGGCTGGATCGCATCTCGGCCTTTCCGGGGTGACGTGGTTCTGGGTTCTCACCATTGTCGGAGTCGGTGCGGTCGTCCTGTCGCTGAGCCGACGCTTCCAGCTCCTGCGCGCGGGGCGCCCCGAGAACCGATTCGACCGCCTCGGCGAGCGTTTCAAGCACATGCTCATCTACGCCTTCGGACAAAAGAAGATGTTCGACGACCCGGTCGCCGGCTTCTACCACGTGCTGATCTTTTACGGCTTCCTGGTCGTCAGCGTGCGCACCGTGACCATGGTCCTCGAGGGTCTCTTCGCTGGTTGGCAGCTGCCGCTCCTGCATTCGCCCATTGGTCAGGCCTACCTCTTCTCGAAAGACATCTTCGAGCTGTTGGTGCTCCTCGGCCTCGTAGTTGCCATCTGGCGGCGGGGAATCCAAAAGAAGGAACGGGTGATCCAGAGCTGGGGCGCCTGGCTGGTCATCGGCCTGATCGCCATCCTGATGGTGACGGACCTCGCCTCGGAAGGCGCCCGCATCGCGGCCGGCGACCTCGATGGCTCATTCCTGCCGATCTCGTCCCTGGCTGCGAACGCTTTCGCGGGCCTCGGCCCCGCAACCTTGCAGATCATCTACAGCGCCGGCTGGTGGATCCACCTGATCACGCTCTTCGCCTTTGCCAACGAGCTGCCCTATTCGAAGCACTTCCACGTCTACACCTCGATTCTCAACTCCTTCTTCGCCAACCTCGATGCTCCCGGCAAACTGCCGAGCATGGATCTCGAGGAGATCGACGAGGACACGACCTTTGGAATTTCGACCGTCACCGACTTCACCTGGAAGCAGATGCTCGATATGTACACCTGTACCGAGTGCGGTCGTTGCAGAGAGTTCTGCCCGACAACCCTGACCCACAAACCGTTGCAGCCTGTTCTCTACCTGAAATCGGTGCGCGATCAGCTTTACAGCGAGCAGTCCGCGATCCTCGGTTCACCCGGCGACAGCGGGAACCGATCAGAAAAAGCGCTCGTGCCGGCGATCGTCGACCCCGAGGTGATCTGGGCCTGTACGACCTGCCGCTGGTGCGAACGCGCCTGCCCGCTCGACATCACCTACGTCGACAAGCTGGTCGAGATGCGGCGCAATCTGGTGCTCGAGAAGGCCGAGTTTCCCGAAGAGGCGCAGGCCGCTTTCCGCGGATACGAGGTCAACGGCAATCCCTGGCAGCTGCCGGCCGAAGAACGCGGTAACTGGGCTTCAGGTCTTGACGTGCCGCTGGCATCGCAGGCGGGGGGTGACTTCGAGTACCTGTTTTTCGTCGGATCTCCCGGCAGCTACGACGACCATGGCAAAAAGGTCTCCCGGGCGCTGGTCACGGTCCTCAAGGCCGCGGGGATCAAGATCGCGATTCTCGGGCCCGAGGAGCTGTCGACCGGCGATGCGCCGCGGCGGCTCGGCAACGAGTACCTCTTCCAGATGTTGGCCCAGCAGAATGTCGAGACGATGAACGGCTACGGGGTGAAAAAGATCGTCACCAACTGCCCGCACGCCTTCAACACCCTTGCCCACGAATATCCCGAGTTCGGCGGCAACTACGAGGTGGTGCACGGTACCCAACTGGTGGCGCAGCTTGTGCGCTCGGGCAAGGTCAAGCTGACCGGCAACTTGGGTATGGACCTCGCCTACCACGACCCGTGCTACCTCGGCCGCACCAACGGCGAGTACGATGCGCCGCGCTTCCTGCTCAAGGCCATTCCGGGGGTCAGGGTACGCGAAGCCGAGCTCCATCGCGAAACCTCGATGTGCTGCGGAGCCGGCGGCGGCCGGATGTGGCTCGAGGAGAAGATCGGCGAACGCATCAATCAAACCCGATTCTCTCAGCTCGAGGCCAGTGGGACCTCGGATGTCGCGGTCGCTTGCCCCTACTGCTACTCGATGTTGTCCGACGCCCAGAATGAGCTCGGCCGCGAGGCTGCCTCGGCGTACGATGTCATCGAGCTGGTGGCGAGGTCGCTCGAAGGTTAGCCCGCATATCTCACCAGCTTTCGTCGCGAGGGTTGTGAGGTGCCGTGCACAGTGGGGTTTTCGACCTAGAGA
>Ga0307423_1000760_pt1 | contig 21216 bp, 21 predicted proteins | sample SalMarWE160310MG_FD_202154 | JGI IMG/M metagenome (GOLD analysis project Ga0307423, IMG submission 202154) | Salt marsh sediment microbial communities from the Plum Island Ecosystem LTER, Massachusetts, United States - WE1603-10 | ecosystem: Environmental > Aquatic > Marine > Intertidal zone >...
ATTTTAGGCATTACCAAAAATTCCGGAGAAAAATTTGAACAATAAAACTTTAGCAATTATTAAACCCGATGCGGTAGCAAACGGATACGCCGGTAAAATAATAGATCATATAATTAATGCCGGGTTTAAAATCAAAGCAATGAAAATGATTCACCTCTCAAGATCATCAGCCGAAGGTTTTTATGAAATACATAAAGAAAGACCGTTCTTTGGTGAACTTATAAAATATATGACTTCAGCTCCATGTATTCCTATGGCGTTAGAAAGAGAGAACGCAGTTGAAGAATATAGAAAACTTATCGGAGCAACCGATCCTGCAAAAGCTACCGAAGGTACAATAAGGAAACTTTACGCGAAAAACATTCAATTTAATGCCGTTCACGGTTCGGACTCGGATGAAAATGCAGAAAAAGAAATTTCTCATTTCTTTTCAAGAGATGAACTTCTGAATAATGACACCAAATAAAAATTTAATCACTCTCATTTTGAAGCCTGCCATGAACAGGCTTTTATTTTTATGATTAAACTTTTCACTTCAACATTTATTCTATTTTTTTTAACTACTTTTACGTGTTGTCAACAATCTTATGATCTGAAAACAGTTAAATTCGGAGATGAGATATTTATTGAAAAGAACCTTGATAAGGTAAAAGATAAACGTATTGGTATAGTTACAAATCAAACCGGGGTTTTGCCAAATGGTACTTCCATAATAGATACTCTTGTTAGTCTTGATATGAATATAACTGCAATCTTTGGATTAGAGCACGGCTTTAGAGGAGATATTTCTGCAGGAGAAAATGTAAATAATTACATAGATGAAAAAACCGGCAAACCTGTTTATTCCTTGTATGGAAGTACTAATAAACCAACACGTAAAATGTTAAACACCGTAGATGTAATTTTATTCGATGTCCAGGATATAGGCGCAAGATTCTATACTTACATCTCAACATTGTTTTATGTTTTGCAATCTGCTGCTGAAAACGGAATTAACGTAATTATCTTAGACAGACCAAATCCAATCAGTGGAAATTATATTGATGGACCGGTTTTAGATTCAAATTTTATTTCTTTTATTGGCATTGCTCCTCTATCTATCACTCACGGATTAACTACCGGTGAACTTGCAAATATGTTTATAGGAGAAAATTATATCTCTTCAAAAGAAAATCCCTCGCTGGATGTAATTAAATGCGAAAGATGGCAGAGAAATTATTTCTGGGGTGAGTTCAGAGATGATTGGATCCCAACTTCTCCTAATATCCCGTATTTCGTAACGGCTTTAGTCTATCCCGGCACCTGTTTTTTAGAAGGAACAAATATTTCCGAAGGAAGAGGAACAAATTCACCTTTTTTAACAATCGGAGCACCATTTATCAATTCAAAAAAGTTAATGAATGGATTAAATTCATACAAAATTGAGGGTGTACAATTTAAACCGGTTTCTTTTATTCCCGAAGATATTCCAGGAAAATCGATGAATACAAAATACCGGGATACAAAATGTAACGGGGTAAGAATTCAAATAACAAATGAAAAGAAATTCAAGTCAGTTCAATTTGGTGTTTATCTGCTCTCGTCGTTGATTAAGTTGTACCCGGAACAGTTTAAATTCAGAAAAAAATATTTTGATCTGCTTGCTGGTAGCGATAAACTCCGCAAACAATTACTTGCGGGAGTTGATCCTGCTAAAATTATAAGCGGCTGGCAAGATGATCTTAGCAAGTTCCAATCGATAAGAAAAAAATACCTGCTATACTGAGGAAAAAATGAAAAAATACTTTTTAATTATAACGACTTTCGTCTTCATCATATCATTTATTAAATGCGGCAGTGATTCTGAAAAGAAGGATAAAAATGAGAATCAGGAAAGTTCAATAACTAAAAATGATACATCGATTGATTTTACAGCAACACCTGTGGAGTTAAATGGAGATGAATCGTTTCATATCGGTTATAAATTTTCTGAGGGAAATTCATTTAAATACAAGTTAACAACTGTTACTTCTACAGATCAACATATTGTTACAGATTCAACAATTGATAATAAATTCGAACAAAAGATTACTCGAATTTTAAAATTCAATACTGTTTCCATTGAAAACGATACAGTGGCAAATTTAATATGCACAATTACAGACATAAATGTTTACAGGAATATCGATGGAAGGGTCGTTACTTATAAATCCGGTGATGCATTAGATTCAACAGACCTGAATCAATTTGTTGAGTTTAAAGGAATAGAAAATAATCCATTTAATGTTAAGGTTAGCAAGCAAGGTGAAATAATAAAAGTGTACAATATTAAGGGAATCACCGATAAATTTGTAGAACTTACTAAACCAAAAAATACGATTACTCAAAATGAAATTTCCACCTTTGAGCAAAAGCTTATAAAAAGCTTCCTGGAACCAATGTTATCCCAGATCTTCAGAGAGATACCAGATAAAGATTTGAAAATTGGTTCTAACTGGCAGAAAGAAATGACTCCTGCTAAGGTTATGGCATTTACAATCTCATACCGGACCAAGTACAATTTGGACAATATAGAAAAAATTAAGGCGGATAAAATTGCTTTAATTACAGGTAATGCAGATATCTCAGTGGAAGGTGATACAAAAATGGTAGACAGAGGAGTCGAGTACAATTTCAAAAAACCTGTTACTTCTGCAGGAGGGAAGATATATTTTAATATTAATAAAGGACTTCTTTATAAAAGTGATACCGGAACGAAACTTGAGTTGAAATTTAATATGCAAATGCATGGTCCTAAAGGCTTAATGAAGGCAAACACTACAAGAAATGTTTCAAACAAAAGTATTGCAGAACTTCTATAAGAAGCGAGTCACATCATTAAAGTAGTTAATACTCTACAATGTTATCAGTTTATTTCTTTAACAACAATCCGCATTCCTTCTGCGGCAATTACTTTTATCTTTTTCCCTTGCTCAACATAAGCAGATTCAGTTACAACATCTACTCGTTTGCCGTTTATTTCAGCAGTACCAGATGGACGCAAAGTAGTGAGTGCAATTCCTTTTTTCCCGATCAAATCTTTTAAATGTGAATGGGATGAAAATCCTTTATCCGTTTTTTCAACTTCGGACAATATAAATCTCTGGAAAGCACTTGTTTTAGGTAGAAATTTTGAAAGTATAAAGATCAGGATAAAAGCCGTTAATAGCGAAAGTGCTAACTGCATTACTGCTTTTGACACCATATCAAAATCTATAAAAGGATAGCTGCCGAGAAGAGATAAAAACAAAGAGACAATTACCAATATAATTCCGCTGATACCAGCTATTCCAAAACCGGGAATGACAAAAATCTCCAATAATATTAATACTACACCGCCAATGAACATCAGGATTTCTATTACCGATGCAAGTTCAAGAATATATGATGAACCGAAAAATAATGCGAGAGCAATTAATCCAACTGTCCCGGGTACACCCCATCCCGGCGATTTTATTTCTGCCAGCAAGCCAAAAAAACCTATCATTATCAGTATTGAAGCAACAATAGAATTATTCAAAAATCTTACAACACCTTCAGCCCAGTTCTGATGAATAACTTCTACCCTTGCACCTTTCAGGTCAAATGCAGAAAGAACTTCATCAACATTATAAAGTAGCGTATCCGCAATTCTATATTTGTAAGCTTCTTCGGAAGTAAGAGTTACAAGCTCAGTTGAATCAACCAGACCTTTGATGATTATTCTTTCATCAACCATTCCTTCGGCAATATCCGTTCTTCTTCCGTTTCTCTCGGCTGTGGATCTCATCTCTGATCTCATATAAGATTGATATTTCTCACTTTGTTTTTTCCCGGACTGGTCAACCACAGTTGTTGCCCCGATTGAACTGCCGGGAACCATTACAATTTTATTGCAGGAAAGCGAAATCAGAGAACCTGCCGAAATTGCCCTGTTGTTTATAAATGCAATAGTCAAAATATTAGTTGAGATTATTGCATCTTTTATCTGAGTTGCGGCATCTACTCTTCCGCCAAAGGTATTTATTTTGAAAATAATTGCATCGGCGTGGTTTTTCTCAGCTTCAGATACAACTCTTCTTACGTACGGTGCAAGACCCAGATCGATTTCCTGTTCTATTAAACCCTCATAAACTAATTTCTGCGGAAACAAGAAACCCGTTAATAAGATAAAGATTGCAAATAATTTATATGTGAAGTTCATTTTATAAAACTAGAGAATTCATATAAGTTCTGAGGAAACTCTCTGACTACAAAAATAGTTTATCCATAGATAATAAAAAAAGCTTTAGCCCGTTAAAACACGTTTTGAAGCTAAAGCCATCACTTAAATATTGGTATCAAATTAATATTAAATATGAAACAGTAACTATTCATTCTTTTTAGAAAGAACCTGTCCAATAGCCGATCTATCAACTTTCATTTTCAGATTGTCACTAACCTGTAGCAGTACCGTTTTTTCATCAATGCCTGAAATTATTCCGTGAATGCCGCCGCTGGTTACAACCTTATCGCCTTTTTCAAGATTTGAAAGAAGCTTCTGTCTTTCTTTGGCTTTTTTCTGTTGCGGTCTGATAATCATAAAATAAAAAATTAAAAAGATAGCACCGAACATAATGATCGTGCTTACAAGGCTTCCGCCTCCACCTTCACCCTGTGGCGCCATAGCAAATAATAAATCCATGTTTTCTCCAATAATATGTTAATTCTTAAATGTTAATTTACTAATTGTTTCTTTTTTCCAGCTACCAAATGAACCATAAATAATATTTTCTCTTGCTTTACCAACCAGTTCCATATAAAAATGGAGGTTGTGAATGCTTGCCAGCTCAAGTGCTAAAAGTTCTCTCGCATTGAACAGATGTCTTAAATAAGCTAACGAATAATTGGTACAGGTATAGCAATCACAATTTTCATCGATACTTCTGAAATCATCTTTAAATTTTGAATTCCGTAATGAATAAATTCCGTTCCAGCTAAACAAAATCGCATGCCTTGCATTACGTGTAGGCATAACGCAATCAAATATATCGATACCGCGTTCAATCGATTCCAGGATATTCTCAGGTCTACCTACTCCCATCAAATATCTCGGTTTGTTTTCAGGCATTAAATCGGTAGTAAAATTAGTTATGCCGTACATTATCTCAACTGGTTCTCCAACAGCCAAACCACCGATTGCAAGCCCGTCAAATTCCAGGTTAACAAGATCCTTAGCCGAAGCTTCACGCAGATCCTTATACACACTTCCCTGGATGATCCCGAATAAGAACTGTTTATGTTCATACATTGGTGTTGTGCTATTAAATGCTTCCCTGTTTAGAACAGCCCATTCGGAAGTTAGTTTTGTAGAATTAGAAGCATAATCATAATCACAAGGAAAAGGAGTGCATTCATCGAGGAGCATCATAATATCAGAACCTATGCTCCGCTGTATTTTCATCACCTTTTCCGGAGTAAAAAAATGCTTAGAACCATCTAAATGCGAACTAAATTCAACACCATCAGGCTTTAATTTACGAAGATCGGAGAGACTAAAAACCTGGTATCCCCCACTGTCGGTCAGGATTGGCTTTTTCCAATTCATAAATCGGTGCAGACCACCTGCTTTTTCAAGAGTTTCTATACCTGGTCGCAGGTATAGATGATAAGTATTTGAAAGAACGATCTGAGCTTTTATATCATGCTCAAGCAAATTTTGGTTAACAGCCTTTACAGTACCTTGTGTTCCAACCGGCATGAACGCAGGCGTAACAACAACTCCATGATCAGTTTTAAATATTCCTGCTCTTGCTTTACTGTTTTTATCTTTTGCTTCAACCTTAAACTTCAACAATCTCGATTAATAATCCTTGTTAGGAATTCAAGATAACAAAATTAAGATAATTTGAATGAAGGGACAAAGATTAATTTTATATTAAACAGCATTTAAAATCATTTTATGTAAGATAAGGAATTCCCCAGTTTATCAATCAAATTTTACCATCTTTCCTGAGTTTATCAACTAATCTTTCACTGTAAGCTGCAGTCTGTTTCACTTCATCTGATTCGCCAACAAAAATACCTTTATTCTTTTTTAATCCGTATTTAACAGCACGGTCTATTAATTCAGAAATCGTCGTTGAATTCTCTGCTGCTTTTATCTTAAGAATTTTATGAATATCGGGATCAAAATAGATTGTAGCCCTTTTCGACAATGATGCCATTTAAGTCCTTTTTTCTCAAATTTAACATTTTAACGCTGTAACGTCAAGACGTTTAGTCAGTATATTCTTAATATTGAACAAAAATGATATGCTTAATCTTTTAAAATTTCTTTATTTCATCATCATCTGGTATTCTGCAGGCTTCCCGCTTACCAAACAATTGGCACCTGTTTTTTGCGATTATATTGTATATTCAGTCTCTCAGAAATCCGGGAAGAAAAAGAAAAACATAAAGTATTTTTAAAGTACCCGATAAACCTTTGGCGATTCTTAAAGCAGCAGTAGATCTGGTATAAAAAGTTTCATATTTAATTAAAAAAAATGTATCAAAATTTTTACTATCTAATCCAAACTTATCCAATAATTTTTTCCAAGGTTCTGATTGTAATGCTGTAAACTTGAAGAGATTTTTTATCTCTTTTAATAATAAAGTTGACCCAGAAATTGTAACAGTTATATACGCCATCAAACAACATTATTTTATGTTTTTTCAAAAAATTTTATTCCGAATTTTCAATCAACTTAATTACATCTATTCTTTGTGCGGAAGCGCGGGCAATTAGGATTGTGAATCTTCCAATGACAACTGTCTCACCCAAAGCAGGAATTCTGCCAAGCTTAGAAATTACAAAACCACCTATGGTTTCGTAATCCCCTTCTTCAATCTTCAGATCCGAATTTTCATTGATCAAGTCTACTTCGTACTTGCCACTTACGATGTAAGTTTTGGGAGCAATTTGCCTGAAAATATGCTCATCAACGTCAAATTCATCAACAATTTCACCAAAAAGTTCTTCCAGAATGTCTTCCATCGTTACTATTCCAGCCGTGCCACCAAATTCATCTACAACAACCGCAATGGAGATTTTACTGCTTAGGAATTCATTTAAAACATCTAGGCTTTTTTTACTTTCAGGGATAAAGCTTACATCTCTCATAACATTTTTAATTGAATTAGGTTTTCTGAACAAATCTTTTAAAAGAACAATACCTTTTATATTGTCCTGGTTATCTTCATAAACCGGTAGCTTAGAATACCCCGATTCAATAAACACACCAAGCACTTCTGAAATTGATTGAGTGATTTCAACATCAACAATATCTGTCCTTGGAGTCATCGCTTCATGAACACGCTGTTCACCAAGCTCAATTACTTTCTCAATAATATCACTTTCTTTTTTATCTACTACCCCTGCTTTTTCACTTTCCCTTACCAGAGTTTTTATATCTTCTCTTTCGAAAAGATGACCAACAGCATCAGCTTCCCTGCTCATAGTTCCCGTCAATTTATCAGAAAAAAGAGATGCAGCTTTAATAAAAGGATATAGAATAATTAAGACAAATCTTAACGGAATGGATGCAAGAAGATAAACCCGATCGGCACTTTCTCTTGCAAAATACTTTGGTATAAGCTCACCAAAAATGAGCAGAATAGTCGAAGATAAAATTAGAATGGTAAATTCTCTCCAGCCGAAAATGGTTGCTAAAAAAACCGTACTCAATGAAGCCAGGGCGATGTTGACTATATTATTTCCCAGAAGTATCGTGGAGAAGAATGTCTGTGGGTTCCTATTGAAATAGTGAGCGCTGACTGCAGCAGGATTTTTCTTTCTTGCTTTAATTTCTATTTTAAGATTGTTGGCAACTATATAAGCCATTTCGGTCGCCGAGAAAAATCCGCTTAACAAAATAAGAACAATTAAAAAGATCAGTCTCTCAATCATAACTAATAAGCTCTCTCAACCTTGATATTATTTATCTTAAAATACTGTTTACCAAGATTAGTACTTAATTCTAACTTGATATTAATTCTCTTATATTTCATCAACATATCATTAACCTTCAATCCTTGTTTCGTTCCGAAAGAAAACTCTTTAGCAACACCAGGTTGAAGTGAATAATATGCTTCTCCGGATTTTGAATGGAATTCAGGTTTAAATGTATAAACTTCCTGACTATCTGCATAAGCTGTAATTTTTGTAAGATTAATACTATCCAACCCGGCTGTGCTATTGTTTTTCAAGGTAAATTCGCCTGTAATATGAAATGTACCCGGAGAAGTGCCGGGCATCAGGTTTAGCCACGAATCAACATGATTTTTTTTCATCTCAATTTGTAAATCACCATTCAGAATTCCTGCCGAAGAACATCCAAGTAAAAATACTATTGCCAGAAAAACCAAAAAATATTTCATTTGATTGACCATTTTAGATGTGGGCATTAATCAGATTACTTTATAAATTATCAAAACGGTAGTTATTGTATAAGCTAAAACAGTTATGATTAATTGAATATCCGTTAGAACGATCCTTGTTGTATTATCCCCTTTATTGCTAATATATTCCAGATACATATACCGAAAGATACCGTAAACTACAAAAGGTGTTGTGTAGATTAAATTTTCAGTATCAAATACTGAAACCGTTCTTTCGGAAACTGTATAAAGTGCATAGCAAATAATAACGCCCGCTGCTGCTACCGTTGCCATCTGGTTTGCAAAATTCAATGAATAATGGGAAAGCACCTTCCTGCTTGATGATGCATCACCGCTCGTAGATAATAAAAGCTCTGAATGCCTTTTCATTACACCAAGAAAAAGAGATATAAAAATTGTTGTAAGAACAAGCCAGCTTGAAACGGGAACGGAAATAACAACAGCACCAGCTAAAACTCTGATGGCAAAACCTGCTGCAATACTGAAAATATCCAGAATTACAATATGTTTGAACCAGAAGGAATACAATATATTTAGAACTACAAAGCCAATAACTATGTAAATAAATTTTGTATTAAAATTTAAAAGAAGTAGTACTATGGCAATAACAAGAACAGTAATTACCATTGATGCATTTAATTTTGATATTTTACCCGAAGCTAATGGTCTGTTCTTTTTGGTAGGATGAGCACGATCTGCTTCTATATCTATCAGGTCATTAATTACATAAATAAGACTGGATGCCAAACAAAATGTAATGAATGCTTCAAGCGTTGTGAAAAAATAATCGCCATCAAAAAGATGAAGAGAAAATAAAAGCGGGACAAAAACAAAAAAGTTTTTGATCCATTGAGGAACCCTGGTAAGTTTTAAATATTCGAGTAACATCAGAATACAGCGATTTCTTCGTAAGTACCGAAGACTTCTTTCAATTCTCCAACCATTTCGCCAAGAGTTACATAATTATGTGTAGCTTTTAATAACACAGGCATTAAATTTTTATTATTTACTGCGGCATCTTTTATTTCGGTAATACTTTCCTTAACTGCTTCTTCGTTCCTGTTCTGACGAATTTCAGCCAGCCTTTTTTTCTGAGCAATTTCAACTTCAGGTGAAATAGTTAAAATTGGTATCTCAATCTGTTCATCCGGTTCGATGAATTCATTCACACCTACAATTATTTTCTCTTTCTTCTCAACCTCTTTTTGATATCGATAAGCTGCATCGGCTATTTCCTTCTGAAAATATCCTGCTTCAATTGCAGGGATTACACCACCAAACGCGTCTATCTGATCGAAGATATCATTCGCTTCTTTTTCCATTTGATCTGTAAGTGATTCAACAAAATAACTTCCACCAAGAGGATCGACAGTGTTGATAACACCCGTTTCATAGGCAATTACTTGTTGAGTTCTTAACGCAATCTTTACAGCTTTTTCACTTGGCAATGCAAGAGTTTCATCCATAGAATTTGTATGCAGAGATTGAGTCCCACCTAAAACCCCGGCTAATGCCTGGAATGCAGTACGAACAATATTGTTTTCAGGTTGCTGTGCGGTTAAAGTGCAACCTGCTGTTTGTGTATGAAACCGCAACCACCATGATCGAGGATTTTTCGCACCGTATCTTTCTTTCATTCGCTTCGCAAATATTTTTCTTGCTGCACGGTACTTTGCTATCTCTTCAAAAAAATCCAAATGGGAATTAAAAAAATATGAAATTCTTGGTGCAAACTTATCTATATCCAAACCCCGTTCAATACAAGCTTCTATGTAAGCAAATCCATCTGCAAGTGTATAGGCAAGTTCCTGAACTGCAGTTGAACCCGCTTCACGAATATGATAGCCGCTTACGGAGACAGGATTCCACTGTGGGACTTCATTTGTACAATATTCAATCATATCTGCGATAATTCTGATTGAAGGCTTGGGCGGGAAAATATACTCTTTCTGAGCAATATATTCCTTAAGAATATCGTTCTGCAAAGTGCCGCGTAATTTATGGAGACTCACGCCCTGCTGCTGTGCAACAGCCAGATAAAAAGCAAAGATCATTGCTGCGGGAGAATTGATCGTCATCGAAGTTGATACTTTATCAAGAGGAATTTTATCGAATAAAACTTCCATATCTTTCAGCGAAGAAACTGATACACCACACATCCCAACTTCGCCTTCGCTTAAAGGAGAATCTGCGTCCCAACCCATTAAAGTTGGAAGATCGTAAGCGACTGATAAACCGGTTTGCCCATGATCCAGTAAGTAGTGGAAACGCTCATTCGTATCTTCAGGTGTTCCAAAACCGGCAAACTGCCGCATTGTCCAGATTTTACCTCGGTAAGAATTTGAATGAATTCCCCGTGTATAAGGATACTCTCCGGGGAAACCAATTTCACTTAAGTAATTTATTTGTTCAACATCATCCGGACCGTATAAAACTTTAATATCTCTTCCGCTGATGGTCGTAAATTTCATACCTGTGTTTCCGGCACTTGCAGCTTTCTTTTCATACTCACCCTTACTTTCTTTGTATTCTTTGTCGATCATAAGCTTTTATTAGTTAATAATTTCATCACAACAAATTTAGTAAAATTTAAGTCCGTCCGAATCTTCTGTCAAACTCGTTCAAGGATATTTTGACAACTATAGGTCTGCCATGCGGACAAACATACGGCATTGATGTGGCAAAAAGTTGATCAATCAATAAACGCATTTCATTATCGCTTAACTTATCCCCAGCTTTAATTGCAGTTTTACACGAATACGATTTTGCTATGTTATCTTTTTGCTCAAGCTTTTTTACACGGAGATTAACGGAATATTCTTCAACTATTTCCATCAGCACTTTTTTTTCAGATCCTTTTTTAACATCATCCGGAACGCCTTCTATAACAATCTTATTTTGTGTTGATAGTTTTATTTCAAATCCAAGTTTATTTAATAAAGGATAAATTTCTTTTATCAGTTCATATCTTCCAGGATCGAGCTGCATCTTTTGGGGAAAAAGAAGCTGTTGCGAAAACGGAATGTTTGCTTCCATCCTATTCAAAGCTTTTTCATATAAAATTCTTTCGTGAGCAACGTGCTGATCGATGATCATCAAGCCGGTTCTAATCTGGGAAAGAATGTACTTGTTATGCAATTGAAATAAGAAGGATGAATCAGTTCCTTCCTGTTTATTTTCCTCAGTATGCTTGTGCATTACTTCCAGCATTTCCTTTTTTTCAAAAGGATGAGTCGCTGGTTCACCGGAAGAACGATCGATTACGTCATCCGTGACAGAACTAAATATTTTATCAATATCCTCATCAGAAAACCTTGTTGTTTCCTTTCTGAAAGATGATTGTCCGGGACGATCAGTAAAATCAAGCTGCTTCGTGTGATGAAATTTATCCACAACTAATTTTTCTTCTTCTTTTAACTCTTCAGAAAAAATCATTGAAGGAACAAGATCATGTGTGCCGAGACTTTTCTTTACAACAGCGAGAACAAAATTGTAGATGTTTTTTTCATTATCGAATTTTGCTTCCAACTTTGATGGATGAACATTCACATCGATTTTTGCAGGATCGATTTCCAGGAAAAGCAGGAAGAACGGGTAATCTCCTTTTTCAAGAAGATTTTCATACGCTGTAAAAACAGCGTGGTTGATCTGCCTGTTTATTATATATCTATTATTTAGAAATAAATACTGATCTCCTTTACTTTTTTTAAGAAGACTCGGTTTACCAATGAAGCCATAAACGTTCATATAATCTGAAGGTTCATTAACAGGAATAAGAGCATCAAGCATGTTATCCGCAAACACCTGCTTTACCCTCTCCTCAAGAGTACCTTCATTATATTCAAAAATCTGGTCGTCATTATTAAAAAACCTGAAGCTTATTTCGGGATGACTTATTGCAATTTTATTGAATGAATCGATGATATGCTTTAATTCAGTTGCATCGGATTTAAGAAATTTTCTTCTGGCAGGAGTATTGTAAAAAAGATTTTTAACTGCAACACAAGTACCTTTGGAAAAAGATCCTTTCTCTTTTACAATCTCTCCATTTTCATTCGTTCTGATTAATGTACCAAGATCATCTTCAGAAATTTCTGTTTTAATTTCCAACTGAGCGACTGCAGCCATAGAGCTCAAAGCTTCTCCGCGGAAACCAAGAGATTTTATTGCTTCAAGATCTTCATAAGCTCTTATTTTACTTGTGGCATGTTTTTGAATTGATAATCCAGCATCCTCTTCGCTCATTCCAACACCGTCATCACAAACCTGGATCAGATTCTTCCCTGCTCTCTTTACAATCACTTCAATGTTTTTTGCTTCAGCATCTATTGAATTTTCTATTAGCTCTTTTACAACAGATTCAGGTCGTTGTATCACTTCACCCGCAGCTATTTTGCTCGCTATATTCCCCGGCAGTATCTTAATTGCATTTCTGCTCAATTCTTCCTCGAATAGGTTACAATCTCAAATTTTTCTCTTTCATCCTTACTAATTACTTCCCAGTCATTGATGTCAAATTTGGGAAATTTAACTTCACCTTCTGCTTCAAATTTCATGTGAGATATTATCATTTCATCTACAAAACTGATTGCCTGTTTATAAATTTCTCCACCGCCAGTAATGAATATTTTTTCTTTATTCAAGGTTTTACAATAGTCAATTGCTGAATTCAGAGAAAAGAAAATCCAGACATTTTCAAAATCATATTTCAGTTTTTTATTATGAGTAACAACTATATTTTCTCTTCCTTTTAACGGCTTACCAAGAGCTTCGAAACTTTTTCTTCCCATTACAATCGGGTAACCTAAAGTAGTATTTTTGAAATGTTGGAAATCTTCATTCACCTGCCAGGGCAGGTCTCCGTTTGCTTTGCCAATTACACCATTTTCGGCAACAGCAACGATAATAATAATTTTCAAACAGCAACCTCAAATTTGATTTTTTCGTGGTGCTGATAATTGATCAGCTCAAAATCGTCAAAGGTTAAAGCATCGATTGATTTATTAGCTATCTTTAATCGTGGAAGAGGTAAAGGTTCACGTTTAAGCTGCTCTTTAAGTCCTTCAAGGTGATCATAGCTGGCAGTTTCAGTATTTCTCTCGCCTATATAAATATGTGCATCAATTATAGAATGCGCAAATTCACCAAGCTTTAAACCGGTTTGCTGTGCGATAATCTGTGTCAATAAAGAATAAGCAGCAAGATTAAAAGGAATTCCCAAAGCAATATCACCCGAACGCTGAGTAAGATGACAGTTGAGCCTCCCATTGTTAACATTAAATACGAAAGTATAATGACAGGGAGGAAGTTTGCTTGTTGTTGCATTACCCGGTTCCCAGGCACTTACAACCAAACGTCTGCTGTTTGGATTTTTTTGAATTTCATCTATCACATATTTTATCTGGTCGATTTCAGTAACAACCCATTCCCCATTTTTATTTTTTTGTGCACTAGGAAAGTGACGCCAATAGTAACCGTAAGCAGTTTCAAGATTACCGTCCTCATCTGCCCAGGCATTCCAGATTTTTGTATGTTTCCTCAGATTCCTGATATGATCTTCACCGGATAAATACCAGAGAACTTCATGAAGCAACGAATTCCAGTGCATTTTCTTAGTTGTTAAAAGCGGAAATCCTTTGTTGAGATCAACCTTATAAAAAGCTCCAAAGTACGAAATAGTATCCACACCTGTACGTGATTTTTTGGGAGTTCCGTTATCGATTACCAGCCTTACTAAATCTAAATATTCTCTCATTTTATAGGTTTTACTTTAGTTAAATCAATTATGAACTGAGAATAAATTTACTAAAAATTCGTTTAGGCATGAAATCCTTTAATTTATCATATCGGCTGTTTCTTTACAGACTTTCGCAATACCGGTTTTATAGTTTTTTATTGATTCTTCTTCGTTTTTAAAATACGATTGCAACTCGAAATACTTTACATTTTTTCCTAAAGTAGATTTTAAGTTATCATTGATCCTGCCACAAATTAGAATAACCTCTTTTCCCATTTTGTTAGCTTGATTCAGAACAATTCCTGCTCCCTTTCCCATCAAAGATTGTGAATCAAATGATCCCTCTCCGGTTATCACTAGATCTGCTAATTCAATTTGCTTTCTTATACCAAGATTATCGAGTATAAATTCTCTGGCTGGAATATTTGAAGAATTTAACAATATATTGAAACCGGACGGAATTCCCCCTCCTGCCCCTGAAAGTTTATTAGATGAAGTAAGTAATTTATTGTTTTGTAATAAGTTAAGAACGTTATTAAATCCTGCTTCCATAATCTTAACGGCTTCATCATCAGCACCTTTTTGTTTGGCAAATACCCGAACGGCGCCATCTTTACCTGTTAAAGGATTATCTACATCCAAAATGAAAATTACACTAAAAGATAAATTCCTCTTTTCCCATCCAAAAGATTCAGCTTTAGGGTAGTTTATCGGGATCACATTTAGTTCATTTTTTAGGTGATCAAATATTTTAAATCCAAATACGGAGCAAGCACCAAGTCCCATATCGGAAGTCCCTGTTCCACCTATTCCGATAATCACTTTTTTAACAGGGAAAGTTTCTTTTTCCAGTTGATCTAATATTTCTCCCAAGCCTTTCGAGGAAAGGTGTAAAGGATTTCTGAATTCCTTCGGTATGAGTTTTAATCCAAGTACATTCGCCGTTTCGATATAAACCGTTTTTGTATCTTCTGAATACAATACCTTACAATCAAAATAAGAGTTGCTATAGGATTTTGAGATTTTATAGTTTAACGGCTTCGCATGAAAATAGTATTTACATATTTCTGTGAATCCGTCTCCCCCATCTGAAATTGGTGCCCGGATGATTTTATTTCCTGATTTCGTTTTAAGATTCATGTAAATCAAATCAGAAATGATTACCGAATTGGAGCATTCTTTAAAACTATTTGGTGAAATTAATATACTTTTAAACATTGTCGTAATTTTTTTTCATTGTAATACAATTGAAATAATTTCTTCGATAACTTTGTTAACTTTATTTATTAAAAAAATAAATAAGTGAATGAATCAAAACTCTAATTTTCATTTCAATATAAACTCCTTGATTACAAGGTATAAATACATTTTGGTTTTATATATCATTTTTCAACTTGTGTTTATTTTATTCTTTCCACGCGAATACACAAACGATGCACAATACTATTATTCACTTGCGAAAGAGTGTGTACAAAATAATGAATTTTATCCCGGCACAGAACATCTTTATGAAGATTATATTGTTGCTCCTTTATATGTAAATATCATAATTGTTTTATTGAATATTTATAATTCGCATATTTCAATCGGACTCTTTAATATAATAATTAATCTTCTTCAATTATTTTTTGTTTATAAAATAACCCGGTTCTATTTTGACGATAACACAGCCAAGCTATCAGTCCTGATTTATATTTTTTATTTAAATAGTTTCGGACTTGTTCTATCAAATTTTACCGAATTATTGTTTACCGTTCTTATTCTTTCAAGCATTTACTTTTATTTGAAAAAAACTACTTCCTTTTTATTCTTATCGGGAATTATGCTTGGCACTTCAATTGCCGTCAGACCGGTTGGATGGGATTTGGCGGTTTGTTATCTGCTTATAGCGGGTTATTTATTTTTTAAAGAAAAGAAATTTAACCTGGATATATTGAAGATAGCCATAGGGACTTTCTTATTTATAATCCTATTTGGTTGTTTTAATTATTGGCATTTTGGAAGATTCATTTTTACTTCAACTACGGGACCTGTGAATTTACTACTCGGGGCTAACGATACCGCAACCGGCGGATTTAATGCAAGAGTTTATGACCAGGGAAATATCGGCTACATAGCTCGTCCCGACACTTTAACTTACTTACAAAAAGGCGACTTCTATTACGACCAGGCTACAAACTGGATAAAGCAAAATCCTGGGAAATGGTTGCTTTTAGCTCCGTTAAAATTGGTACATACTTTTAGCTATGATGATATTTCAATTTCTTTAATTGCAGGTTTGGGAGATTGGAATATCATAGCCACAATTAAAAATTCAGTGGAAGATAGAAATTTTAATCACATCCTTCCAGGAGAATCATTTTATGTGAAACTATTATATTTCCTGCTTGAGATAATACAACATATCTTTTACTATTTATTAATTTTAGTTCTGGTTTTATGGGCTGTCAGAAACATCAAGGAAAGGAGTTTTTCAGAATTTTCTTTGCTACATCTGTTTTTTGTTTTAATTGGAATGTTAATGATTATGATTACCGTAGGAACTCCCAGATACAAATACCCTTTTATTATTATGATGATCCCATTTATTTCTTCATACATTCAAACAAGATTTTTAAGTAAAATAAATATTGAAAAACTATAAAACCTTTCTTTTGCTTTCAGCTATTGTCTTGGCTGGCATCGCACTCAGAATTTATTTTTACGTTGGACATATTTTTTCCGATGATGCTTACTATTCCTATCTTAGCTATACCCTGTTGAAAGGAGATTTTGCAAGAGATTATCTGGGATATCCAATCTTTCCGTTAAGAATTACTTATTTATCAATTACAGCTTTAGCTTATAAAATCTTTGGCATTAATGTATTTGCAACAATTGCATTTCCATTTTTAATATCGATTGCAAACATGATACTCACATATAAGATGCTAAAATTATTCACAGGTAATGAAAGTGCTTCTATTTTATCTGTACTTCTCATAGCGTTTTTTCCAACAGATATAATATTTGCAACTATTTGTTTTGTGGATTTGCCAAATGCTTTTTTTATAAATCTTGGAATCTATTTTTTGTATAAGTCATACAAATGTGGGAAATACTCTCAGGCATTTATTGGGGGATCCTGTTTTTTCATATCGATGCAGATAAAAGAAAACATTTATTATGTCCTGATTCCACTTTTGTTACTTTTTGTTTATCTCTTCATAAAGAAAAATAGAATCAACTTTCAGATATTGGTCGGACTCGGTTTGATTTTGTTAAATACAATTTTAGAAGGTTTTATCTACCTTTATTTGCGTAATGATTTCTTTTATCGTCTAACTATTTTAAAGCAGAATTACATTTATAGTTTCTACGATTTTTTCCCGTACACAGCAGAAAAATTTAGTAATTCAAAACACTACTGGAAAAATTTGTTTTACCAGGTTTTTATAATTAATCTAAAATCAATTTTAATTAGAAGATTTTACCTTTTTACTCCTTTAGTGGCTTCTATAAAAAGCATTTTTAATGTTAAGAAGAAAGAGTATAGTCTGCTTACCTACTGGTTTTTAAGTACAATGATTTTACTTGTTGCTTTTACAACTTCGATTACGGAATTCAAACCTTTAGACTTACAGAGAAGCTGGTATATTTATCCCCTGCTTATGCCTACTTTAATTTTAACAGCTCTTTTAATTAATAATCTTAACAAATTTATCCGGTATTCGGTTTTATCATTGTACATAGCAAGTGGAATGATTATGTGTACTCATTATGAAAGCTATTTTGATGTGACGAATAAAGATCAATTAAAATCATTTCTCTCAGATCATTCTGAAGAAACCATTTATACGGATCATTTTACAAAATATAGTGTTGATCTTATAAGAAATTATTCAAATCCTGAAAATTCCAGAAGAATCTCCAGCAGCGATTTTAACTGGGATAAAGTAAAACCAGGGAATTGGATTTTATACAACAGCAAGCACATCGATGAGCTTGAATTACAAAATTATAAATTCCCGGACTTTTCAATTCTAAAATCCGATTTGTTTACAAAAGTTAAATCCTTTGGTGATTTTTTTATATATGAAAAATCCAGTGGGAATGATTATTAAAACCTGCTCAATAATTTGTAAATTTAACATTCAAAATTTGAAAACGATTTACAATTGTAGATGAAAATAATTGAATATACAGAAGCGTGGAAAGAAAAGTGGGATAATTTTGTACTCGAATCAAATAACGGCACAATATTTCACCTTCAAAAATTTTTTGATTACCATCCCAGGGACCGGTTTAATTTTAACCACCTGATTTTCCTCAATAGGGATAACATTGTTGCAGTATTACCCGGTAGCAGAATTGGTGATTTGTTTGAATCTCCCATCGGTTCCAGTTACGGATCTATCGTTACAAAAGATGTTAAATTTGCAGAAGCGATGGAAATGGTTTCAACTTTAATTGAATATGGCAAAAAGTCAGGTATAAAGGAATTTCTATTAACATCTGCACCTAGAGTCTACGAAAAACATCCAAATGAAAATCTAGATTTTGCTATGTTGTGGCAGGACTTCACTTACGATTTACATTATATTTCCAGTGCAATAAAATTATTCCCGGACCAGGATATAATTTCCAGATTCCAGCCAACTGTTCGCCGGAATATCCGGAAATCATTACACAATCCGGATATTCGTGTAGAAATAAACCAACGTTATGATCTGTTTTACCCAATATTACTTGAGAATAAAGCACGACACGATGTTAAACCGACACATTCTCTTGAGGAACTGATTAAACTGAAAGAGCTTCTTCCCGAAAATATTTTACTGTTTATGGTGTATTATAAAGATGAACCGATTGCCGGCTCATGTATGTTCATTTGTAATAAACAGGTTGCATTATGCTTTTACAACATGCTCAGATATGATTTTGAAAAGTTCAAACCCATTCACAGAATAATGTATGAAGTTGTAAAGTGGGCCACAGAAAGCGGATTTAAATATGTTGATATCGGAGTGTCTCAGGATACAAAAGCCGACAACCCGATGACACCAAGTATGAGTCTTATTGATTTTAAAGAGAAGTTTGATGCTAAAACAGTTATGCGAAATACTCTAAAGAAGACTCTCTGATTTTTAACTTTTCTTGGAATAAATACAGATTATATGAATAGGATTGTTATAAATTAGATTTGCTATCCTGTCTTTAATTTTCCAAAGCCAGAACGGTAAAAACTTAAGAACAACATAAGTTCTCAAAAAGATTAACAGTTTATTTCCAAAGGTTTCATATTTAAAGTTTTCAAGATCATCACCTTTATAATATCCTTCCAACATTTTCTCATCGAATGAATGAAGATGTGCGTGCACAGGTGTTTTCTTATTACAATGAACACAGAGATAATAAATTAATTTTTCTTTATAGGGCGTTGTAATGATCAATCTTCCACCTTTTTTAACTACTCTGAAAACTTCTTTTATGAATTCAACGGGATTAACTACATGTTCAATTATTTCAGATGCAATAACACAATCAAAAGAATTATCCACAAAGGGTAAGCGAAATGAATCAGCAACAATACCGAAATGTTTCTGCCCAGGGTAATGCTGCATAGCCTTAGAAGGATTCGTAATCGATATGTCGAGTGAATGAACTTTTATCAACTTTTTAATATAATGCTCTGCAACCCAGCCGGAACCGCAGCCAACATCAAGTATTGAACTAACATCTTTTGGCACTTTTGAAATGATGTATTCTTTTACTCTTCGCTCATCGTGTTTGGTAGCACCCTTTCTTTCCTCAAAATAGTCAAATTCAATAGCATCTTTTTGATAGTGTTCTATGTAATTAAAATCGTTCAAACTTAATTCTTTTCATTTTCTTTAATGGAACAACATAAAAATAAGAAATCATTGGGAATTTATTTTCAACAATTACAAGCAGGAAATTATATCGAAACAAAGAAAATGATTTTAATGAGATAAGCACCTGGATTTGTTTTTCCCTGAGAGTAGACTAAATCTTTTAGAACTTAAACAGGATAGAAAACAGATTTGCATTTCCCAATCCAAGAGAGAAAGGCATATAAGCATAATCGAATCTCAGGCTTCCCCACATTAAGCCAATCCCGCCTGTAAATCCTTTGGATTCATAACCTGTCTGGTACCCCAGCCTTAATGCAAGAGTCCGGTCGTATACAACATCGCCCCCGAGATTAAAATGGGTATCATCTGCATCAAGATATTTCTGAAACTCACCAACTGCAACGATATCCAATTTTGCCGATTCGATTTTAAAATTATATGCAGAACCTAACCTGAAATCGGTTGGAAGCTTTGTAGCTTCATTTCTTAATGCATCCATTGAACCGATGTTTTTTACCACCGATGAAAATGTTAAACCATTAATTGGAGATGTATAATGAACACCAAGATCGAATCCCCAACCATTTGCTTCATCATTTAACAATCCTTCATAGAGATATTTTACAGTAGCACCAGCAGCAATGCCTTTAGCTACATGAAATCCTGTTGAAAGACTTCCAAAAAAGTATTTTGCATCGAATGTTGGAACCGGATATTCCGGAGAAGTTGGTTGTGTTCTGATCTCGATATCGTTAACCGCCGTGTAATTAAATCCAGCAGCTAATGGAATACCAAACATTTCCCATTTAATACCAAACACTTCACTATTTACATCCTGAATCCATTGATTGTGCATAAAAAGTACTTCGTTATCATCAAAAAGTGATAACCTTGCCGGATTGTAAAATAAAGCTGTGAGATCATTTGAAGCAGAGTTACCGGCATCGCCCATTGCAATATTACGCGCACCAAAACCGAATTTTAGAAAAGATAATCCGGAATTGCCTGCGGACTGTGCAAATAAAACTGAAGTGCCAAGTAAAAATGTAAAAAGTAATTTTTTCATATTTTAAAAATTGAATGTTAATCCCACAATATGTCTATCTGCACTCGAGTATTGTTCAATCACAAAGGCATAATCAACCCCAATAACTAAATTATTAAATGATTTATAAAAAGAAAATCCTAGCGAAGGTTTAACAGACC
>Ga0307423_1000761_pt1 | contig 21196 bp, 15 predicted proteins | sample SalMarWE160310MG_FD_202154 | JGI IMG/M metagenome (GOLD analysis project Ga0307423, IMG submission 202154) | Salt marsh sediment microbial communities from the Plum Island Ecosystem LTER, Massachusetts, United States - WE1603-10 | ecosystem: Environmental > Aquatic > Marine > Intertidal zone >...
ATGGATACATAGCCGTGCCAGAAGAAGACGTCGGTCTTCATGTGCTCCCGCATCCGCGCGGTCGAGAGGTGGTTGCGAACGTCCGCGAAGCCGAGACGGACCGGGATCGCGAGCGCACGGCAGGCGGCCGCCAGGAGAATCGCTTTGGCGACGCACCATCCGCGACCCGCTCTCAGTGTGGTGGTCGCCCGCAGACCCTCCACGCTGAGATCCAGCGCATACGGGTCATAGCGGACTCCGTCGCGCACGGCGTAATAGAGGCGGACGGCGCGATCGACCGCGTCGTCCGACCCCGCGCAGGAGCGCCGTGCAAAGGCATCGATCTCTGGGTGCCGCGATTCTATGGTGGGCGTCGGCTCCAGGAAGGGACGAAGATCTTCGCTGCTCATGCAGGCAGATTAGCAGCCACTGCGCCGCTTTCCGCAGAGAGACGCGAGACTCTATACTTCCCGCCGCCGGTGGGATCCGATCGAAGCGGTCTCCACCGCGGGGGCACCATGGACGTCGCGCGGGATTTCAACGAGCCCTATACCGGGGAGTACCTGGACCGGGTCGCCTTCCCGATGGGGGGAATCGGCGCGGGCATGGTGTGCCTCGAGGGTGGCGGGAGCCTCTCCCACCTCTCGCTGCGCCATCACCCCGAGGTGTTCAACGAACCGCTCTGCTTTGCCGCACTCTGCGTCAAGGGCGAGCGGGGGAATCTCGCCCGCGTCCTGGAGGGACCGGTTCCCCGTCGCAAGCCGCTGTTTCCCTGGGGAGAAGCGATCGTCGTCGGCTCGGGAAGCGGCGCGCCCGCCAGGAGCTACGGACTGCCGCGTTTCGAGGAGGCGCGGTTCGAGGCGCGCTTCCCCTTCGCGCGGGTGAGTCTCCGCCACTCGAAGATCCCTCTGGACGTGGATCTCACCGGATGGAGCCCCTTCATACCCGGGAATGCGGACGATTCATCGCTGCCGGTGGCGGCGCTGGAGTATCGCTTCGTCAATCGCTCCGGCAGTCCGGTTGACGCCGTCTTCTCGTTTCACAGCGCGAACTTCATGCACCAGCTCGGCGCACCGGGCCGCAGCGTGCTCGAGATGCCGGGCGGCTTCGTTCTGTGGCAGCCGGGTAGCCGAGAGGCCCCGGAGCAGGAAGGAGCCTTCGGCGCGGTGCTCGAGGACCCGGAGACCAGGGTGAACTGCCGCTGGTTTCGGGGGGGCTGGTTCGACCCGCTGACGATGGTCTGGAAAACCGTGCGGGAGGGAGCGATCCCGGAGGCGGGCGCCGTGAGCGAGGGGGCGCCGAGCGCCGGCGGCAGCCTCTACCTCGCCCTATCCCTCGAGCCCGAGGAAGAGCGGACCTTACACCTCCTTCTGGCCTGGTACGTGCCGCACAGCGACCTTCGCACCGATTCCGGTCGCACGCTTCCCGCCGGCGAGCTTGGAGCCGAGGCGGGAACACGGCACTTCTACAGACCCTGGTACGCCGGCCGTTTCGAGAACATCGGCGAGGTAAACCGGTACTGGGCCGAGAGCTACCGCCGCCTGCGCGACGAGACTCAGTGCTTCAGCGACTGTTTCCACGATACGACGCTGCCACCCGAGGTCGTCGAAGCCGTCTCCGCCAATCTCTCGATCCTCAAGTCTCCTACGGTCCTGCGTCAGATGGACGGGCGACTCTGGGCATGGGAGGGCTGCGGCGACCGCGCGGGGTGTTGCCCGGGATCCTGCACCCACGTGTGGAACTACGCCCAGGCGCTTCCGCATCTGTTCCCGGAACTCGAGCGAAGCCTGCGCCTCACCGAATTCGACGAGAGCCAGGACGAAGAGGGGCATCAGAACTTCCGCGCGTCGCTCCCGATTCGACCGTCCGGCCACGATTTCCACGCCGCCGCCGACGGTCAGCTGGGAGGCGTGATGAAGGTCCACCGGGAGTGGCGCATCGGCGGCGACACCGGATGGCTCGAGCGAATCTGGCCGCGAGTGAAGCGAAGTCTGACCTTCGCGATCGAGACCTGGGATCCCGACCGGCGCGGCGTCGTGCTGGAGCCCCACCACAACACCTACGACATCGAGTTCTGGGGCGCGGACAGCATGTGCACATCCATCTACCTGGGTGCGCTCCGCGCCGCCGCGGCGATGGCCGACGCCCTCGGAGACGAAGCGGAAGATTACCTCCGTCTCTACGAGGCGGGCCGGAGCCATCTGGAGAGCGAGCTCTGGAACGGCGAGTACTTTCATCAAGAGGTCCAGTGGAAGGGCCTGCGTGCGGCGTCGCCGCTGGATCCCGGGTCGCGGAGTCTGGACCACGATCCCGGCTACTCGCCCGAGGCGATCGCATTGCTCGAGGAGGAGGGCCCCAAGTACCAGTACGGGAACGGCTGCCTCTCCGACGGCGTCCTGGGCGCCTGGCTGGCGAGAGTCTGCGGGATCGGTGAGATCCTCGATCCGGAGAAGGTCCGGAGCCACCTGCTGGCGGTCCACCGCTACAACCTGGTGAGCGACATGTCGGACCACAGCAATCCGCAGCGGTCCGGCTACGCCTTCGGGCACGAGGGGGGACTGCTCCTCTGTAGCTGGCCCCGAGGTGGGGAGCCCTCCCTGCCCTTCGTCTACAGCAACGAGGTGTGGACCGGCATCGAGTACCAGGTGGCCTCGCATCTGATCATGGAGGGCCGCGTCGACGAGGGACTCGAGCTCGTCCGCACCTGCCGCCGCCGCTACGACGGCCGCACCCGGAACCCCTTCGACGAGATCGAGTGCGGCCACTGGTACGCCCGGGCGATGTCGAGCTACAGCCTGCTCCAGGCCTTGAGTGGCGCCCGCTACGATGCGGTCGAGAAGAAGCTCCGCCTCCGGCCCGCTGTCGAGGGTGATTTCAGGGCCTTTCTCGCCACGGCGACCGGTTTCGGCAGCGTCGGGGTCCGGAGCGGCGTGCCCTTCCTGGAGGTGCGGCAGGGTGCGATCGACGTGAGCGCGATCGACTACGCGGAGACGGCACTGCGAGAGAAGCCCTGACTGGAGCTCCTCCGGCAACCCCTGGCTGCGGGCGAGGCATCGTCCCTCTTGCGGTAGATTCCCGCGCAATGGCAGCCCCTCGCCGATTCGTCAACCTCCTCGCGGCCGCGCTCCTGAGTGTGGTGCTGGCACCGCCTCCCGCCCTCTCCGGGGAGAGTGGACTCCATGCCGCGCGCGTCACCGGGGCCAACGCGACCCGGCTGCTGCCGGGTGGGCCGCACGCGATCGGCGGAATCGGCGACTGGGCCCTCGGCAACGGCACCCTCTGCGCCGTGATCTCAGACCCCTCCCATGAGTCGATTCTCTCGGCGGGGGGCGGTTTTCTCGTCGATCTGGCCCACTGCGACAGGGACGACGACCAGTTCAACATCCTCCAGCCGCTCTTGAATGCGTCCCAGGAGCAGGTCCCGGCAACCCGCGAGATCCGGGCGCAGGTGAGCAATGGGGAGGCGCGGATCGTCACGGAGGCCGTATTCGCGGGAGGAACCTTCACCACCACCTACGCGCTGGATCTCGTCGATCCCAGTGCGCTCCGGATTCGGTCCGAGCTGCGGCGGGTGGAAGACGGCCCCCGGGTGAGGATGCTGGGCGAGGTATCGCTCCACGGAGACGGGTCGCTCAGTCCCTTCACCATCTCCACCAGCCGGCCCGAGGCGACGGTGGGATTCGCGCACCCGCAGGTGGATCCCGACGATCGTCTGGAGATGATGCGGGCGATCGTCCCCGGGGATCTCCAGGTCCTGGTCGGCGCCGACACCCTCGAGCCCGGGATCGCCTACGGACTGCGCCTCAGCGCTGCAAAGCGCATACGCGCGAACGGTGAGAGCCGGGAGCTTCCCCACTTCTCCATCAACGGCGCCGATTTCTCGTTGCTGGGGCTCCTCTCCCAGCCCTACTGGATCGGCGACGCGGACGGGGTGGGGCCGCTCCGGCTGGTACAGGCCCTGTTCATGGACCTGGGGGTGGGCGACACCCTCCTCTACGAGCGAGAGATCCGGGTGGGAAGCCGGGCCGACGTCGCATCGGTCACCGACCAGCTCTGGCCCGACGCACCACGCGTGACCGGACGGGTCGACGACCCCTCGGCGCGGCTGCACGTCGACCGCGAAGACGGCACGCCCGTGACCGCGGTACGACCGGCGCGAGACGGCAGCTTCGCATTCCGGATTCCGCGCGGCGGCTACCGCCTGCGCGCCGTTGCCCCCGGCGCCCGTTCGCTCGAGCGTGCCTTCTGGGTGGGAGAAGCCGAGGTCGAGCTGGAACCACTGGCCATGGGAGAAGCGAGCCGGGTGCGCCTGCCCCAAGGACATGCCATGCGCCTCGTGGTCCTGGGGTCGGAAGCCACGCCGAGCCCGCGCCTGGGCGAAGATCTGCTCGGATTCAGCGTCGGGGAGAGGCGGGTCCCGACTGCGCTGGTCGGGAACGAGGTATCCATGGCCGGCATCCCGGGGGATCCCGAAGAGATCGTGCTCGCGGCGGGCCGCTACCAGGTCTACGCGACGCGGGGACCGGAGTACGGGATGCGGCGCGTGAGCATCTCCGTGGGACCCGGCGAGGACCTTCCCCTGGAGATCGAGGCGCCCGAGCGGGCGCTCACCACGCCCGGGTGGATCTCGGCCGATCTTCACGTCCACTCGGTCGGCAGCGACGACTCCACGCTGCCCCTGCGCAGGCGCATCGACACCCTGCTGGCCCAGGGGCTCGACGTGGTGGTGTCCACCGATCACGACCAGCTGGTCGATTACGGACCGCTGATCCAGCGCCTCGGCCTCGCGGATCGGGTCGCCAGCGTGGTGGGGGTGGAGATCACCAGCAGCGCCCGGGAGGCTGCGGTCCCCTACACCGCGGGGCATCTGAACGCCTTCCCCCTTTCTCCGCAACCGCTCGCGTACCGGGACGGCGCACCGCAGAGTGAAGGCGTTCCCGTGCGCGAGATGGTACGGGGAATCGACAGCCTCGGGGGAGAGCGTCTGTTACAGATGAATCACCCGAGAGGCCCGGGCCTCGACGATGAGAGCTTGAACTACTTCTCCCACCTCGCGGTGGCGGGGGAGCCCTTCGATCCGTCCGTCGCCCTCGAGGTCGCACCCAACCTCGTCCTGATCGAGCCCGATCGAAATACCGGGCTGCGCGACCTGGACTTCGACGCCATCGAGCTCATGAACGGCCCCTCGATGATCCACTACTACCGCACCCGAGCCGACTGGTTCTCGCTGCTGCTCCAGGGAGAGTTCCGCACGGCCACCGCCAACAGCGATTCCCACCGCTTTGGACAGCTGCTGGGGCTGCCGCGCAACTACGTCCGCCTGGCCAACGACGAGCCCCGGGACTTCGACGAAGCGAGCTTCGTACGCGCCGTTCGCGAAGGGAGACTCTACGGAACCACGGGGCCGCTTCTCGAGGTCACTCTGGGAGATGCGGAGCTGGGAGAGCGCTTCCGGGGGCGCTCGGGCACCCTGCACGTGGAGGTGAAGGCCGCGCCCTGGGTCCCGGTATCGATTCTCCGGGTGTACGTAAACGCCGCCCTGGAACGGGAGAGTCCGATCCGCGCGGGCGAGGCCCAGGAGGTGAGCCTCGAGTTCGCGCGGGATTCCTTTGTGACCGTCGAGGTGGAGGGAGACGTGGACGCGACCTTCGAGGCGGTAAACCCGGGCTTCTCCTCCTTCGCGTTCACCAACCCGATTTTCGTGGATGCCGACGGAGACGGAGACTGGACAGCTCCGGGTCTGCCCGCCTCCCTCCCGGCGACCATCCGCGACCCGCTGCGCGATCTGGAATAGAGGAGGAATTCGAGCATGGTGGATCTGCAGGAGATCGAGGCGATCAAGCGACTCAAGTACAAGTACATGCGGTGCATCGACGAGAAGCGCTGGGACGAGCTCGCGGACTGCTTCACCGAGGACGCCACCGTCTCCTACAGCGGAGACAGGTACGCGTTCGCAGGCAGGGACGCGATCATGAAGTTCCTGGTGGATTCGATGGACCGCGACAGCTTCCTCTCCAGCCATCGGATCGGTCAGCCCGAGATCGAGCTCACTGGCGAGACCACCGCGACGGGGATCTGGGCGCTCGAAGACACGGTGATCGACACGCAGTTCGAGATCACCCTGCGCGGGGCTGCCTTCTACCGCGACGAGTACGTCAAGATCGACGGGCAGTGGAAGATCCGATCCACCGGCTACGAGCGAACCTTCGAGGAAATCGAATCGCGAAAGGAGAACCCGAGCTTGAAGCTCACCCAGCAACAATGGGGCCGCGAATAGCCGCGGCCGGGAAAGCCGCTGATCCGCCAACGGGGAGGGGGAAGATTCATCATGCCGACGATCGAGGAGATCCTCCGCGCCCGTGTCGGCGACCCCGGGACGGCACTGTGTTTCGAAGACCAGACCTGGAGCTATGCCGAGTACGTGGACGCCTGTGCCCAGCGCGCAGCGTATCTGCTGGAGAGCCAGCGCGAGGGTCCCTTTCACCTGGGGGTGCTCCTCGACAATGTTCCCGAGTTCGCGATGTGGCTGGGCGCTGGAGCCCTGGCGGGCGCCGCCGTCGTCGGGATCAACCCCACCCGCCGCGGAGCTCCGCTGGCGAGAGACATCACCCACACCCAGTGCCAGCTCCTGGTGACCGATGCGTCCTACCGGGCGCTTCTCGAAGGCCTCGATCTGGAAATCGAGGAGAGCCGCGTTCTCGACACCGACTCCACCAGCTACGCCCAGGCGCTGAGACCCCACCGCGGGGCACCGCTCCCCCAGGTGGAGATCACCGACAGCACGCTCTTCCTTCTGATCTTCACCTCCGGTACCGGCGGCGCGCCCAAGGCCTGCCTCTGCTCGCAGGGGAGACTGGCGACCATCGGACCGATCCTCGCTCGGATGCAGCAGCTCTCGGAGAGAGACGTCTGCTACCTGGCGATGCCGATGTTCCACTCGAACGCGCTGATGGCCGGATGGGCGCCCGCTTTGTGGGCGGGAGCCACCTGCGTCCTCCGGCGGAAGTTCTCGGCCTCGGGCTTTCTCGACGACGTGCGCCGCTACGGAGTGACCTACTTCAACTACGTCGGCAAGCCGCTGGCATACATCCTGGCGACTCCAGAGCGGCTCGATGACCACGAGAACACCCTCGCCCGCGCCTTCGGCAACGAGGCCACCGAACAGGACATCGAGCGCTTCCAGAGGCGATTCGGCTGTGTCGTCACCGATGCCTTCGGCTCCACCGAGGGGGTGATCCACGTGACGCGCACGCCCGACATGCCTCCCGGCGCGCTGGGCCGGGCGACGGAGGACGTCCTGGTCCTCGACCCCGGAACGGGCGCCGAATGTGCACGTGCGAAATTCGATGAAGAGGGCCGGCTGCTGAACCCCGAGCAGGCGATCGGAGAGCTGGTCAACAAGCTGGGAGGGGGGAGCTTCGAGGGCTACTGGAGAAACGATGCGGCCAGCTCAGCACACCTGCGGGATGGGATCTACTGGAGCGGCGATCTGGCCTACCGGGACGAGGAAGGATTCTTCTACTTCGCCGGTCGCAACTCCGACTGGCTCCGCGTCGACGGCGAGAACTTCGCAGCGGCGCCGGTGGAGCGGATCCTCACCCGCTTCCCCGGCGTCGCGCTGGCAGCGGTCTACCCCGTTCCGGACGCGATCGTCGGCGACCAGGTGATGGCGGCCCTCCAGCTGCTTCCGGACGCGTCATTCGACGCCGAGAGCTTCGCGTCCTTTCTCGAGAACCAAACCGACCTCGGCACCAAGTGGGCGCCGCGCTTCCTCCGGATCTGCGACGCGCTTCCGGTCACCGAGACCAACAAGATCCTCAAGCGGACGCTTCGGAGCCAGCGCTGGGAGTGCGACGATCCGGTCTGGTGGCGACGGGAGAAGAGCGGCCCCTTCCAGAGGCTGACTCCGAGCGACGTGGACGAGATCGCCGCGAAGTTCGCCGCCCGAGGACGCCGCTCCGCCCTGGAGGGAATCTGACTCGCCCCCTCTCGGCGCCTCAGCTGCCCCGCAGGAAGACGAGGTAGAGCAGCAGCACGACGGCAGTCCCCGTCATCGGCCAACGCAGCTCTCGGACGCGACCGCTGGCGAGCTTGAGGACGGGATAGGCGATGAACCCCAGTGCGAGCCCATCGCTGATCGAGTAGGAGAGAGGAATCCCGATCAGGACCAGAAAGGCGGGGAGGGCTTCGGTCGTGTCGCTCCATTCGATGCGCTTCACGCTGCGCAGCATCATCGCCCCGACCAGGACGAGTGCAGGCGCCGTGAGGGGCGGATAGCTCCCCACCATGGTGACGAGGGGGGCGAAGAAGAGGGCGACCAGGAAGAGCACCGCCGTGGTCAGGCCGGCGAGACCGGTGCGGGCGCCCTGCTCCACGCCCGCGGCGCTCTCGATGAAGCTCGTCACCGTGCTGGTTCCCATCGCGGCGCCGGCGACGGTTCCCAGCGCATCCGAGATGTAGGCGCGCTCGGGATGGGGGAACGCTCCCTTTTCGACCAGGCCTGCTGCCTCGGTCACGCCGACGAGCGTGCCCAGCGTATCGAAGAAGTCCATCAGCAACAGAACCAGCACGTAGGGCAGCATGGCCAGCGAGAGCGCCGCCGCGACGTCCATTTTGAACAGGGTGGGCGATATGGGGGCTGGCACTGCCAGGATGGCATCGGCGATGGCGAACCCGCCCATCGCCGCGCCCGGAAGGACCATCTTGAGCACGGCCGCGACCAGCGTCGCGACGGCGATTCCCCAGAGGATGGCGCCGCGAACCCTCCGGGCGTGCAGAGCCGCGGCCGCAAAGAGCCCACAGAAGAAGACGATGAGGCCGGGAGAGAGCCAGTCGGGATTCAGGCGCACCAGCGTGCCCGGAGCCTGGAGCACGAGCCCGGCGTTGCGCAGGCCGATGAACGCGATGAAGAGCCCGATTCCCCCCGCGATCCCCGCGCGCAGGCTGGGCGAGATGGCATCGGAGAGCAACCGGCGGATTCCCAGCAGCGTGATCATGAGGAAGAGCAGGCCAGCCAGGAAGACGACCCCCAGCGCCACCTGCCAGGCGTTCTCGTGCCCGGCCGCTGCCGCCGCGGGAATCACGGTGAGAACGAAGAAGAAGTTCTCGCCCATGCCCGGGGCCTGTGCGATGGGGGTTTGCGCGTAGAGGGCCATGACGGCGGTGGCCAGGGCGGCGGCGAGACAGGTGGCCGTGGTCACCGCACCGAAGTCGAGCCCGGTCTGGGTGCCGAACATCTCGCCGGAGAGAACGGCGGGCTGCACCACGATGATGTAGGCCATGGTCAGGAACGTGGTGGTTCCCGCGAGGATCTCGCGCCGGGCGTCGGTCCCGCGCTGTTCGAGCTGGAAGAGGTGGTCGAGCATGGCCTCCCGGCGGGGAACGATCCTAACAACTGGCTCGCATTCCTCGCGAGGCCGCGCGCATTGGGAAGTTCCCCAGGGGCTAACCCCACCCCAGGTGGGGTGCTATAATCTCTAGAAATCCCTCGAGCCGCCTGGAGGCCACGTGAAGCCCATCCACAAGCAGAACCTCCTGAACCGCCTCAAGACCGTGCGTGGGCACCTGGACGCCGTGATCAGCATGGTGGAGAAGGAGCGCTACTGCCCTCAGATCATGAAGCAGACCTCGGCGCTACAGGGATCGCTCGAGCGCATCAACCGCATCCTGCTCCAGAACCACCTCGAGACCTGTGTACCCAAGGCAATCGCCGAGGGACGCTCCGAGGAGATCGTCGAGGAGCTGATGGAGTCGCTCAAGTACACCGCGGCCGTGACCGGCCCGGTCCACCGCCCGGAGGACATCGAGGGCGGCAGAGGCTCGGCATGACCGCTTCCGATTCCCAGGCCGCGGCGGTCTTCGACTTCGACATCGAGGGCATGCGCTGCGCGAGCTGCTCCTCCAGAATCGAGGAAGCGCTCAGGAAGCATCCGGGAGTTCAGCAGGCCTCCGTCAACCTGGCGCTCTCACGGGCACGGGTGACGCTCGCGCCCGGTGCCGGCTCGGAGACGGGGGCAATCGAGGAGACGGTGCGCAGCCTCGGCTTCGGCATCGAGCGCCGCGCTCCGCGCGCTCTTTCCGAGAGCCCCGTCGCCCGGCAGCAGCAGGAGGTCGCGGCGGCGCGGCGGCGCGCGCTGATGGCGGCGCTCTTCAGCGCGCCGGTGTTGCTGCTGGGGATGACGGGTGCGGGAGGAATGCCGGGGCTGATCGCACAGGCCGCACTGACGACGCTGGTCGAGTGGATCTTTGGCTGGGAGTTCCACCGCAGCGCCGTCCAGCGCGCCCGCAGGCTCGGCGCCAACATGGACACCCTGGTCTCCCTGGGCACTCTCGCCGCCTACGGGTACTCGCTCTGGGCCCTGGCGATGGGTGAGGCGGTCTTCTTCGACACGGCGGCCGTGATCATCACCCTGATCTTGACGGGGCGCTTCCTGGAGGCGCGCGCACGGGGCCGCGCCTCGCAGGCGGTCACCCGCCTGCTCGAGCTCGGCGAAAAAGAGGCGCGGGTGCTCCGAGAAGGCGGCGAGATCTCCGTCCCCTCGGAGCAGCTCCTGCCGGGTGATCTGCTGGTGGTCCGGCCGGGTGAGAAGATTCCCACCGACGGAACCATCGTGGAGGGACGCTCCTCCTTCGACGAGAGCATGCTCACCGGCGAGTCGCTTCCGGTGGACAAGGGGCCGGGAGACGGGGTCTTCGGCGCCACACTCAACCAGGAAGGACGGGTGGTGGTCGAGGTCACGCGGGTGGGAGAAGAAACCGCCCTCGCCCGCATCGCCAAGCTGGTCGAGGAAGCGCAGTCCTCCAAGGCCCCGGTGCAGAAGCTCGTCGACCGGGTTGCCGGCGTCTTCGTCCCCGTCGTGCTCGCAATCGGCGCGGCGACCTTCGCCGGCTGGCTCCTCGCGGAGGCCGACGTGGCTGTCGCCCTGCGCAACGCGGTCGCGGTCCTGATCGTCGCCTGTCCCTGCGCGCTGGGCCTTGCGACGCCGGCGGCGATCCTGGTCGGAACCGGCCGCGGCGCGGAGCTCGGCGTCCTCTTCAAAGGGAGCGATGCCTTCGAATTCGCGCGGGCCGTCGATGTGATGATTTTCGACAAGACCGGCACCCTCACCCACGGCCAGATGAGGCTCACCGACGTGGTGCCCGAGCCCTCGGGAGACATCGACGAGGGTGAGCTGCTGGCCCGCGTGGCCGCGCTCGAGACCGCCAGCGAGCACCCGGTGGGCCGTGCCGTGGCGGAGGCCGCCAAGAGCCGCGGCATCCCGCTGCCCCCGGTGGAGGATTTCGAGAGTCTGGCCGGCCGCGGCGTACGCGGGCGCGTAGGCGACGACGAGGTCCTGGTGGGGCGAAGCAGCCTGATGCAGGAGCTCGGATTCGAGATCCCCGCAGGAGTGGCGGCAAAGCTCGACGAATTGGAGCGGCAGGGCAAGACCGCCTTCCTGGCGGCCTTCGGCGGGCGGGTTCGCGGCGTGCTGGCCGTGGCCGACACCGCTCGTGTCTCCGCCATCCCGGCGCTTCGCTCCCTCGAGGCGATGGGAATCGAGATCGCGATGATGAGCGGCGACAATCGACGAACGGCGGAAGCGATCGCCGCGCAGCTCGGGATCGCGCGCGTGGTCGCCGAGGTGCTGCCGGACGAGAAGGCGCGGCAGGTCGCGGCGCTGCGCCGTGAAAAGAAAAGCGTCGCCTTCGTGGGGGACGGGGTCAATGACGCCCCGGCCCTCTCCGAGGCCGACCTCGGGATCGCCGTGGGCTCGGGAACCGACATCGCCATCGAGGCGGGGGACGTGGTGCTGATGACACCGGACCCGCGGCTGGTCGTGACGGCGCTGCGCCTGGCGCGCCGCACCTACCGCACCATCGCCCAGAACCTGCTCTGGGCCTTCGGCTACAACGCCGCGGCGATTCCCCTGGCAGCGGCGGGATACCTCGACCCGATGATCGCCGCGGGCACGATGGCCCTCTCGAGCGTCTCGGTGCTGAGCAACAGCCTGCGCCTTCGCGGCTTCAGGGGACAGGACCTCTCCTGAGCCCCGCGAGGCCGAAAACGAGTCTCCGACACACCCTGCTGTGAAGCGTCAGGCTACAGGCGTTCCGCTCCTGCGAGGCTCAGCACGTCGTTGCATCCGTCCTCGATCATCGAGGCCCGCGCGTCGCGCATCACCTTCTCGATCGGGTACTCCCGGCTCAGCCCATTGCCCCCGAAGATCTGCACCGCCGAACTCGCGACCTCGAAGCAGGTATTCGTCGCCGTGACCTTCGACGCGATCGCGTAGTGCAGCTGGGGTGCCGCGCTGGTCGAGTTGTACATCACCACCCGCCGGGCCAGCGCGCGGGCCGCCTCCACCTTGCGAAACATCTCGAACAGCCGCAGTCTGATGCTCTGGTGCTCGATGATCGGCACCCCTCCCTGGATGCGTTCCTTGGCGTAGTCCACGGCCAGCTCCAAGGCCGCCCTCGCCACGCCCACGAAGGTCACGCCCATCCCGCCGTTGGCCTGGGTCAGCACCATGTCCGCGGCGATCGGGTACATCTGCGGGGGGATCACCATGTAGTTCGCGGGGATGCGCACGTCGTCGAAGAAGATCTCCCCCTGGTTGAGCGCGCGCTGTCCAATCTTGTCGAGCGGCTTTCCGCGCGAGACGCCCGGGCCGTCGAGGGGGACCAGGAAGGCGCCGTTTCCCGGCTGCCCGTCCCCCATGTCGACGGCGGTGAAGAGCGCCGCCGCCGTGGCGATGGTCCCGTTGGAGACCCAGGCCGCCTTCTGCCCGCTGATCACGAAGGAGTCGCCGTCCTTTCGGGCGATGCAGTTCGGCCTACCCGGCTGTTCGACTCCCGGTTTCATGCCGAAGAAGAGGGTGTCGCTGCCGTGGTCCGGCTCGGTGATCGCCCAGCAGCCGCGCACGTCGGGACCGCCAAACCGCTCGATGAGCTCGGGATTCTGCGAAATCTGCGCCAGCATCCCCGGAAAGCCGTCGACACCGAAGCTGATCGCCAGACCGGAGTCGCCCCAGCCCTGCTCCTCGGCGATGATGCAGCGCAGCCGCGCCTGCTGCAGGGGCGTGAGTCCCTGCTCGGCGGCTTTGGCCGGATCGGTGGCCTCGTCGAGACCGAGCGCGCGGTGTTTGTCGAACACCTCCCAGAGGATCGAATCCTTGGCGATCACGTCCGCTGGGTCGGCCAGCGCGTCGAGCTTCATCCCCGCCGGCCGCATCACCTCCGCGGCGAACCTGTGAATCGTCTCTTGAATCGTCCGCTCCTCGTCGGACAGTCCCGTCTCTAGATCGATCATCGCCATGGTATTCCTCTCCCTATTCGCGCATTCGAAGCCGTGAATACTAGCCTTGCTGGGAGTCCCGGTCCCAGGTGTCGGGACCCACTCCCTCGCGTTTCAAAATGCTCTTCTGGATGCGGTGGGTGCCCGTCTTCGGCAACGCATCGCGGAACTCGATGTAACGAGGCACCATGAATCGGGCCATCTGCTCCTCGCAGTGCCGGATCAGATCCCCGGGCGGAAGCGTCTCGCCTTTCTTCAACACCACCACCGCCATCACCTCGTCCTCACCAAGATCGGAGGGAACTCCGAAGACGGCGGATTCGAGGACCGCCGGGTGACGGTCGATCCCGCGCTCGACCTCCCAGGAGGAGATGTTCTCGCCGCGGCGCCGCAGCGAATCCGTCTTGCGGTCGACGAAATAGAGATTGCCTTCGCGGTCGGCGTAGACGAGGTCGCCGGTGTGGAACCAGCCGTCGCGGATCTTGGCGTCGCTGGCCTCCTCGTTCTTGTAGTACTCGACCCGCCGGCGCTTGGCGTCGTCCACCTCGAAGAGGAGCTCGCCGGGCTCTCCCGGAGCGACTTCGCCGCCCTCGTCGTCGACGATGCGGATCGGGTTCATGGGCTTGCCGAACGACCCCTTCGGCGAATTCCCGAAGTTGAAGATGGCGAACCCACCACCGTCCACGGCCGCATATCCCTCGAAGATGCGCACTGCGAAGCGCTTCTCGAACTCCGCCCACACCGACGCGGGACAGGCCGCGCTGAAGACCAGACCGACCGGGTTGTCCGCGTCGTTGGGGCGCTCGGGCTGCTTCATCAGGATGGGAATCATCGCCCCCAGCGCATTGAAGGTGGTGGCTCCGTAGTGCCGGATCTCGTCCCAGAAGCGACTGGCCGAGAAGCGGCGCGAGAGGACCATCGGCAAGCCCATGGCCAGCGCCCGCACCGTGGTCAGGAAGAGCGCGTTGGCGTGGAACAGCGGCAGGCAGGTGTAGAGCACATCGTCGGGCTTCAGAACCGCACCGAACATTCGGATCCCGGCGACGTTCATGCCCTTGTAGCGGTTGACCACCCCCTTGGGCGGTCCGGTGGTGCCGGAGGTGTACATGAGCGCGGAGATCGCCTCGCCGTCGATCTCCACCCCGGGGTTCGCGTCGGACGCCTCCATCACCTCGGCGAGCCTGAGCCAACCCTCCGGCGGCCTCCATCCGTCCGGCGCCCCCGTGGCGTTCACGACGATCTGCTGCAGCTTGGGAAGTTCGCCGCAGATCGCCTGGATGGCCTCGACGTAATCGGGGTGACAGACCAGGATCGACGAATCGGAGTGGTCGATGACGTGCCGCAGACCCTCGCCCTTGAGGCCGACGTTGACCGGGACGGCATAGGCGCCGAGCTTCTGGGTGGCAAAGTAGACGAAGAGCCACTCGGGCGCGTTGGGCATCATGATCGAGACGCCGACGCCATGCCTCACCCCGAGCCCGGCCAGACCGTTGGCGGCGCGGTTCACCTGCAGGTTCAGCTCCGAGAAGCTGATGGTGCGGTCCTCCATCTGGAGGAAGGGTTGGCCGCCCAGCGCTTCCGCCTGTGCCTCGATGAGCGCTGCGAGCGTGGTCGGTTCATCGGTCATCGGTGTTGGCTCCACGTGCTCGGCCAGATGCAGATCATAGCCGCCTTTCCCCGCTGTCGATCGGCTGCTAGCCCGGGTGAGTGATGAAGCTCGTAGCGAGAGCGGCGAGAGTGCAGCATCTTCGGATCAGCGTCCATCCATCCGGGAGGGAGCAATGCGAATCGGAATCATGTCTGGAGCCGTAGAGGGCCCCGATCGCTCCCTCGAGGGGCTGCTGGCGCTGGCGAAACGCGTCGAGGATCTGGGATTCGCAACGCTGTGGCTTGCGCAAATCTTCGGCCTCGACGCAATCACGGCCCTCTCGATCGCCGGGCGCGAGACCCGTCGAATCGAGCTCGGCACCGCCGTCGTCCCCACCTATCCGCGGCATCCCCTCGCCATCGCCCAGCAGGCGCTCACGGCTCAGGTGGCGAGCGGCGGGCGATTCACCCTCGGAATCGGCCTCTCCCATCGGATCGTGATCGAGAACATGCTGGGTCTCTCCTACGCCAGACCGGCACGGCACATGCGCGAGTACCTCGCCGTGCTGACGCCCCTGCTGCGCGGCGAGAAGGCGGAGTTCGAGGGGGAGCAGTACCGGGTCTCGGCGGCATTGGGGTTCCCCGATGCGGGCGAGGTGCCGGTCCTGGTCGCGGCCCTCGGGAAGGTGATGCTGGGTCTGGCGGGAAGGCTCTCCCAGGGAACCATTACCTGGATGACCGGAGAGAAGAGCCTGGAGAGCCACGTGATCCCCAGCATCACCGCGGCCGCGATCGAAGCGGGGCGCCCGAAGCCTCGCATCGTGGCCGGTCTCCCCATCGTGCTCACTGACGACCCCGACGGGGCGCGGGAGAAGGTCGGTCAGATCCTGCAGACCTACGGATTCCTCCCCTCCTATCGCACCATGCTCGACCGCGAGGGCGCCGCGGGCCCCGCCGATGTCGCGATCGTCGGCGACGAGAAGGAGCTCCGCACCCGCGTCGACCGTCTGCGCGAGATCGGAGCCACCGACCTGATGGCCGCCGTCATCCCCCTCGAGGAGGGCGCGATGGACCGGACCCTGGAGTGCCTGGCCACCCTCATCCCACGGGTCGCCGAGTGAGCTGAGATCGCCGCGCTTGCGACCGCTACCCGCCTCGGCAATAATTAGAACGCGTTTCAAATTGTGCAACGGGTCCGGCCGACCTCTGGACCCACCCCCCACATGGAGGGCCGGCCATGTACCTCGACTTCACAGCCGAGCAGCAGGCGTTGCGCAAGCAGATACGCAACTACTATCGGGAGCTTCTCACACCCGAGATCCGCAGCGCCCTGGAAGAGGATGAGACCGGCGGGCCGGTCTACCGGGAGGTGGTGGGCCGGATGGGCGCCGACGGCTGGCTGGGAATCGGCTGGCCGGTCGAATACGGGGGCCAGGGCCGCACCCCCATCGAGCAGTTCATCTTCTGGGACGAGACCTACCGGGCCCGCGCCCCGCTGCCAATGATCTCGGTCAACACGGTCGGCCCCACGCTGATGCAATTCGGCACCGAGGAGCAGAAGGCCGAGCTCCTGCCCAGGATTCTCAAGGGCGAGCTCTTCTTCGGAATCGGCTACACCGAGCCCGAGGCCGGAACCGATCTCGCCTCGCTGCAGACCCGCGCCGCGCGGGATGGCGACGAGTACGTGATCAATGGGCAGAAGCTCTTCACCACCCACGCCCACGACGCCGATTTCATCTGGCTGGCGGCGCGTACCGACCCGGACTCTCCCAGGCACAAGGGCATCAGCATCATCCTGGTTCCGACCGACGTTCCGGGCTTCTCGTGGACGCCCATCTACACCCTCGGCCGCGAGCGCACCAACGCCACCTACTACGAGGACGTGCGCGTTCCGGTATCGCAGCGGGTCGGCCCGGAGAACGGGGGATGGGGGCTGATCGTCTCGCAGCTCAACCACGAGCGCATCACGCTGGCGTGTCCGGGCTTCGCCGACCACCTTCTCGAGGAGGTCTGGGAGTGGGCGCTTCGCACGCCGGCACCGGGGGGAGGCTGCCTGATGGACCAGGAATGGGTCCGCATCCACCTCGCGCGCGTCTACGCCAAGCTCGACGCACTGAAGCTGCTGAACTGGCGCTCGGCCTGGTCGCTCACCGCCGGCATTCCGAGGATGGAAGAGGCGTCGGCCGTCAAGGTGATGGGAACCGAGTTCTTCGTCGAGTGCTACAGACTGCTCCTCGAGATCGCCGAGTCCGCCGGACTGGTGAAGAAGGGGGAGCCGGACGTGCTCTTCGGGGGCCTGCTCGAGCAGGCCTACCGCGCAGCCGTCACCCTCACCTTCGGGGGCGGCGTCAACGAGGTGCAGCGCGACATCATCGCCATCGCGGGGCTGGGTCTGCCTCGGGCGCGACGTTAGCCAGAATGATTGATGAGAGGTCGAGATGAGTTCGCAGGACCGGGAACGCCAGGAGCTCGAAGCCAAGCTGCAGGAATACGTCGGTGTCGTGCAAGGCCCGGCGGAGATCGGTCCGGACCCGGTGAACGAACCGATGATCCGCCACTGGTGCGAGGTCCTGGGTGACCGCAATCCGATCTACACGGATCCGGAGGCCGCCAGGGCCTCGGGGCACGGCGGCATCGTCGCACCCCCCACCATGATGCAGGCCTGGATTCTGCGCGGCTTCGAGATGGCGGAGCCGTCGCAGACGCCCGACAACAAGCAGAACGACCTGCATCAGCTCCTGACGAACTCCGGATACCCATCGGTGGTCGCCACCAACTGCGAGCAGAGGTACAACTGCTACCTGCGGCCGGGCGACCAGGTCTCGGCGACCACGGTGATCGAGTCGATCTCCGAGCAGAAGGCCACGGCTCTGGGGATCGGCTACTTCATCAACACCCGCACCGTCTTCCGCAATCAGAACGACGAGGAAGTCGGCTGGATGACCTTCCGGGTGCTCAAGTTCAAGCCCTCGGCGCCCCCCCCCAGCGCCGAGGCGGGCGCCTCCGCTCCCGCGCAGCCCAGCCGGATGCGCCCCGGCAAGGGTCACGACAATGCCTGGTGGTGGGACGGCGTCGACCGGGGCGAGCTCCTGATCCAGAAGTGCAGCGCCTGTGGGGAGCTCCGCCATCCGCCGCGGCCCATGTGCGGAGAGTGCCAGTCGATCGAGTGGGAGACCGTCGCCTCCGAAGGCAAGGGAACCGTGTACAGCTACGTGGTGATGCATCATCCCAAGATCCCCGGCTACGACTACCCCCTCGCGGTGGCGGTGATCGACCTCGACGAGGGAACGCGATTCGTCTCCAACATCGTCGACTGCGACCCCGGCGAGGTGCAGATCGGGATGCGGGTCGAGATGAAGATGGAGACCGTGGACGACGACTGGAGCCTCCCGGTGTTCCGGCCGGTCTCGTAGGAAGCGAGCGAATCGATGGACTTCAGCTTCAGCGAAGACCAGACCATGCTCAGGGATCTCGCCCGGGAGATCCTCGAGAAGGAGGTCACCGCCGAGCAGCTGAAGGAGACCGAGCGGAACCCCGACTGGTTCGACCGTGGGCTCTGGTCACGGCTCGCCGAGGCCAACCTCCTCGGCCTCGTCGCCCCCGAGGATCTCGGCGGCATGGGATTGGGGATCGAGGAGGTGTGCCTGCTCCTGCAGGAGATCGGGCGCACGGTGGCGCCGGTTCCGCTGCTTCCGGCACTGGTGCTGGCGAGCCTTCCCATCGCCGAGTTCGGCAGCGACGAGCAGAGGCGAGCCTGGCTCGCCCCAGTGGCTTCCGGGGAGGCCATCCTGACCGGCGCGCTGGTGGATGCCGACTCCAGCGACCCGTCCGCGCCTGCGACCACAGCGAAGCGAAACGGCGACGTCTGGCTTCTCGAGGGCGAGAAGCGCCTGGTGCCGGCCATCCACCTCGCCCGCCGCGTGCTGGTACCAGCGACGACCGACGAGGGTGTGGGGATCTTCCTCGTCGATCCGCGAGCCGACGGAATCTCTCTCACGCGACAGCAGACCTCGCGCGGTGAGCCCCTCTTCTCGATACGCCTTGCCGGGACCGAGGTCGGCGGAGGCGAGCTGCTGGGGGGCGATCCCAGGTCTGGAGCCCGGATGCTGCGCTGGCTCCACGACCGCGCGACGGTGGCCGTCTGCGCCACGCAGATCGGCGTCTGCGAGAGAGCCCTCGAGATCACCGCGGAGTACGCGCGCGAGCGCGTTCAGTTCGGCGTCCCGATCGGATCCTTCCAGGCCGTCCAGCACCGCTGCGCCGACTCTCTGATCGATCTCGAGTCGATCCGCTGGACCACCTGGCGAGCGGTCTCGCGACTCGCCCGCGGTCTGCCCGCTGCGCGCGAGGCGGCGGTGGCCAAGTTCTGGGCGGCGGACGGCGGCGCTCGCATTGCCAGCACCGCCCAGCACCTGCACGCCGGGCTCGGCGTGGATCTCGATTACCCGATTCACCGCTACTTCCTCTGGTCCAAGTCCCTCGAGCTCGAGCTGGGAGCAGCCACGCCACAGCTGGTCCGGCTGGGAGGGGACATGGCCCGGACCGGACCACAGGAGCTGCAATGAGCTTTGAGACCCCTTCCTTCGAGAGCGTCGAGGTCGGCGACGCGTTGCCGCAGCTTTCCATCGACATCACGCCGAGCCTGATCGTCGGTGGAGCGATCGCGTCGCGCGACTTCACACCGGTCCACCACGACGTGGCAGCAGCCCAGGCCCAGGGCATGCAGAACGTCTTCATGAACATTCTCACCACCAACGGCCTGGTCGGGCGCTACGTCACCGACTGGGCGGGAGGGGATGCCCGGCTCGAAGGCGTCTCCATCAAGCTCGGCGCACCCAACCTGCCCGGCGACACCATGAAGCTCTCGGGAACGGTGAAGTCCAAGAACGAGGCGAAGAGTGCCGTCGAGGTGGAAGTAAGCGGAACCAACGCCTGGGGCGATCACGTCACCGGAACCGTGATCGTCATCCTGCCGAGGAGAGCCTAGAGCATGCCGACCACACTCAAGGACGAAGCCGCCATCGTCGGAATCGGTCAGACCGAGTTCTCCAAGAACTCGGGTCGTTCCGAGGTCCAGCTGGCATCCGAGGCCGTGAAGGCGGCGCTCGAGGACGCCGGCCTCGCGCCGGGCGACGTGGACGGGATGACCACCTTCACACTGGACTCCAGCGACGAGATCGAGGTGGCGCGCGCCGTCGGGATCGGCGACCTGACCTTCTTCAGCCGCGTTCCGCACGGCGGCGGAGCCGCGATCGGCGTGATCCACCAAGCGGTGATGGCGATCGCCACGGGCAGCGCCGAGGTGGTGGTCTGCTACCGGGCGCTCAACGGCCGCTCCGGCCAGCGCTACAGCTCGGGTGTGTCGGAGGGGCCGACCACCTCCGACATGATCCACTGGAGCTGGTACATGCCCTGGGGGCTGATGACGCCGGCCAGCTGGGTGGCCATGTTCACCATGCGCTACATGCACGAGTACGGCGCGACCAGCGCCGACCTCGCCCAGGTGGCGATCTCGACCCGAAAGCACGCCGTGGGCAACCCCCACGCCTTCTTCTACGGCCAGCCGCTCACCCTGGAGGATCACCAGAGCTCGCGGATGATCGTGGATCCGTTTCACCTCTACGACTGCTGCCAGGAGACCGACGGCGGTTGCGCCTGCATCCTCACCAGCCCCGAACGCGCCCGGGATCTGCGACAGCCCGGCGCGCTGGTTCGCGGTGTCGCCCAGGCCGCCGCCGCCGATCAGGAGGTGATGACGAGCTTCTACCGGCCCAGCCTTACCTACCTCCCCGAGTTCGATCTGGTAGCGAAGCAGGTCTACCAGATCTCGGGTCTCTCCCACGACGACGTCGACGCGGCGGTCATCTACGACGCCTTCACCTCCATCGTGCTGTGGCAGCTCGAATCCTTCGGCTTCTGCGAGCGGGGAGAGGCCAAGGACTTCATCAAGGACGGCAATCTCGAGGTGGGCGGCCGGCTGCCGAGCAACACCCACGGCGGGCAGCTCTCCGAGGCCTACATCCACGGCATGAACGGCGCCAACGAGGGCGTGCGGCTGATCCGCGGCACCTCGACCAATCAGCCCGAGAAGAACGATCACGTGCTCGTCACCGGAGGAGTGGGCGTACCGACGAGCGGGATGATCCTGGGCAAGATGGACTAGCAGACAGAAGCACCAACTAGAAGAACAGGACGGAGGATTTTCATGCGCGAAGCAGTCATCGTCGAGGCCCTGCGAACCCCCATCGCGCGCGGCAAGCCCATCAAGGGCGAGCTGAGCGCCTTCCACCCCGCCCAGCTCCTGGCGAAGGCGATGGACGGGGTGATCGAGAAGGCCGGCATCGATCCCACCCTGGT
>Ga0307423_1000762_pt1 | contig 21188 bp, 20 predicted proteins | sample SalMarWE160310MG_FD_202154 | JGI IMG/M metagenome (GOLD analysis project Ga0307423, IMG submission 202154) | Salt marsh sediment microbial communities from the Plum Island Ecosystem LTER, Massachusetts, United States - WE1603-10 | ecosystem: Environmental > Aquatic > Marine > Intertidal zone >...
GCGGAGCAAGGGGATTCTGATGGTGGGCCCAGGTGGACTTGAACCACCGGCCTCATCCTTATCAGGGATGCGCTCTAACCAGGCTGAGCTATGGGCCCGTGCCGGGGGAGTGTAGTACCGGGCCAGATGGCGACAAGAGGCGGCGGTGGTAGCGCGGCGTTGGTCTGGCGGTTCGGTAGTGTCACGCGGCATGAACCGTGACATCTGGAACGCCCGCTACGCCGAACGGGACCTCATCTGGAGCGCAGAACCCAACCGCTTTCTCGTCGCTGAGGTGAGTGACATGGTGCCGGGTCGCGCGATCGACATCGGTGCGGGAGAGGGCCGAAACGCATTCTGGCTCGCCGAACAAGGCTGGAAAGTGACCGCAGTCGACTTCTCCGACGTGGCGATCGACAAGGGCCGTCAGATCGCCGAGCGACGGGGTCTGGACGTCGACTGGGTCGTCGCCGATCTTCATACCTACGTCCCGGCCGAAGCGAGCTTCGATCTGGTGGTCGAGTTCTACGTGCAGCTACCGGCACCACTCAGGCAGGAGATCTGGCGGAGAGCCGCGGCAGCCGTCGCTCCTGGAGGCACGCTGCTCGTCGTGGGACACGACCTCACGAACCTTGAGCAGGGCTACGGAGGTCCACAGAACCCGGCGGCCCTGTTCACACCCGACGATGTGGTCAGAGCCATCGAGGATCTGGAGATCGTGAAAGCCACACGTGTCGACCGTCCGGTGAACGGCCACGTCGCGATCGACGCATTGGTGCGTGCCGTCCGTGGCCGCGATTCGGCAACGTACAATGGCCGCACGGGGATGTAGCTCAGCTGGAAGAGCACCTGCCTTGCACGCAGGGGGTCGGCGGTTCGAGTCCGCTCATCTCCACGAACCGTTCAAGGAGGACTCATGCGTCGTGCCGTGATCGTTGATGCTGTTCGAACCCCAGCAGGCAAGCGTGGCGGATTCCTGAAGGACTGGCACGCGGTGGATCTTGCGGCCCACGTACTCGAGGCACTCGTCCAAAGAACGGGCGTCGACCCGGGCGCCGTCGATGACATCATCATGGGGTGTGTCACCCAAACCGGCGAGCAAGGCATCAACATCGCACGCAACGCGGCGCTGGCAGCAGGGTTCCCAGAGACCGTCCCCGGTGTCAGCATCGACCGTCAGTGTGGCTCCAGTCAACAGGCGGCGCATTTCGCTGCGCAAGGGGTGATGGCAGGCGTCTATGACATCGTCATCGCTGCGGGCGTCGAATCGATGACCAGAGTTCCAATGGGTGTAACCGCTTCACAGGGCCCAGGAATGGTGTTCGGCCCGAAGCTGCTCGACCGTTATGCCCTCGTGCCGCAGGGACTCTCCGCAGAGATGATCGCCGAGGAGTGGGATCTCAGTAGGCAACGACTGGATGCCATTTCGTACGAGTCGCACCGGCGTGCGGCGCAAGCCACAGACGAAGGGCGCTTCAAGCTCCAGATCGTGCCTACGGCCGGTCCTGACGGTGGTGATGTACTCGCCGACGAGGGCATCCGGCGCGATACGTCGATTGAGAAACTGGCGACGCTCCGTCCGGCGTTCAAAGAGGGCGGTGTGGTCACGGCCGGCAACTCGTCGCAGATATCCGACGGTGCGGCCGCACTGCTCATCATGGGTGAGGACACCGCAGAGAAGTTCGGCATGAAGCCGATGGCGCGATTCGTCGCGTTCGACGTCATCGGTGTCGACCCGGTCACGATGCTGAAAGGCCCCATCGTCGCCACGAAGCGGATCCTGGACCAGACCGGCATGTCGCTCGACGACATCGACCTCTTCGAGATCAACGAGGCGTTCGCGTCGGTGCTTGGAGCCTGGCTGATCGAGATGGACGAGGATCCGGAGACGCTGTGGGAACGCACGAACGTGAATGGGGGAGCGATCGCTCTCGGTCACCCGCTCGGGTGCTCCGGAGCGAAGCTCATGACCACCCTGGTCCACGAGATGCAGCGATCGGAGGCCCGCTACGGCCTCCAATCGATGTGCGAAGGCGGCGGTATGGCCAACGCAACGATCCTGGAACGGATCCGGTAGGCCGCCTTTCCAGTTCTGGCGTGAGAGAGGTGGGAATAGTGCCCCTAGCTCACGCACGAACGGATGGTGATGAATCCACAGGGTGTGGGTAACTCAGGGGATAACTACACGCGTGTAGTTCAGCGGTAGTTCGTTGTCATGAAGAAGCCACCGGCAAGGCAGACGAGCCCGACCCACAGTCCCCAGCCACTGAAGAAGCTGAAGACGTAGTTGAGGATCACGAGGAGAATGCCAACGCCCATCGCGGCGAACATCGTGATCACATACCAGCGTGGTGAAGGCGGCTTGTGCTTCGGAGCCGGCTGGGCCGGCCCGTGCGAGTTCGAGCCCTTCTTCTTCTTTCTGGTCTTCGACTTAGGCATGGCGGCAAGCATAACGGCTTGGTCTGGGAGCCCCATCTCGGGGCCCCGAACCAAGCCCGTACCTCGTACTTTGTATTCCGTACCGCGGCAGCCGTGGAAGAAGCAGATCGGCGAGATCGCGGGCTGAAGACTGAGGACGAAGACTGGCTTGAGCTAGCCGGCTCAAGGCTTCAACGACACCCGGCCGTCGTACTCGACGACAAGGCCCTCGGCCGTCAGTCCTGCGACGGCGTTGTCAGCGTGCGGGAAGCGGGCCCGAAGGTCGTCGATATCAGCAGGGTTGTCGAGGAGCGCCCTGAGGATCGCAGCGCGGGTCTGGCGCACCGAGCCCTCGAACCGGCTTTGTGGTCGCGGCGGTTCGTAGATACCGGGATCCTGGCACCAGGCGGATACAGGGCATGCCTCGCAGTCGGGCGACGGCCGGCAGATCGTCGCTCCGAGATCCATGACCGCCTGGTTCCAATCGATCGCGAGACCTTCGGCCACGAGTTCGCGTGCCGTCCGAGCGAGATCGGATCCTTCCAGTGGCCGTCCAACCCACCGGCTCAAGACACGGCGCAGGTTGGTGTCGATGGCAGCGACCTGCTCACCGAACGCGAAGCATGCCACCGCAGCCGCCGTGTACGGTCCAACGCCAGGAAGGGACTGCAGCTCCGCAGCGGTGGTGGGCCAGCCGCGTTCGCTGATCATCCGGGCGGCTTCCTTGAGACGGAGCGCCCTCGTGTTGTACCCGAGTCCCATCCAGAACGAGAGCACATCCGCAGTGGGGGCCGCCGCCAGTGAGCTCGGGTCGGGGAAGCGGGTGACGAACCGCTCGTATGGCTCGACGACCCTGCTCGCCTGTGTCTGTTGGAGCATGATCTCACTCACGAGGATCCGCCACGGGTCTGTCGTGTCTCTCCACGGCAGGTCCCTGCGATTACGTCCGTACCAGTCGAGCAGCGCCGTCGTCCGGTTCAAGGCGTCGTGGAGGGTGTCGTCGAAGGGGACGTGGTCGGTGGAGGAGCCTTGCCGAGGACAACCTCGACGTTCCTGCCCGGCGGCACGAGGGTGCCCTGCTCCGGCGTCTGCGAGACGACTTTGCCGTCCTGGTCGGGGGGAACCTCAACCGTCGCCGCGCTGACGGTGAGTGTCAGCCCGACCTGGGTGACCGCCGTACGAGCCTGATCCGCGGTCATGCCCGTCAAGTCGGGAACTTGGACGGGTTCCGGTCCCTGAGAGACATAGACCGTGACCAGGTCACCTACCGAGAGTTGGCTACCCGCACCAGGTTCAGTCCTGATGACCTGGCCGGCCGGAACCGTGTCCGAGTATTCCTGCTGACTCTCGTAGAGGAGGCCCAGCTGGCCGAGGATGAACGTCACGTTGACCTCGGATCGCCCGGCGAGGTCGTCGGGGATCACGACGGTCTCGGGTCCCGTCGACACAACGATGTCAACCTCAGTACCAGGCGGATACGTCTCTCCTGCCTTCGGATCTTGCGAGATGACCTGCCCCTTCGGAACGGTCACGTCCGGGATCTCTTCAACGGTGCCTAGCTTGAACTGATTCTGGGTGAGCAGGCTCGCCGCTGCGTCTCTTGTCTGTCCTATGAGCGTCGGTATCGGGTATGCGGTCGGGCCAACAGAGACGAGGACGAAGACGAGTGTGTTGGGCTCGCGTTCGGTGAACGCTGTCGGATCGGTGCCGATCACGGTGTCTTCTGCGACCGTTTCGCTTTGGGTGGCTTTCCGCTGGACTCGGAAGCCGGCGTTCTGAAGTATGAGGGTCGCGTCATTCTCGGACATCCCGGACACGTCGGGCACGGTGGTCTTGGTCGGTTCCGCCGGCGTTGATGGCAGCTGTTTGAGGAGGAAGAAGATCCCGGTTCCCAGTGCGACGAGCAACGCGAACGCGGTGATGATGAACGGGAGCTGGCTGCCTTGGGTTCGTTCCTGCTGGACCTGTCGGTAGATGTCGTCGGGTGCCGACGTGGCCGGTGGCATGGACGCCATCATCTGTGTCGGGGCATCGGGAGACACGCCAACAGGCGTCTCTCCCTTCAGGTACAGCAGGAGGTCCTTGCGGATATCTTCCGCCGACTGATATCGGGTGTTCGGGTTCTTGTCGAGGGCGTGGAGAACGATTCGGTCAAGGTCGGCGGTGACATCGGGGTTGTCCGCCGACGGGGAGGGTACCGCGGTCGACACATGCTGGTACGCGACCGAGACGGGTGACTCTCCCGAGAAGGGGGGGTGCCCCGTCAGCATCTCGTACAGAACGACGCCGAGTGAGTAGACATCGGATCGCTCGTCCGCCGGAACGCCCTGGGCCTGCTCGGGGGAGAAGTAGGTGGCGGTGCCGATCACTGCTCCGGTTCGGGTCAGCTCCGACGAGTCGTCCCAAGCTCTCGCGATGCCGAAGTCGGTCACCTTCACGGTTCCGTCCTTCGTGAGCATGATGTTGCCGGGCTTGATGTCGCGATGGACGACCCCCGCCCGGTGGGCCACCGAGAGGGCCGCGGCGACTTCGGAGGCGATCTCGACGGCCCGCCTGGGTAGGAGCGGCCCCTGCGTCTTGAGCACGTCCCGGACCGAGTGTCCATCGACGAGTTCCATCACGATGAAGTAGGTGCCCGCCTCCTGGCCCCAGTCGAAGATGCCGACGATGTTCGGGTGGTTCAGGTTCGCGGCCGCCTGTGCTTCTCTTCGGAAGCGTCGAACGAAGGCTTCGTCGGTGGCGTACTGGGAGTGGAGCATCTTGACCGCGACTCGCCGGCCGAGGAGCGAATCACGCGCCTCGAACACGTCGGCCATGCCGCCTCTCGCAAGGTGCGAGATCAGCTCATAGCGGTTTGCGAGAACGGTTCGTTCCATTAGCAGGTGATTGTAGGAGGGGACCGTGATCAGTCATGGTTGGAGCCAGTACCTGAGAACCTCTCCGGCGATCGGTGCGGCGACCGAACCACCGGTCGCGTCCTCTCCACCGTTGAGCACGACAACGGCGATAGCGATCGTCGGATCGTCCACCGGCGCGAAACCGATGAACCAGACGGCAGGTGAACCGGAGGACGCGTCGGATGTACCCGTCTTGCCTGCAACTCGGACATTCGGGACGGTGGCCCGGGTTCCGGTTCCAGATGCCACCACTTCCTCCATCATCTGTGAGACGATCGTTGCGGTGGCGGCGGAGATAGCAGTCGTCCGGATCTCGGGTGTGACCTCCGACACGGTCTTGCCGGTCGCATCCACGACCCTGGATACGAGGTACGGCTGCATGAGATTCCCGTCGTTGGAGATCGTCGCCGCGACCAACGCCATCTCGAGCGGGGTTGCTCGCACGTCGCGTCCACCGATCGAGCTCTGGGCGAGCGCCGGTCCATCCAGATCGGACGGGTCGGGGAAGAAGGACTGCTGAGTCGGCAGATCGAATCGCACGGGTTCGTCGAACGAGAACGACACTGCCGTGTCGTAGAGCGTTTGGGCGCCCACCTGGAGTCCGAGCGTGGCGAAGATCGTGTTGCACGACTTGCGGAAGGCCTCCGCGAGCGTAACGGTCGTACCGTCCCCACAGGGGCCGCGATCGTAGTTGCTGATGGTGCTCGTCGAGCCGGGCAGCGGGAACTCGATAGGGTCGTGGAAGGTGGTCGTGGGGCCGGCAATCCCATTCTCGACAGCCGAGGAGGCGACCACCACCTTGAACGTGGAACCCGGCGGATACGTCCTGGACACGGCACGGTTGGCGAGCGGTTCGTCGGGATCGTCTAGCAATCCGCCTCTCAGCTCGGTGGCATTGGGAGCGAGCATCACTTCGGGGTTGTAGGAGGGTGTCGACACCATCGCGAGGACGGCCCCGGTCTTGGGGTCGATAGCGACTACAGCGCCGGTGTTGTCGCCCATGGCATCGAACGCGGCCTGCTGGAGGCCGTTGTCGAGGGTCAATTCGAGGCTCTTGGGTCTGAGGTCACGGCCCATCAACGCGTTGATCACATCCGACACAGTGAGGTCACGCCGGGAACGGAGATCATCCGCGTACACACGTTCGAGGCCCTCGTCGCCAAACAGCAGCGACGAGTAGCCGACGACCTGCGCGTAGACAGGCCCCTCGGGATACTCACGGGCAAATCGGGATGGATCGCCCGGGTCGGCGATGGATCGGGCCAGGATCGTGCCGTCCGATGTGACGATGAGACCGCGCTCCTTGCCACTGATCGAGGCGGCGACCCGCGGGTTCAGTGGGTTGTCCCGATACGTGGAGGTGGCGATTGCCTGAATGTAGGTGACGTTCAGCAGGAGCAGCCCGAAGGCGATGAACAGGAACCCAGCGATGCGTCTGATCGGGCCGTTCATGTGTGCTCCTCATGCGAGATCCGAGCGAGCAGGGCGAGGATGAGGAAGTTCGATACGAGCGACGAGCCTCCGTATGACATGAATGGCAACGTGATGCCCGTGAGAGGGAGGAGTCGCGTCACGCCCGCGATGATCAGGAACGATTGGAGGCCGAGCGTGAATGCGAGACCGAACGCGAGGAGCTTCCTGAACAGGTCACGGGAGCGGAGAGCGATTCCGATACCGACCGCAACCAGCAGCGCGTACATCGCGATGACTGCCACACTTCCGGCGAGCCCGAGTTCTTCGCCGACCGCGGAGAAGATGAAGTCGGTCCACGCGGCGGGGATCCTGTCGGGTGTGCCGACGCCGAGTCCCGAACCGGACAAGCTGCCGGAGCCGAGCGCGAACAGGCTCTGGAGGATCTGATACCCGGTGCCGGCGGGATCGGCGAATGGCCGAAACCACGCCTCGAACCTCCTAGCGACGTGCGAGAAGGTGAAGGCGGCGGCCGCGGCACCGGCCAGGAACATTGAGGATCCGACGACCAAGTACGCGGTCCGTTCGGTCGCCGCGTAGAGCATCGTGACGAACACGGCGAACAGGAGCAGCGAGGCGCCGAGGTCTCGCTGTGACACGAGCAGCCCGAAGCTGGCGATCGACGCGATCACGACCGGGATGAGGTGGCGTGGTTCCGGAATCGTGAACCTGCCGACTCTCCGGGATTCGGTCAAACCGGGTTGGCGCTCGGCCAGGTACGAGGCGAGAAACACCACCAGCGCGAGCTTGGCGATCTCGCCAGGCTGGAAGTTCAGACGCAGTGGCCCAAGCGTCAGGGTCGTCCACAGCCGCGAACCGTTCACGATGACGCCTCGAACGGGGAACCCCCAGGAGGTGGGCAGCATGGGGAGCATCAGCAACCCGACCGCCGCCGCGAGGAACATGTAGCGATAGCGACGGAGGGGGGCCACTCCGGTGTTTCTGAAGAGGGCCAGGAGGAGCGTTGCCAGGCCCGCGGCGATCAACAACCACCAGCGTTGGAGTCCCGCGAAGTGGGGATTGATCCGGTACACCTCGACGAAGCCGATGGCGGCGAGCACCGAACCGAGGGGAAGCAGAAAGGGGCTGGCACCGGGCGCCCAGCGTCGGAGGGCGAAATGCAGGGATCCGAACGCTGCGGCGAACACGAAGAACGTGAGTGCGACTTGTGCATCGAACGTGCCGCCCTGTGCGAGGTTGACCAGGCCGATACCCAGGGATGCGATCACGGTCGCCCCCACCAGGAGGGCCGCTTCTGCGTCTCTGTTCACGATCCGAAGTCGATGACGATCAAGCTCACGTTGTCGTGACCCCCCGCGGCGTTGGCGGCCTCGATCAGATCCCACACTGCATCGTCGGGTGTTGGCGCATGGAGGTATCGCTCGATGCGCTGATCGGAAACCATGGAGTTCAGACCGTCGGTGCACAGCAACAGCCGATCGCCGGTGACGAGTTGCTGAGTGAACGTGTCGACCTCGACATCCTCTTCGAGGCCGAGAGCGCGTGTGATCATGCTTCGGTGAGGGTGATTTGCGATGTCCTCAGGCTTGATGGCGCCGGCGGCGAGGTACTGGGCGACGATCGTGTGGTCCACGGTGAGTTGCCGCAGAGCGTCCTCGTGGAGGAGGTAGGCGCGACTGTCACCGACGTGGCCGATCGTCGCCGTCCCATCCAGGTCGATCTCGGCCATTGTGATGGTTGTGCCCATGCCGAACAGTGAGCGGTCTTCTCTCGCCGCTTCGATGATTGCGTGGTTGGCGGCATAGATTCGTTCGGTGAGTGTCCCCTTCGATGATGTGGCGACTTCGATCGCCTTCGAGGAAGCGACCTCGCCGGCGACATGGCCACCCATGCCGTCGGCGACGGCGAAGAGGGCGGTCTCGCGAGAACTCCCGCTCGCTTGCGGATAGAGCGCGTCTTCGTTGTTCGTTCGAACCCGACCCATGTGGGTGCCGCTTGCCCAGGTGATCCTCATCTGACCTCCAGGACAGTGTTTCCGATCTGAATCGCGTCACCGCGGGTGAGCGTCAGGGGTGTACCGACTCTGCGTCCGTTCACGTAGGTTCCGTTCGTACTCTCGAGATCATGCACGACGATACCTTCGGGTCGTCGTATGAGGCGAAGATGAAACTCGGACGCGTAGGGGTCATCGAGCACGATGTCGGCCTGCGGGCTCCTGCCGAGCACGACGGGTCCCTGCACGTCGATGTGCTTGCCCGCCTGGGTCTTGGACTTGACGATCACCACTTCGTTGCCCGCACGCGACTTGGATCGCCAACCCTCCCTACCGCCGACATGGGACGCGATCGCACGTGCCACCTGCCATACGAACAGGTACACGAACGCGATATAGATGAGTTTGAGTAGCTGGAGTAGGAGTGCCGGCATACTGCATTACCTGATTGTGGGCACGGGGGCCTCCCCGGCTGTTTCCTGAACGATACAGGGAGAGGTCTCCCTTCGGGAGTCCGTACCTCGTACCGTGTGTCTCGTACTGCGATTCGGGTGGGGCAACACGCTCCGGCCGATCTCAGGACACGACACCCGCTCGGAAGCTCGATCGCGGACTGGAGACCGTCGATCGGGCCGTGGGGCAGTTCAGGCCCAGGGGCTAGATCTGGAAATCGAACGTGACCGGTCCGAAGGACACGACGGCCCCGGTGTCGATCTCCGTCGGTTTGGTGACCGGCGTTCCGTCCACGAGCGTTCCGTTTGCTGAGCCGGCGTCCTGGATCCACGCGCGTCCCCCTTCTCGCCATATCAGGGCGTGGACCCGGCTTATCTCTTTGTGCTCAATGACGACATCACATTCCGAGGATCGTCCGACACGGGCTCTGTTGTGGGTGATCGGGACCGGCGGCCCCTGAGTCGGTACGAGCTGTGCCCACGGCGCTCGTGGACCCGGAATGGCCTCTGTCGTGCACGCGATGTCGGTCTTGGGTACACGATTCGAACGGTCGATCGTCACCGTGGCCGGCCCGTCGAGACGCCACCCTCGTTCGGCGGCTGTCTCCTCTATCAGCGCTTCGAGGCTTCGACTCAGTGGGCCAGGCACATCCTGACCGGTGTGAACGGTGAGCCGGTACACGTTCGGGATGACGGGTCCTGTGGGGCCCTCCTCGACAGCGAGGTCCGCCTCACGGAGGACGTGGATTCCGAACTCCGAGGCGTGGAGCTCCCCACCGAACATCAGTCCGGCGAGACCGTCGACCATGCGCTCGATTCGACGCTCCAGCTTGCGTGCCGTACTCACGCGACCAGTGTATTGGATGGGGTCGATTGCGAGGCGACGCGCCCTGGAACGAGGTCATTGGGGACGGTTCGGTGTCGTCGATCGGGCGGTTGAATCGGCCTCAGGGACCGCCGCCACCCAGGGTTTTCACGAATGGCACCGTGCTACGATGCCGTGCCCGGGCGAGTGGCGGAATTGGCAGACGCGCAGGCTTCAGGTGCCTGTGGGCTTACGCTCGTGGGGGTTCAAGTCCCCCCTCGCCCACGCCGTGTTCCCCACTGACACTCCTCGGCGGCGTGGTCGCCGCCGCATCTACATCGTGCTGTCCATCATCACGGTCGTCTCGCTTCTCATGCTTGCTGTGAGTCGGCAGCGGAACGACACTCGTGATTCGATCGCTTATCTGGTCGAAGCCGACTCGACGGTGAACACCTATCAGGATCTCGCCCGCGAGTTCCAGGCGCAGATCCTCGGTGATCTCCGAACGGCGCAGAGGGAGGATGTCGAGGCTCTCATGTCCCAGTACGTCACCGACGCCCGGCAGAAGACGACCACGCTCGCCGAGATGACCGTTCCGTCCTCGGTGGCGCCGGCCGCAGCCGCACTCATCCTCGCCCTCTCATCGTGGAATGATGGATTGGAGTCGTTTGCTCCGGGGCTGCTCGGCGTCGTCGATCACTCGGCGAGCGACGCGACCGTGGAGGCTCTGGCCGCGTCACTCGCCCAGTTGCGAACCGGCGACACCGCCTACAAGGCGTTCATGGACGCCGTCGACGAGCTGCGATCGGCTACCGACCTGCCGGTGGATTTCCCGGAGGTTGCCTTCCTCCCATCTGGTCCCCTCGGCTACCTCTACGGCATCAGGAACGCGATTGAAGGAGCCACGGGGCTCGACCTCCGGAGAGATCTCGAGGTGTCGGCGGTCAAGCTGGATCCGAAAGAGGTGAAGGTCGACAACGGGGACCTCATTCTGCCTGCAACGGACTCGATTGTCGTCGAAGCGAGCGTTCGGAACTCCGGCAACCAGCCGGAATCGGACCTGGTCGTGTCCGTCACGCTCCGGGACAGTGTCGGTACCGTGGCCGGCCAGTTCACGGATCGGGTGGGCACACTCGACCCGAGAGCATCCACGACGGTCGACTTCAACCCTCTGACGGTGTCGCCCGGCAGTACCTACACGATGACGGTGTCGGTGGCCGTGGTGCCGGAGGAATTGGATGTCGAGAACAACGTCAAGCAGATCTCGATCAGGATCAACGAGCCTTCGTAGTTGCCGGCGGGCACCCTGCCGCCTCCCTGTAGCATCTGGCCCATGATCGATGTGGCAGTTCTTCGTGAAGATCCGGACCGACTGAGGCGCTCGCTTGCCCTTCGAGGTAGCGACATCGACGTCTCCCGGCTCGAGGAGCTTGACCGGTCTCGTCGATCGCTCCGCACCGAGGCGGAGCAGCTCAGGGCGACGCAGAAGGAAGCAGGCCGGGAGATTGCCCAACTCGAGGGGTCCGATAAGCAGGAAGCCATCGCTCGGGCGAAAGACCTGGCCGACGAGTACCAGAGACAGAGCGAGCTTGCGGACGAGGCCGACGCCGGGTTTCAGGAGTTGTGGATCAGGGTCCCCAACCTGGTGCACGAGTCGGTGCCTGAGGGGATGACCGACGAAGATGCCGTCGAGATCGAGCGGTGGGGTGAGCCGACGGCGTTCGCGTTCGACGCGAAGGACCATCAAGAGCTTGGAGAGTCACTGGATCTCATCGACGTCGAGCGGGGGGTCCGGACATCTGGTTCCCGTTTCGGGTACCTGAAAGGCAAGGCCGTATTGCTCGAAATGGGCCTCGTGCGGTGGGTGATGGACGTCCTCGACGGTGAGGGGTTCACACCTATGTTGCCTCCGGTCCTGGTGCGAGAGCACGCCCTGTTTGGCACCGGGTTCTTCCCGGATGACTCCGAGCAGGTGTATGCGGTCGAGAAGGACGACCTGTACCTGGTCGGGACATCCGAGGTGCCACTTGCGGCCTTTCACGCCGACGAAATCCTGAATATCGAGGATCTTCCGATCAGGTACGCAGGGTTCTCGACGTGTTTCCGCAGGGAGGCAGGTACCTACGGGAAGGACACGAGGGGCATCTTCCGAGTCCACCAGTTCGACAAGGTGGAGATGTTCACGTTCTGTCACCCTGATGAGTCGTGGACCGAGCACGAGCGGCTTCTCGGTGTCGAGAAGCGGATCGTGCAAGGGCTCGAACTGCCCTACCACGTGGTGAACATCCCGGCGGGTGACCTGGGGGCGTCCGCCTCGAAGAAGTACGACATCGAGGCATGGTTCCCCTCCCTTGGGCGCTACCGGGAGGTGACGTCCTGTTCGAACACGACGGATTTCCAGGCACGCAGGCTGGCCGTTCGTTTCAAGAGCGAGTCGGGCAACGAGCTGGTCCACACGCTCAACGGCACCGCTGTGGCCGTCGGTCGGACAATCCTCGCGATCTTGGAGAACCACCAGCGAGAGGACGGATCGGTCGTGATTCCCGAAGCCATCCGCCCGTACGTGGGCTTCGACGTGATCGGGCCGTGAACGGCCAGGGGGACGTCTTCTCGGGGATCGCGAAGCGATACGACCTCCTCAACACGGTCATGTCGCTGGGCCGTGAACAGGCCTGGCGTCGTTCCGGTATTCGGTACCTGCCGCATGGCAGGGTCCTCGATCTCGGTGCCGGCACGGGTGCAGCGATGCCCGTGTTGGGCGAACGAGAGGTCGTCGCGATAGATCCGGTCCCGGAGATGCTCGCCCTCAACGCTGCCATGAAGGCCGTCGCCGTCGGGGAAGCGCTTCCGTTCAGAGATGCAAGTTTCGACGGGGTGTTCTCCGCATATGTGTTTCGGAATCTCCGGTCTGTCGACGAGACGCTGTCGGAGATCGAGAGGGTGTTGAGGCCGGGCGGGAAGCTCGTGGTGGTTGGCCTCGGACGGCCGCGGGGTCGATTGTCGACGGCTGTACACCGTGCAGGCACGGCCGCTGTGTTGCCGTTGATCGGAGCTCTGGCCGGGTCACGGGGCGAGTACTCGTATCTCCACCGCTCCCTCGACAAGTTGCCTCCCCCCGAGCAGCTGTTTGCCGGGAGGACGCTTCAGCTCGAGAAGGTGTGGCGGATGGGTCTGCTTGGATTCGTGTACGGAGCGGTGCTGCGGCGGGTCTAGCCCGCCGGTCTTCAGTTCTCAGTCTTCAGTCCTCGGCAAGAACGCGGCCTCAGGTGCGACCGAGTCACGGGGCGAGTTGAGCGTCGGGGACCTGGCACTCAACCGACTGTGTCGCTTCTCAGCAACCCGTACATCAACAGATCCGTGAAACGGCCCTCTTTCTGGATTGCCTCTCTCAGACGGCCTTCGAGGCGGAAGCCGCACTTCTCGAGAACGCGAGCCGATGCCGGGTTCCACCCGAACACAGTCGCGTACAGGCGGTGCGGATCGAAGGTGTCGAATAGGTACCGAACGTAGCGCTGAAGTGCGGAGGTGGCGATGCCCCTTCCCCACATGTCAGGAGTCAGCCAGTACCCGATGTTGATACTGGCGTGCTGTTCGGCTGGTCCAGGATGGCCGCCGATCCCACCGACGAGTTCGCGGTCCACGACGATCGCCAGGTGGAGTGGTGGTTCACCCTGTTCGAGGCAGTTGTCTATCCACCCCTCTGCGTCCTCGAGTAGGTAGGGGTGTGGGAACGTGTCGGTCATGTTCAGTGAGATGCGGTGGTCGTTGGCGACTGAAGCGAGGGGTCCGACGTCGTCGCATGTCCAGGTTCGCAGGGTGCACGAGCCGGCATCGAGTTCCATGGGGTGAGAGTAGGCAGGCCTCTGGGATTGGGACGGTGAGACGGAGCTGCGGCCAACTGCCGGCAGCAAGACGCCGGCTCTGAGGACTGAAGACGACTCGCTCCTGCTTCGCAGGAGCGTGATCGTGCCCCTGCCTTCGAATGTCTGTCCCCCGGTGCGTTCCGAGTCGCCGGCTCCGGCCAGGCAGCCCTGCGGCACCCGGAGCGTCCCGCTTAGGGCTGCTTCCTTCCGGACCTGACCCGGTTCACGGTGCCCCGCCGCGCAGGACCCAACCATCAACGCCACGTGCTCGGTGCTCTCCGAATGGCTGACACCCTCAGGCAGGGAGTTCGGCCCCGCGTGTAGAGGGTTTCGGGTGCAGGACACCCCTAGCGTCCCGCCTAGCACGATCGCCCGGAATAGTACCTGAAGAGGCAGGCTGCGCCTGCCGTAGTTCGTACCGAGTACAGTCCGCCGCCGGGTGACGCCGGTGCTCGCGTACCAGGTACCAGGTACTGGGGCGCGAAGCGCCCGGAGGTACGAAAGGCCCATCGCTGATGGGCCCTTTTCGCGGAGGGAGAGGGATTCGAACCCTCGAGGGCGTGGTAGCACCCTACGGCATTTCGAGTGCCGCGCACTAGGCCAGACTATGCGATCCCTCCGGCAGACGGGCAGTGTACTCACCGGTTCTGGGAGAATGAATCGCATGATCCGATCAGAAACCGAAGCGCTGCGTGCCGTGCTCGTGCACCGTCCTGGACTGGAACTCGAGCGGCTCACACCCGCCAACAAGGACGAGTTGCTGTTCGATGAGTTGGTGTGGGTGGAGAAAGCGGCTGAGGAGCACGACGCGCTTTCCGACGTTCTACGGAGTTGTGGCGCCGAGGTGTTGTACATCGAGTCGCTCCTCGAGGAAGCCCTCGTGGACGAGGAACTCGCCGGAGTGACGATCAGCGAGCAGATCCCTGACGAGTTGTGCGGTCGCCGGCTCGCACAGACGGTTCGCGCGTACTTGTCCGAGGTTCCGTCAGACCGATTGGTAGAGCATCTGATCGGCGGAGTGACGTTCGGTGACGTGGGAACGAACAGGGGTCTTGTCGCCGCGCTTCACGGTCCCGACGACTTCATCCTCCCTCCGCTGCCAAACACCGTATTCATGCGCGACTCATCGGTTTGGATCGGCGACGGGGTCATGTTGAGCCCGATGAACAGGCTGGTACGAAGGCGAGAGACCGACCTACTCAGGCTGGTGTATCACCATCATCCGCGATTCCGGGGCACGTCGATTTGGTTCGGCGACTCGGCGTCGGAACGTTTCCCAGTATCGGTGGAGGGCGGTGACGTCCTCGTGGTATCGGACCGGAGCATCGCCGTCGGGATCTCCGAGCGAACCACACCGGCCGGAGCGTCGGCGATGATCTCTCGTCTGTTCGAGCAATCGGTGATCGATAGGGCACTCGCTGTAGAGCTGCCGAAGGGTCGAGCAACGATGCACCTCGACACCGTCGTCACCTTCGTGGACCGAGACAGCATCGTGCTGTACCCGCGCGCCCGTGCAGGGGTCCGCAGCTTTCGGGTGACGCCCGGGGACAGGGGGGATCTGATCATCGAGGAGTCTGAGGATCTCGTTGAAGGTCTCGCATGGGCCCGTGGCGTCGATGAGATAGAAGCGATCGAGCCGTCGATGCGGGAGGCGGAAGCCGATCGCGAGCAGTGGAACGACGCGAACAACACCTTCGCGATTGCCCCGAGAGAGGTGATCGCGTACGAACGGAATGTGGTCACCAACCGCATCCTCGAGGAAGCGGGGGTAACGGTGCACACGATTCCGTCGTACGAATTGCCTCGGGGGAGGGGCGGTCCCAGATGCATGACATGCCCTGTGCACAGAGAGGCGACCCCATGAGTGTGTTCAAGCGATGGCTCGTCACAGTGATCGCGCTCGCAATGGCGGGATGCACATCGACTGGCGCGACGACAACGACTACACGGCCGTCCGCCACGACGGTGACGGAACCGGCGACAACCTCGACGACGGAGGCGCCTGCCGCACAAGTCGTCGTGTATTTCACGATGGACACGACAGGGTCCGTCAACCGACCCGGCCCATTCCTCGTACCTGTGGTGAGGGAGTCGGTCGGCGACGACCTCGACTCGACACTGACCGCGCTCCTCGCGGGGCCGACAGAGGATGAGACCCAGATGGTTCCGGCAATGAGTAGCGCCATCCCCGAAGGGACCCAGCTTCTCGGAACGCAAGTCGCCGACGGGGTCGCGACGATCGACATGTCGGACGACTTCGCATCGGGTGGAGGCTCGTTCTCGATGATGGCGCGGCTTGCCCAGGTCGTCTACACGGCGACACGGCTCGATGGGGTCGACTCGGTGGTGTTCGAACTCGGGGGAGCACCCGTCACGACATTCTCCGCCGAGGGGATCGACCTGGATGGGCCACAGACGAGGGACGGTTATCTGGACTATCTGCCGATGGTCTTCGTCGACGATCCGGCGTACGGGGGGACATTGGGCAACCCTGCCCATCTGACCGGCGTGGCAGCCGCGTTCGAGGCGACGTTCCAGGCAGCGGTGACCGACGCAGACGGCGTGATCATCGCGCAGCCGCCATATCTGATGACGAGTGAGGGACAGGGGTGGGGCACGTTCGACGAAACGATCGACTACGACGTCGACCAGCCGCAGTGGGGGTCACTGATCGTGTGGGAGGACTCCGCCGAGGACGGGTCGCAGATCAACGTGCGCGAGTACAGGGTGTGGCTGACTCCGGCGCCATGAATCAGCGCCGAGATGAGAAGAAGTCGGTCAGCAATCGAGCGCTTTCGTCCGCCATGACACCGGCCTCGAGTTCGCACCGGTGGTTGAGACGAGCGTCCTGCGGGATGTTGTAGAGACTCCACGCGGCCCCGGCCTTCGGATCGGCGGCGCCGTAGACGATGCGATCGAGGCGTGCCCACACGGCGGCGCCGGCGCACATGGGGCACGGTTCGAGGGTGACGACGAGGGCGTGCCCCGTGAGACGCCAGTCACCAAGTGTTTTCGCAGCCGACCGAATGACGAGGAGCTCGGCATGTGCGGTCGGGTCCGACCGTTCCTCAATGCGGTTGTGGTCGGACGCGACGACCGTCCCACCGGGCCCGATGATCACCGCGCCGACCGGCACGTCACCGTGTTCGGGGGCTTTTGCGGCCTCCGACAAGGCGAGTTGCATGGCCTCGGCGTGCTCCATCACCTCTACACTATGAGCCCTCAGGAGGGATCGCATAGTCTGGCCTAGTGCGCACGCCTGGAAAGCGTGTAGGGGGTTCACGCTCCCTCGAGGGTTCAAATCCCTCTCCCTCCGCGGAGAAGCGAAGCTTCTCATTGGTCGCCCCAGCGAGCGGAGCGAGCGTTGGGGGAAGGTACCGCAGCGGCGAAGCCGCTGGGGTAGGGGGGCCGTTCCCAACGGGAGGCCCGGCGCAGCAGGAGGGATGACCGAGCGGCCGAAGGTGGCAGTCTTGAAAACTGCTGAACCCCGTCAGGGGTTCCGTGGGTTCGAATCCCACTCCCTCCGCGAGGGCGACACACCGCCCAGATTGCCGGTTCCAGGAGCTTCCTGGCGGCCGGAGGTGGCGTGAACTTGCGCTAGATGCGGCGCCGTGTTCCTGATGAGAACTGGCGTGCATTGACCGGGTACCGCCGAGTGGGTCGGTTGGGCTCCGGTGGCGGCTTCTGATGCTGGCGCCAGGCCTTGTGTCGCCGCCAGTGTCACTCGCCTCCTTTTCATTGACCATACGGGGCGAGAAGTCGGGTCAACTCGCCGGTGTCGAGGTCGATGGCCCACACGTTGCCGTCGGCGTTGACCCAGAAGTTTCCATACACGCCATTGATGAGGACGAGGCGGTTGTTGATCGGGTCGCCGACCATGGCGGCGAACGACGCGTACCGGGGGCCGTTCGGAATCGCGAAGCATGAGGTCCATGCGAAGGTGCCGGGGTCGAAGCCGCAGATCTGGCCGGGGAATCGCGTGTCGAAAACCCCGCCATACGTCCAAACACCCTCTGCGACATAGACCGTGTCTGCTGCTGGACCGTACTGCGCCTTTGGCCACCCGAAGGAGATGCCCGGGGTGGCGGTCGTGATGAGGGTCTTGTCGCCGGTGCGGGGATCGACCAAGGCGGTGATGTCGTCGACGGAGGTGAAGATCAAGCGGTCGGACTCTTGCGAGTAGCCGAGGAGTTCGAACCAGGTGTAGTCCTGTCCCTGTTGTTCCCAGAGACGCCCGATCCGCGTCCACGTGTTTGTGTCCACGTCGTACGCCCAGGTGTCCAGGTCGGTCAGGTCGGTCGTGATGATCAGACCCGAGATCGGGTCGTACACCGCACCCATGGGAACGATGAGGCCATCACCTGTACCGACGGTGTCGTTACTTGGCTGGGTCCAGGTGTTGGTGTTGGCGTCGTAGACCGAGATGTGTTCCCAGCCGAGGGCAACGGTGAGGTCGGAGTCGACGTCGTAGACCATTCCGGCGCTGAGATCACCGATCATCACCCCGGTCGGGTTCATGCGATGCCAGGTGTTCGTACAGACGTCGAAGGTCCAGGTTTCGCCGAGGGTGTCGACATAGACGATGCGCCCTGTGTGTTGGTCGAATGCGGCGCCCAGAAGGGACGTCCAGCCTTCCTTGGGACGTTCCTGATCGACCGGACCGGGAGCGTTTGGATCGGTGCCGGGGGGACAGGATGCGGCGGGTGGGGCCGGTTTAGCCAACGTTTCGGCCAGGATCGGATTCCATTCGCCTGCCGCGGGGAGGATCGCCGTCACGGGCACCTCCGTCGTCGATTCGTCGAACGGCACGACGAGGTGGATCGTCTCGACGCCGTCGAAGCCGACAATCCCACCGTCGGTTCCGATGGCCGGGCGCCACAGTGTGCCTTTGGCATGGACCGCCCCCCCGATCCCACCCATGTCCGCGAACAGAGTCCAGCTCGCACCGTCGAAGCGGGCCACGGCGCCACCAGAGACATCGACGGCCCACACCGAACCATCGGTCCCGATCGAGACCGCAAGGTACTCGCTGGAAGGAAGCCCATCGGCGGTCGTGAAGCGCGTCCAGGTGTTTCCATCGAATCGAGCCACTGCCCCAGTCGTCCCCACCCACACGGTCCCATCCGGCGCGACCTTTATACTGCCGCCCTCCTGAAGGCTCCCGTTGGGGTCGGTGTACCGCGTCCATGTACTCCCGTCGAAGCTCGCGACCCCTCCAGTGCCTACCTCTCCAGTGCCGATCAACGCCCACAGCGTGCCGTCAGGGCCAAAGGCGAGCGAGGATGCCCAGGACCAGAGCTCTCCGACTCTCCCAAACGGGGCCTCGAACACTTGCCACTCTGAGCCGTCGAAACGACCCAATTCACGCAATGGCATAGCAATCCATGCGGATCCGTCTGGCCCAATGGCGATCGGGGCCACCGGCTCGAGGCTTGGTACCGAGAATGTTGTCAACGTGCCGTCGAATCGGGCGAGCCACCCAGACTCGTCGGCCCACCCTCCGACCCACACGGTGCCATCTGAACCGGCCTCCACGTAGTTGACTGCGCCGGCAGGTAGCCCCTGGTCGGCCGTGTAAACGGTGGGCGTCTGCGTGGCGAGATCCCAACGCACGACCCCATCGCCGGTTGCCGCCCACAGGCTCCCGTCCGTGGACACCGCCAGCCCCCGCACCCGGTTGACCCGATCCGATGCGCCGGCCGAAGCGCCCGGAATCGGTGTCACGGGCGCTGTCGTGGTGGGAGCAGGCTTGTCCACGAATCTGGGTTGGCTGTTGCTCAGCAGCACAGCGATGCCGACGACACTGAGCACCAACAAGAACCACACTGCGAACACCACCGCAGGCCTACTCCACCAGAGCTTCCGAGTCTGCTGGACACGGGTCGTCGGTCGGGGTGGGGTGGTGGTCGTCCGAATCCTCTGTCGAATTGGAGCCGCAGCGGCGTCGTGAGAGTCGACAAGTGCGTGAGGATGCGGCACCGGGTTTGCTTCCCGGACTGCAGTTTCGAGTCGGGTGAGATCTTCAGGCCTCACGGATCTCCTCCTGTGCCAAAGGCATCTGGTGGGTTCCACTCGCCCACTCATGTCCGGCTCGAGTGCAAACGCTTCGAAGTCTTTCCAATGCTTTGGCGTAGCGCTGCTCGGCGGCATGACGCGAACACCCCAGGAGTTCGGCGATGTCGTCGTAGCTCGCCTCCTCCCAGAGTCGGAGTTGAATCACCTCGCGATCGTTGGGATTGAGCTGCCTGAGCGCCGCCAGTACTTCGCGGTCCTGGGTGCGGCGTACCGCTACTGCCTCCGGGAGTGGAGGGGGATCTACAGGAACCGTGGACGCCCTGGCAAGGAGGCGTCGGAAACGTCGGTTGGTTCTCTGGCGATTCCGTAGAACATTGCGTGCAATACCAAACAACCACAGTCGGGCTTCTCGGCTGTCGGGCGCATCGTCGATGCGGCGCCAGGCCGCCAGAAACACGTCGGCGGTGGCCTCTACTGCGTCCTCACGGTTGAGCCGCCGAAGGAAGTAGGCGAGCACATCGGGATGCTGCCGCTCATACAACGACCCGAATTTCGCTTCTTGATCCACCGCGACCTCGCCGGGCTGTTTCGAGAACATCCCTACATGTCCGGGTATGCCGAACCCTCTCCGCTGATCATCTGCGAAGTTGCCGACCAGAGCTAGGGGCAGAAGTACCGAATCTGTCCGGTCCGAACCGGATGAATCCCGCTCCCCCGCTAGAAAGGCCGATCGGTGATGGGCCTTTCGTACCTTGTACTCCGTATCTCGTATCGCGTCTCAGCACTTTCAGACGGGCCAACGGATACGGCTCGCCCTGAGGCCTGGCGTTGTCTCTGGCCGCGTCCTTGCTGATGACCCAAGACTCAGAACTGATCAGCGGTGCGTGGCGCCCCGCTACCCCCTCTGTCGGAGATCTCTTCTCTGGAACCAGACGACCGCGAGTCCGACGAGCAGGACCGTCAACGCCAGCAGCACGAACCCATGCCACCAGTCCATCCCGTTCATGAGCGGGTCGCTGTTCAGGTAGTAGGCGAACGGCGTCCACTTCGTGAACCCTTTCGTCGACTCGTTGAGTGGAAGGAACGCGTTGAGCACATGGCCCACGAGGGCGATGCCCACGGCACCGTACACCGCCACCCGGACGCGTCCTGTCACTGCGCCCAGGGCGAGTGCCACCGCGCCGAGCAATAGTCCGAGCAACGTCGCGAGCAGGGCGGTCGCTCCGATGTTGGCGGCACTCATGCCGAGACGTCCGATCACCGACCCCAGCCACACGCCGGCGAAGATGAACGCCCCGACCGCCAGCCCGTAGAGGGTCATGGTCACGGTCTTCT
>Ga0307423_1000764_pt1 | contig 21154 bp, 15 predicted proteins | sample SalMarWE160310MG_FD_202154 | JGI IMG/M metagenome (GOLD analysis project Ga0307423, IMG submission 202154) | Salt marsh sediment microbial communities from the Plum Island Ecosystem LTER, Massachusetts, United States - WE1603-10 | ecosystem: Environmental > Aquatic > Marine > Intertidal zone >...
AAAAATTGTGTAATGATATCCACTTGGATCCGTCAATGTCATGTTTATTTCGCATTGATGAGGAGTCACAATTTCAAGAGAAAAATCATACATCCAGTCCTCCTCGAAAAATAAGTCTTGAAGGAATATCTGATCGTTTGGACTAAAAACAGTATGAGTAGAATCCCAAATTATCTCTTCACTTGAATCATTCAGCTTTAAATTTTGATTTGTAATTGACGAGAATTGAATCTGACTCGATATCAATAATAACATGATAAAGCTTATCAAGAGATAATCCAAATGGAACTTCCCAACACCGTGATATTTTTTCATGTGTATCCCCTAAATTATCCAAAACAAATGAAAAAATGAGATATAGCACTAGCTAATTAAATCTGTACTAACTTTAGCTAACTCAATTTCCATTCGCTCTGAATTGCATGTTGTAAATATCAATCTCCGATAAAAAACATCTAGACTGCCCTAATTTTTAAATATAACATATTATGAACGTATATAAAAAAAAAATTTGTTTTGGACATTGAGGCGGTTTATTTTCAATAATCTCCTTTTACTATAGTTTTTTATGTCGATTCTGCATATTTTGCATATGGAGAAATAAATATCTAAAAAAAAATTCCAAGAAGAAATGAATCAAGATCTTTTCAAACTCATTCAATTGAGTTACGTCTATAGAGATATTGAGAAGCAGGCGAAAGTACTTGAAACGTCTTTTGAAATGCCAGAATTCTCGTTTCATGAATATATTGATGCCCCAATAATATATCGAGATAAAAAAGCACGCGTTTCATTAAAATGTGCAAAATCAAGATTCTTAAACTCATATGGTATCGAATTAATTCAGTTAATTGCGGGGGAAGATAATTTATATCGTGAATTTTTAAATAAAGGCAGGGAAGGACTTCATCACGTGGATGTTCTTGTTAATAGTATCGATGAATATATTGAATTTTTCGATCAAAAGGGGTTTAAAGTCATCCAAAAAGGCAAGAGCATCCTAAGATGGGCTTATTTGGATACTGAACCATTGCTGGGGTTTATGATAGAATTGGTGGAAGGTGCTCCTCCGAGAAGGAAAAGAAAATAAATTTATACAACTTTCAGACCAATCATAGAAAATAATTCTTTTCCTTGGTCTAAGAGTTCAATTTGTTCAATATTTCCCTTATGATAGTTAAATACCACGCTATCTTCATAGAATTGTTCTTTTACATTAAGATACCAGCAAGGAACATACCCTCGTGCTTTGAAACCAAATTCAAAGAGAACTTTTTGATGTTCGGGTTTATGTGCTGATGTGAATATTTCGCAGTATCGTATTTCTTGCTCATCCATGCATTTTTTAACTTCTTCAATAAACACGTGAAACTCTTCTAATGAATCCACTTGATATTTTGCTTTTTCATAATTCTTTACTGAAGGCGTGTGTAGAAAAGAGAAATAGGATTTGCTCCCTCGAAATGTTAAACAGAAATGTTCATAGCCATGTTTATCTTTCGATACTTTCCTATTGATTTTAGATCTTAATTCATTTATTTTTTCTTGATCCAATTCAAAACGAGGAGAAACTAATTGAAAAAAGCCTAATTGGTACAAGTTGTCTGCATATAAGAATGGTTCCAACGCATTTTCGATTAAAGCAGGTACTTTCTTACTCCGATAATTGCGAAAAGTCTTTTCATTAAATATTAAGCCCATGACATCACTTTCCACGGATCCAAAAAAAATATCCTTGTTTGGAAAAATCGCGACCGTATCGATACCACATAGCGCAGTCATGTGTTGGAGTGCTGCATGTGCTGTTCTGTTTTCGCAATACCACATTATCACATCATCCTTGAACGTTGACCACATCCAATAATATGAACCCATGATGACTTTTATGACATCTACAACACCATGAAACTGCTTGCGGAGCATGAATCCCCCCATATAGCCCTTTTTTTCCGATCGATCGATAAAACAGCGAAAACAACCTGCAGAATAATCCCCAACCTTGAATAAAATGAAATGATGGTTCGGATCTTTAATTAGTTTCTTGATCACCTTTTCATCTTCCATTTCGCGGTATGGATAAGAATGATCATAGACTTTTTTGCATATATCTGCTAAGTCCTTCGCGTCTTCTACATGAGCAAGTTTTAACACTGGACTAAGTTTGGAACTAGCTTCCCTTCCTTCGATCAAAAAATCGAGTTCCATTCCCGTTTCTATATCCAAATCAAGAATGCCTTCAAATGTATCAAGGAAGGCTTCTATTGATTTTGGGTATAAGTATTCGCGTGGGATGATAGGCCAGGTTAGTATTTCTTGGGTAATCATGAGTCTTTGTTTGATGTTATTAGACAATAATACTTCACTAACAAAACCGATCTATTTAAAAGAAAAATGACAAAATTAGCAATAATGTCATGAATGCATTCCTAATTTTGTTCTTTATATAAAACTAATTGAATGATCAATTATAATGTTAGAAGTAGAAAGAAAATGGTCTCAAGATTATTCACTTCAAGTTAGTCGCAATATAGGGCACGTCACTCTAGAGGAGCAAGAAATTCTACGCACATCTCCCATTGGTGTTTTTGGAGTGGGAGGATTGGGAGGATTGCTTTGTGAACAGTTAGTTCGCACCGGTTGTGAACAATTAGTCATCTGTGACAGGGATGTTTTCGAACCCTCCAACTTGAACCGTCAAATCTGTAAAAATATGCACATGGGGGACCTAAAAATTGATGTAGTTGCTGAACATTTGGGAAAGATCAATTCCAACGTTCATGTAGACAAATTCAATGCTGTCAATCCTCACACCATAGATAACCTCCTTAAAGACGTGAAAATAGTGGCTTTGACTTTGGATGATCCCATTGGATCAATATTGATTGCGCGCGAATGCCGAAAGAGGAATATTCCGATGGTAGAAACATGGGGAATTCCTTACATCTGGTCTTTTTGGTTTACTCAACAAAGTATTGATTATGAAAGTTGCTATGATCTTGCTACTCATGACATGACCATCGAAGAACTATTCTCATCAAGCATGACTAGTTTCGGAGATTTATTTCCAAAACTAACCCAATTTCCTCGAATCGGCGAGATGTACGACCGTTATCCTGGAATGTGGGAAAAAATGAAACGAGGAGATATTCCTTATCGCTCATTTGCGCCCTTTATTGGGATAGCAGCATCTTATTTATGTACAGAAATAATTTTTGCAGGCATTCTTGGAGTGAAACCGATGAATTTAGCGCCTAACGTTGTTGGGTTCGATTACTTGAGAATGATTCCATTTCAATTCGAGATGGAATAATTCTTTTTTTATTTTTAAATTTCTATTTTTCCTTGTACTATTCCTTGGATTCTTTTAGCAACCAACTCCAGTAATTCTTCTCGTTCCCCAAGTTTTTGTTTTAATTCTGAAGTGGATATATCAATTGATTCACTTCTTGAATTATTACTTTCTTGTAGGTTCTTAATAAAGAAAGGGAACAATTCAATAATCTCATCTAATATTAAAACACGTTGGTTTAATATAACTTGTTTCATCTCTTTTGGACTGATTTCATTTCGAGAAAGTTGGGTGATTTTTGTTTTGAGCAAATTAAGCTTATCCCGGTCAAATATCACTTTTTCTGCTAGCCCCTTTAAAATATCTATTGAATTCATATTAGTTGTCATGCCTTCTCTCCTCCTTGTTGGATGCTGGTATATTCTTCTAATATATTAGATATCTTTTGGTGAGATCTCACTAACTCATGACATGCTTCTTCCTGGGTTTCAGTAGAAATCGTAAGTGTTGATGGGTAAGTAAGATAGTCAAATACTTCCTTTTCGGATAAAGGAAACCCATCCATTGCTACTAAAGTTTTTAAGAAGCTCTCTCTTGATTCAAATACTCCAATTTCGGGGAGTTGCTCTATTCGTGCTTGAATGTTGGATATATACATTTCAGGCAGATCTTGAGCGATAATTAATGCATGTTCGAGATTTCCCTTGTTTAAATCCCTCGCTATTTGGAACAAGTTCCATTGTAAGATATCGATCAATTCAGAGCGAATTATAGCTTTTACACTTTTTACGGGTAGTTTTTTTATCATTGATCCTTGAGTCGGGAGGAACTTAAAATCGGGAATGGATTCAGATTGCTTGTCCATGATTTCAAAATCGATATTGGCAAGTGTTTTCCTTCGTGTTTCATAATAATCTTCTAAGACCTTATCAAACTTTGGTGAAACTTGGTACGAGGAACGAACGGATTGACCCCCACTGGCTTGAGCAGGGTGACTCTCTACCAAGTAACCCCGATTGAAAAGGATATCTAAAATCTCATCCCTCATCTTATTCACTATTTTCCTATCTTGATTTATCAATGATAATTTGGAGTATAAAATATTCTTAAGTTCTTCTCGAATCTTGCTCTTATATAAATTACCTACCGCATGTACGGTTTTCAAACTTTCCAAGAAGGTAATGATTTCAGGGATCAGATGAGAATGTTCCCCCATATCCTTTTCAAACACCGTTTTTTGTGCCCGTTCCAAGATCACTCTTTCAGTATTTTTTATGTTAAATCCTTGGGCATCCATGTGAGTGATAATTTCCTTCCAATTGAGTGAGTCTAATTTCGCTAATTGACTGGAGTTAATTTTCACCGGAAATGGTTGATAAATATCAGTACGTTTCATTATCGCTTCAAGAGGACTCATGGTCATTAAATAACGTGTTTGATACAATTCATTACGAGATTTACTATACATGCCCGTTCCATGCATTTCTTCAAGGTTTAACAAGTTTCTAAGGGTGGATATATCACGAGGATCGATCGCTTTAAAAACAATGTAATTTTCAAGGATGGTGAGCACGTGTGGATGGAGATGATGTACTTGATCGGCAGAACAGATAAAGCCAAATCCTTTTTGCAATAATGGAGTCATGAACTTGGATATTTTCCCATATTTCATCGGTTTTTCAAGGAAATAGACATCAAACATGAGATCCAGATGGGGAATAATTAAAAATTTGGGGATATACTGTTCATTAAAGTTTAGATAATGAATGAATTTTGCCAGCATCAACCATGTAAAAAAGACCTGTTTATTTAAATCCGATGATCCTGAGATATCTATGATTATGGTTTTATCCGTTTTTAAAAACTCTAGAACTGATGACACAAACTTATTCTCTTCATATTTACTAAATAAGTATGTAGTATCTTCTGCCGAGAATTCTTCAAGAGTAGCAATGATTGATTCGACGCCGTTTCTTTTTTCGTGGTCTGGTAAATTTTTTACATGAGTTACAAGTGTGGAATAATCAACACTAGAGTCATCGTCTTTTTTAATTGAGGAGAGCTTCGAAAGTGAATTTTTAAACAATGTAACAGTTCCCTCATCTTTCTTAAAGCTCATTGCATATACATCTAACATTAAGTTCAAAAACTCGAGATTGTGGGCATCATATGAGATTTCAGAATGGATGGGATCGATCGTAATGGTTCTCCCTAATTTATAGTAAAGAATCGAATTTTCATGTTCCGTTCCCTTAAAAAGCCTGATCATTTTTGACCAATTGCCTGTATAATCAAAAACAATTGAATTTTGATTTTGCTTGATGAGTTCAGCAACCATGAGCATTGAAACTGTTTCCCTGCTTCGAAATGATCCATTCGTGATCAAGGAACGTTTAACTTGAGCTTCGGTGAATCCAGCGTCAATTTCTCCACTTAAAAACTCAGTATTGATGGTAGTTCCGATATTTATATAACTTTCTAATTGTAATGGAGTATTAAATTCTGCAGCAATTTTAGTTTCAATTCCTTTCTTGAATTCATTAGCAATGGTGATGAAAGAAGTTAATGTGGTACCTTGTGTGATCATGTAAGGTAAGTAGGAACCTTTTGATTGAGTAAACCTGGTTTTGAGTGAACTCACGGTAAGGGCAGATTCCAAGTGATTTTTTTTGAGTGGTTTTATATTAAAAGTAGAATAATAGGAATGGAATGAAGTTTCAAGGATCATCGCATTCTCCCGAAGTTGAGATTCAAGGTCTTGAAAATCAGCAGTAGAGACGTTTTTTACACGTTTATACACGTGAGTAGTATAAATTCCTACTGTTTTCCATATGCCGGCTCTTTGTATCATCCACTTGTCTTCTTCTCGCTTATCTCTTATCTTATTCATGTGATATTGTTTTTCTGATCGACTCAAGTATTTTTTTCCTAATTTATAGAATCGAAAGTAAGAAATTGCGCCGGTAATTACCGTGGTTCCAAAGGATATTCCTTGAGACATGAGTGAGCCATAGAACTTGCTATCATATGCATATACAGGTAATTTTACTTCATCCACGCTAAATGCTTTCAAACCTCCCAATAAATTATCTCCTACCTGGAAAAAAATCGTCTCAGGCGCTCGTGAAAAGCGATAGAAACGAATATCACTAAAAGGATTTATAGGAATGATCTCAGGAGAATTAAATTTCTTTTTTGAAAAAAGCTGAAACAAGGGTTCTTTCCACCAACCAATGAGAATCGATGCTATCACTATACTAGATGATAAAATTGTCAGAATCCCATTTTTCCAAACCACAGAGACCAATCCACCAACAATTATTGCAGTGATTAAGGTCATTATTGCTTTGGAAATGGTTTTCATCGTTATTTTGATGTTATTCTTTATAGGATCACTTGGGGGAATATCTTGTTTGAGAAATATGGCTCTCAAGGCTTGTACGGCTTCATTTTTCTGCAATAGGGTTATCTTGTAATGATGAAAGTTAGGAACAAAATCCGAATTGATAGTCAATGTTTTTGAGTGCAATATTTCTAAGAATCGGTTGAATTTATTTAAATTTAAAATACCTTTAATCTCGTGAGTTACTGCAAAATAGATAATAGTTCGAAATGGTGTCATTCTTGCCCCGTTTATCTCTTTTTTCAATGATGATATTTGAGTGGATGGGGTCAAGATGGGCTGTTGTATTACCTGGTAGGTAATGCTTTGAAAACGAGTTGAAAGCACTCTGATAAATTGCGTGATATTAGCATTAACATTCTCAGGCAACACCTCTACCCGGAAAATCCGTACTCCCACTATGAGTAAATCTTCTCGATTAGTAAAAAAGATGGAATTTGGATCCTTGTTCAATTGCCAAAATGATAAAGACTTAAAAGGATTAAACGGTTGAGTTAAAAAAGGTCGAGTAGAAAATATTAAAATAAAGATCATCATGAAAAATATGCAAAGAGGAACGATTTTTAACAAGTCTGAAGATAATAAATAGCCGTGCACTCCAATGACAGTGGTTAGTCCTAATAATACCCCTCGTTTAATCCGTGCAATATTTTGAGTAACATCTTTTTTAACGGGGCTTAAGGGCCAGATGTTAAGATACTTCTTGCTTTCATTTTCTCCTTCAATTTGGATGATTTTTGGTTTTAAATATTCAGTGTAATTTACCATTCATTGATACCTCCATTTTTTTATGGCATTATAATATAGATATCCTAGTAACAGAATGCTAACTAAGAAGAAAATCATGAGCATTCCAACCGCTTCCAGCGAGTTCGGCATGATGATTGTTTCTGCAATCAATAAAGATTCGAAAATTCCCAACAAGATGATGAATCCTAATACAAACAACCATCCGATTCCTTTTTTAGAATTAACGTAGTTCGGGTTATCTTTCAATCTTCCTTGAACGGATATCTTGCGACTATCATTGCGATTAAGGGCGGACCTTATCTTCTTTAGCTGTAATGAAGTTTCTAATACGTCCTCATTCATTCCGTTCTGTAAATGAGAATGGAGTTCTCTTTCTCTTTTTTCAATCTCATCAATGAGGAGATCTCTCACCATTGAAGAAGAATCATTTCGAGTTTTTCTTGAAAATAAGTTAAAAGACCTAGTATTCGAATAATCTTGTCTTCTTAGCGTTCGGGTAAAGTTATTAATTTCTGGTATCCTTATCTTGCGAATTTCATAATAAAGCGCAATAGCATCTTTTAAATGGTTTTTTGGTAGATTTCCATTTGATTTGAAAAAGAGCGTTTCCATGATTTTAACCCTTTTGATCATATCAGCAGGGATGAGATTGATTCCTAAATGGTCGATATAGCGATTAATTCGTTCTAAGAAATAGTGAATAAACTCATCCTTTCTTGGATCTCTCCTTCCAATTTCTAATTTAATACCCATCATATCCACATAATTGTTAATAAGCTGTAAAGTAGTAGCTGAAAGTTTTGCATGATTACCACTCATTATGCATCTTTCCACTAAATTTTCAAATTTATTATCCATTAAATCCATCATTATTGTTTTTTTAGCCTCTTGCTGTTCTTTCTTTGAGATTGAAATTGCTGGTATGCAATTTCGATTTGTTGGTCAACCCTGCTTTCTCCTTTTAAAGGTGGTGTCTTGTGGGAACGCGTGATTAATTTTTTCTGTGAGATTAAAAATGCATCTTCCTCTGCAATGAGTTGGTCCAAGTTAACAGATTCTTTAACTGCTTGCATTTGAATCCTCTTATTGGGAATTCTTGAGTGTTGTTCAAAGGTGGTGGCTACTTTATAACAAAAAAAAGCGTATGGAAAAGTCAAGATTAACCCCATACATTGAAAATGGTAGCCAATTCCGATTCCTTGATATACATAAATGGAAAGATCACCGTTTTCAACAACCATTCCTGGAAAAAATAACCCATTAGGGAAGAGGATCATAAAAGGAAAGGATATAATCATAATTATTGTCATTAAGGTAGTTGAGAGGAAGAAATAAGAATTGGTTTTAGTTGTTTCCAAGTTGGACGCAGTTTCTGGGTTTCTAAATAAAGCGATTCCTATCGAACCAACTAATAAAAAAACCTGGATAAAATTCATCATTGGTGATATCATGTAATTTTGAGGAATGTATTGATTTAACAAGCTACTTTCAAGATATTTGATAGTAGTCCAACCATTTAAGATTTCATAAGTGCTTTCCATGAGCTTTTGCCCGGTATCATTCCGAACTTCTACAGAAAACCATTCTAAAAACAATGAAACGAACGTACACAAGAGTCCAATGATAAAAAACAGCTTGAGTATGTCAGCCGATTTTTCATGAATTTTCATATAAGAAGAAACTAATGGAAGTATATAAAAAACAAAAAACGATTGGATACAAAATTTATGCTAAATAGGTTCGAGTTAATATACTAGTTTTTTCTTTATAAATTAACAACTATAGATTTAAATATATAGCTGTAATGTATTGATCTTGAAATACCTAAATGCAAAAATTATTAACCATGATACGACCATCTGCCACCCTGGATTTTTGTCTTTTGGTAGTGCAATTACTGCACTTTAATTTCGCCCTCCAAGATCCGTGATATACCCGGACCTGGGGAATCCCCCTTTAATTCTTCAGCGAAAATACTTTTCGCAGGCAGATGGAAGTATCACCTTTCAAAAGTACTGTCAAAATTATGCTTGAGCATATCATTCTAAAATAATTAGCTAATAGTAAATATTTTAGTCATCTAAAAAGGACTGGTATTTAGAAAGAACGGGATCATTTTGATTCAAATCTTCTTCTCTCTCAAATTCAGTTTCTATGGTCAACGCTTCAGTTTCGAATGGTTTATGATTCCCTTGGTCATTTATCATGGTTACCTTTTCCTTTTTAGGTTCATAAATTGATTTCTTACTCAAGAAGGCCGTGAAATTGTTTTTCTCTAATTTAACAGGCTTTTCAACACTCCTATAAGTTACTTCGTACTCAAGTTGAGTCATCCATTCCTCGGAAAAATCCTCACGTATGAGGATGAGGTCTTCCTTAGGAAGAACATAGCGTTTTTCGTAATGGGGGGTCTTAAATTGAATTGTCATGTTGTTAGTTGCCTGAAAATAACGATAAAAGACAAGTGTAATGGCCCCTAAATATATAAAAATCAACGCAAATCCTAATGATGTAAACAAACGCACTAAATCTCCCATTTGCATTACCAAGAAAAGTGAAAACAAGGCTCCAAATCCTAAAAAGGGTAGGGAATAATTCTTCGCGTTTCTATAGAACGAATTTTTCATCTCAAGTTGTTTAATGAGCGCGTTTGAAGAGGAACCTTGAGTCATTAACAACGTGTACTTTTGCTCCAAATATTCTATTAACTCTTGTAGTTCCTCCAGTTCGATAAAATGTATATTAGAAGAATATTGATAGGGAAATGGGATGGTTTTCTCAATGGATGAAAAAGATTGATTGGTTATGAGTATCGGATCAATGATGATCTTATATTCAACGTCTCCTGATGTTACAAAAAGTGGTTTTTGCTTAATACCTCTCTGAACAAGAATCTCCAATCCAAGATATTTTGATAATAAGGTGAAAAGAGTTCCTTTACTTGTAAAGCTTTCAAATATGGTATCAGAAACCTTCTTGAGCTGTCTTGCGTGGGCTTCCGTAATGGAATCTGGGACGTACTTTAATGATGAAGCTTCATTTGTGCTAAGATGCTTCAGGATTCTTTTTTCAGATACTATAAGATAATTTCGAGAGAAATAATATTTTATCGGTATGAGCATTATCAAACGAGAGTTATTGGAAACTGTAATGATCTTACATCCCAAGAAATCAATTCCCCGTTGAAATTCCTTCATATCTTGTCTATTTAAGGGTATCTCGTGGAATTGGTTTACTTTTATTATACTTGAAATTTGTTGATAAAATTGATTCCTTTCAATTTCGGGTGGTGTTTCTGGTATCGAATCGCGATTTATTTTAGACATTGATCCATCACCAGTTTCTTGCAATTTAATCAATGGGTTTTCCATTTCAGGTACACCTACGCGAGATCCCATACGCAGTTCGTTCCTATCAGTTCTGTTCATATCAGAATTCACTCTTAAAGTAGAGCGAGATGTAGATACTTGATTTCGTAAGGGTTTTGCCTCATCTTCTTCACTAAAGAAAGGATTCTCTTCTTCAAATTCTTTTTCATTAATTTCGGGAGCTCTTATTTCTGTTTCTACATCTGGTATGGGGGAACTGAAATCATGAATACTTTCTTCATCTAAAGAACTTGAGACCGTCTCTTTTTCATTTCGTTCTTGATTTTTACATTCATTAAACCAATCATTGAGGTTACTAATAATAGGTTTACTATTTTGAGAGTATAATTTTGTCCTTTCCTGAAGAATGAGCTTTTTTGGTTCCGATGTCGGATGCTCTTGCATTTTAGAGAATACTTCACTTCGATTTAGGTATTCATTTGCATTTATTATCATCTTATTTGCATTAACAACCCCGATTCCTGGTATGCGAGCTATTCGCTCCGGGGTGGAATTTACGATCTCTTGAAGTGTGTTAAATCCGTTTGAATTCAATTTCAAGGCAATAGTCGGTCCGATCCCTTTCACACAAGTGAGATCTTCAATATTTTCTTGAATTACTTGAATATTAGATTTGGATACTTGAAGCTGATTGTCATTTAAATTCCTGATTTGAGCAAGGCGCTCCAAGGTATTTTGAAATTTCGCAGTCCACTCTGCATTTTTTTGAATTTGAGCTTCATATAATGCATTCTCAGCAAATTTTATCGCTTGCTCAACCTGATTTTCATTGACAATTTCTTGCAGATTTTTAAATAAAAATGCGAAATCCCATTTTTTTTCTAGTTGAAGAGTTCCATTCACGCTAACCATAATTTTCAAGGATAAATAGTACCTTCTTATTTAAAAAAAAAATGAGAGGGAAAAAAGAGAGGAAGAAACCTCAACGTCTTCAACCGTTTCTCTCTTTTTATCCAACAATTTTTCTTTATAAAATAAGGGAAATATTAAGTCCTAATGTGTCTCTAAAAAAATATGTCAATCTTCAAGAACCTACATTAGACCATCCCCCTGAAATACTTAATTTCATTAAAGATGAGCGCCTTCAACGGGTGCTTTTAGAACACCGAATATTTGACTTGAGATCAATACAGAAAGAAGCAATTGAGAAAGGACTATTCTTTCGAAAATCTTTCTTAGTCGCCGCCCCGAGCGGGAGTGGGAAGACTCTCATTGGTGAGCTATGCGCAGTACACTCCATTTTCAATAATTTTGGTAAATCGGCATATTTAGTACCATTTAAGGCGTTAGCATCCGAAAAATATATTTCATTCAAGCACGATTATGAACGCTTCGGTATTCGCGTGGAACTTTCCATAGGTGACCAAGAACCAGAAGAAAAAGTTTTGGAAGATGCTGATCTAATCATTACTACTTATGAAAAAATGGATTCAATTCTACGGAATTTTCACGACAAGCAATGGATTTCAGATATCACGACCATAGTGATTGATGAGATTCACGTTATTGACGAGTCGGACAGGGGTCCGCGATTGGAATCCCTTATCGTCAGGCTCAACGAGTTCTTGCAACAACCTCAAATCATAGGTCTTTCCGCCACTATTGCAAACCCTGAATTTTTCAACCAGTGGCTTTCTTCACTTGGTAACGAGATGATTTTAATCAAGTCGGATGTTCGACCAGTACCACTTCATTATCAGATTGAAATTACCCGCAATAAGGATTCCACACTAAAAAGAATCGTTAATGATACTTTATCTCAAAATGGACAAGTATTGGTATTTGTCAATAAAAGAAAGTTAACTCAAAACATTGCCCTCAATCTAAGAATGCTGGTGAAAGATTATCTAAGCACCGAAGAACTAAATGAATGCAAAAAAGCGGAAAGTAGTTTATCATCACTTCGAGGAGGCATTCCTGACTTGAGAAATTCAATTAAGTATGGTATAGCATTTCATCATGCGGGCTTACTTTTTAAGGAGCGTAAAATAGTAGAAGAGTTATTTCGAAAGCATCTACTTAAATTAATAATTTGTACTACAACCTTGTCTGCAGGTATTAACCTCCCCGCAAGGGTTGTGGTCTTAAGAGATTTCAAGAAATATACCACATCAGGACTTAATGTAAAGAACTTCGAAGATCTCCACGAAAATGGAGACGGTTTTTCCTATTTCAAGCCATTTTCTCCCAATGAGGTATTTCAAATGTTGGGAAGAGCCGGTCGACCAGGTTTGGATTCAATAGGATATGGGATCATCCTTGCTGCTGATGTAAATGAGAGAGAATGGATCGAAGATCATTATTTTACCAATGGAGATCCAACCAAAGAAATTGTTCCTAAGTATAATGACTTAGGTTCAGGGTTAAATGCCATCCATACCCTTAAGGAGCAAGTTTTGCTGAGAGTTTACGAGGAAGAAAACATCTCGATGGAGCAGTTAAAGAATTTCTTTAAGAAAACGTTCTTTTGGTTTTGTATTCAAGACAAAATGGGAAATGATATCATCCCAATTGAGCAGTTATTAATGATCGAGGAATTATCACCAAAAAACATTTTGAAACTCCATTCCCATCCTGAAAAAATGATATCTATCAGAAAGCGATGTTATCCTATAAAAATATCTCGGTTTACCAAAGAAGGCATTGGGGGGTACGTGAAGACCGATTATGGTGTTCATAACGTTCAGTTAGATCTTGATCGAGGAATTGGATGTTCTTGTGGATTTGTGAACGGAATATCGGATGGATATGCAACTACTAAGTTCTCATTTGAGTTTTGCGACCACGTAATTGCCTTTTTACTTTATATCTTTGAAATTCCCGACCGCAACTTTCAGAAACACGTGGAAGATGTTGTACCCCAGTGTTTAAAGACCCAATACATATTGAATTACCTTTTTGAGAAGGGATTAATAATCAAAAATGAGGATGGTACCATAAAGTGCTCGCAATTTGGAAAATTAATTATACGTTTATACTTGTATCCCGTGTCAGGTGTATTAATTCGATCCAAGTTAGAAAATTTCGAGATATCTTCCTATCAAGATATGATAAAGAGCGCCTTTGATATTCTTCGAGCTGAAGCGCGCGTTAGGGATTATCGATTATTGCAGCCCCTACTGGAATGGACTGATGAAGAGCCTTTAGATAGCATCATCCAAAAGCACAATATCATGGCAGGCGACCTGTACAACTTGAGAGATAATTTGGAGAGAATAATCACTTTCATGGGAATCATCTCCATACACTTGGCAGATACGGGAAGTGACTTGCAAGATAATTTAATTAGAATAGCAGAGATGGCGGAAACTTTAAAGATTAGGATCCATTATGGTGTGAGAGAAGAATTATTTGATCTTGTCATGCGGTTGGATAATGTAGCGCGGGTAAGGGCGCGCATTTTGTTTAATGCAGGATATCACACCGCGAATCAAGTTAAAAAAGAGATACCTTCCATTCTCAATCGAAAGACTGGACTGGGTCTTAAATTATGCAAAAAATTATCGAAAACTTAGAAACAATTACCCAAGGTGAGAAAATGTCTTACGATACCGATGATGACCCATTGTTTGCTCCAAAAAAGAAACAAATAAAAATACGCGATTTCTTGGTTTTGGAGAAACACGAAGGAGTAAATACTAATTATGTAATAAAATCATTCGGTTATTCTAAAGAAGAAGCCTTGACAGCACTTTCATTTCTCAAGGATGAAATTAATTCATTTAACAAGTTGTCTCCATTACAAAAAATCGAATTTTGCAAGTCTCAAAGAATGTTAATCAAACTGTATCTGAAGTTATTAAATCAAAAAAATAATCATTTGTAGTTTTTCAAAACCTTTATCCATAAAAATAGGAGATCAAGGAATTTTTCGATATGATATAGATAATTTTTGGGGTATTTTTTAATATCTATAGAACCTATGAGTATATTATCTATAATTTGATAAAATCTAAAAATGAGAGTAATCATGAAATATTTTGAAATAGTTGCCCATCGAGGTGTTCCAACCAAAGCGCCAGAAAACACGATAGAAGCATTTCAACACGCAATTAGCCTAGGTGCTGATGCCGTTGAATTTGATGTACGTCTGACAGCAGACAAGATCCCTATTATTTATCATTATTTTTATCTTGATGAAATAACTAATGCATCTGGTCCAATTTTCAATTTCACTTTTAATCAAGTACAGAATATAAGTCTTATCTCTAAAAAAAGAAAAGCATTGGTAAATCACAAAATTCCTAATCTCGAAATGGTATTAGAAACCATTGGTGGAAAAATTGGATTAGAAATTGAAATTAAAGGACCAGAACCTGAGTCTGCAGAGATTATTGGCAAGATCCTAAACAAATACGAGCACATATTTAACATGTTAGAAGTAACATCTTATGAACCAATATTACTACGACGTGTCCAAAAATTCTGTCCAGGCATTAAAACCGATTTGTTATTCCCATTATCCGAAAAATGGATGAAATCAGATGTAATTGTTCATTTAGCAATCCATCGTACCAAATTAGCAAGGGCGAAATCTATTCATCTACATCCAACACAATTATTACCTGAAATCGTATCTGCTATTCAGCGTGAGGGTATTCAAATTCATGCTTGGGATGTTAATAATCAAAAAGCACTCGAAAAGGTAGTTGAATTGAACATAAATAGAGTATGTACAGATAATTTTACAAAAGTACTTGAATTTCGTCAAAAACAATTTAAAAAGATATAAAAGAAGAAATATAATATATGAACGTGAATTTTTTTCCTAAAAATTCCAAGAAAAATTTCTATTTATTTTTGTTACTCGAATTAATTAAGAATTCACGACACGCATTTTCAAACTCAATTCGCATCAATGCTTTGAAAAGAGGATCCCGCTTGGACAGAGGTAAAGATTTTGCATCTTCGGTCCCATTACTGGTTCTGTGGAGGAAATCAGAAAAGGGGATTACGATTTTGGATAGTTCTGTTTCAAGCGGGACTTCCTCTGCGTACTCCGTGTCCGATAAATTTTTGCGATATTTTATTCCGTGAGAACTCATGAATATAAATCCGCGCAGATCAATATAAATAAAAAATATAAAATTCGTATCAATTAAGTTCTTAATACAACATAATCTCCATTATAACTCTTAAGAAGCCCTTCTTTCAAGGCTCGTTTAATGAGAATAGAAATTTCTGATTGCGGAATGTTTTTATTTTCCGCGATGATTTCAATGATATATCTTGGAAAAGATTTATACATTTTAGAAAGTTCTCTTAACGCTAGGGTAAACGAATCAAATAGTTGCTCCTCCTTGTCTCCGTTTTTAGGTCGTAAAATATGTACATCTCTTTCATTACTCACAGCAATCTTAAACCCTCCTTCCGTAGCAAAATCAGGTACTCCATTTAATTCTCCATGACCAAATTCATTTTGTAAATGTTTTACCCTATCTACCGCCCTCGTTATTCCGTTTACCAACTCTGCTTTATTAAGAAGACTCTCAACTTGATGAGAACGTCCACAACGCAAGCATTTTTTTGTCTTTTGCGTGGTTTTTACATAACTAAATTGGTGACATTTATGGCATGCAAATATCAGGTATGGGGTTTCGTCTCGCTTCCATTCTTCTTCCATTCATTTCACCTCATTTTTATGGGGCGTATACAAATTCTTAATAATAAATACTAATTCTTCTGGAACATCAATTGATATGGTTCGAAACCAGTTTTGATCCCCCCATTCAGAAATCCTCTGCTTGAGCAGTCGCTTTTCCCCCTCAAATTGTTCCATGAAATCCTCAAAATCAAATACGAATAAGACGAGTTTCCTTGCTTGTCGAAGCCTTATCAAATCCTTCTCTGACATGGACACGCTTTCTTTAATAAATTTGCGGGGATCGATGATAAACAACGCAATTTCTGAAAAGAGATCAATTCTCCTTCCAGTTTCCTGAAAACCAAGATTGATACCTTCATTTTGTAATTTTTTACGCAATCCAAATTTTCCCGGTAAATCCTTGCTAATCAATATTTCTGGATCTGGAGTTTTCAATGACGAGTTGGATATAGGATGCTCAGGTTTTGAAGAGGAAAAATAAGATACCAATGTTTCTTGATTTGGAGATCGAGGTTTTGATGGAGGTAAAAATTTATTGTTGTCTGTCATCTTTTCGATTTTTTGTTCGAATTTTACTTCTTTCTTGTTTCCCATATCTTTTTCATAATTGATCGATCCTTTTTTATTAGTTTTTTCAGTTTCCACTGGAGATAGCTTTAGATTGTCGTTCATTTTTTGAATTTTGTTAAGTGCAATTCGTAAGTAAATTTCATCATTAGTCTCCTTGGTGTATAACAAGATGACCTTACCTTCTTTTTGACGAGCAGTTCGCCCCTTTCTTTGGATATACCTGATTTCTGATGCCACGATATCATAAAATACTACTATATCGCATTCAGCGATATCCAATCCTTCTTCCGCTACATTTGTAGCTACGAGAACATTATATAGGCCTTCCTTGAAGGATTTGAGAATTTCTAGTTGTCTTTTTTGACTCATTCCCTTATCTTTTTTTGACTTGGTTGCTTGCCCCACAAATCGAGTGGGTTTGATTTTGGATTCTTTTTCCAAACGTGAAGTGATATGCTGGATAGAATCTCTCAATTTCACGAATACCAAGATTCTTGAATCTGGATTTTCATTTAATTGATCAATAAGCAACTTTTTTAATACAATATATTTAGGATGGATCAAACCTTCTGGATATTCAGATTCATGTCTTCTTAATTCAAGATAAACTCGACGAATTCGGGTATCTCCTGCCAGTATCTGATTTGCCTTGCTACTGTTTTGCTTGCGTGCCTCTTTCATTAATTTTTCCAAGTACATGAGTAAGGTGTCGAGTCCTTGTTGTTCAATGAGTTCTAACATGTGATATAGGATGAGACCTTGGGCATTGACTGAAATAACACCATAAACACTCTTATCTCCAGAGGACATCTGCTTGATTAATTCTGTATTGAGCCTTAACAGGTCTTTTCTTGTTATCTTTTTTACCAACATTTCTCCTTTTTTTTCGATATGCCCCATTTGGGAGAGATACTGAAGTCGTTCTTCCACCAAGCGATTGATAACAATTAGAGCATCTTCCATTAATTCTGTCATGTCCACTCCGATTTTAAATATATTCATTGGTTGTAAGTAGTTTTTCACATCTTCATCCTTTCGGGTTCTCACGTGGACATTGTTTTTATCAATATGTAATAATTGACACAGCTCATCAATGCGTTCCTTGGAAGATCCCGGTGAAGCGGTAAGTGCTAATATGGTACCGTCGGGATTTTGGTCTTGAAAGGTGTCTGCAATGAGTCCATAGGGATAATCGCCACTTGCGTGGTGTGCTTCATCAAAGATGATAAGACAAGTGTTTTTGAGATCATAATGTTTAGCAACTAAATCATTCCTTAGAGTTTGAGGGGTATAAAATAAGATCTGATGTTCTTCAAATAATTTAGGTCTTTCTTCTGATGGATTTTTCCCAGTAAGCGTAATCATGGAATCATCGGGAATTGCGAGGAATTGAGCAAATGATTCATAATGCTGATTAATTAAAGGACGTGTAGGTGCTAGAACAATAATTTTTGAATTTCTGGGATACGATTGGAGTGTTTCTGCTACTACTAAGAGTGATATGATGGTTTTTCCCAGACCAGTCGGGATGACCACTAATGAATTTCTATTTACACACTTTTTCGCAATTTCTACTTGGTATTCTCGAAATTGGATTTTATTTGTCTCGAGAAATTTCAAGGAACTACTCAATTCAGTCGCACGTGACATTTTATTTTCCCCCTCGAATGTATATTTCGTAGTCATCAATGCTAAAGTGGGAAGGATCACGGTTGGTTTTTTTAAATACGGCAATCTCAGTTCCTAATTTTACAGCTAAAGGTGATGGGTATAGCAGAAAATTTCCCTCCGAGTTGAAAAAATAGGGATGGTTCTTGTATAAACGCAGAATTTTCTTCGTGAACTGAGAGTTAGCAATCTTGGTATCAAAACCCTTGCCAATCTTCACTCCTTGAAAATAAAGAACCATGTCACTTAAATCATTTACTACTTCTTGAGAGATCCATACCTCTTTCCTCTCATCACGCCGAACTTGTTCACTTCTGGGCCAGATGGTTAAATAATTTTTGCCATTCATCCATCTTTTCTCTAGTTGATATCCTTCAAATGAATTTAAGAATAAATCTTGAAACTGTAAGATGAGATCCATGATAGATTCTGCTTCTTCACTTGAAATGTCCCATTGAGCTGCTAATTTGCTAAAATTAATCGATTTATTCGAACCTTTATCAAATTTCTTAAGATTTAAGATAAGATTCTTCAATCCTTGAAGAGTAGCCAAAAATTGTGTTCCCTTTTGCATTAAAGAATATCATCGTCGAAATTATTTAAAAAAAAACTTTGCTAAATAACCCTTCGAAAAAGGCAATGACAATTATAAAAGAGGGAAAAAAATCTTATTGTTTAAATTTATATATTTTTTTATCTGCTTGTCTTCTTGAGGCTGTGTAGATGATTGTTCCCGGAACTGAAATGAATCCGATGATGAGACCTACTGCCGATAAAATTTCACCTTCAGATAGATTGAATTCAGATGGACTTGGATTCCCAGTTAAAGAAAGTTGCGTTTCTCCCATTAATATCGGTTCAGATGCATAACCATCATCCATGTAAATTAATATTTGGTATGAATCCGTATTAAGTGGCGTGTAAAGGAGAGAAAATATTGTATATGTCAAAAAATCCTTCTGAGTAAATTCAATGGTTTTAAAGAACATCTGATCCCTATATATCTCGATATATGCATTACCTTCAAGCAATGGAGTCTGCCCGGTGCCAAATTCTTGAGACGCGTTGATCGTAATCAATAAGGTCTTAGAAGTATTTGTCCATGATATACTTTTTATTAATTCATAGTAGGTTCCAATAAAGATCTCTTGGGTCGCTATCTTTTTCAAACCTTCATATACAGAGATGTATCCTGAAGCTAAAGGATAACAAGAAGGATCGGTAGGAATGTAAATTGATTTTTCATAAGTTCCGTCTGGGAGTGTATCTAACACAATTGAACCTGCGAATTCGGATTCAAATTTTACAGTGGCATAAGGTCCGAATTTTTCCAATACCAAGTTACCTAATTCTATCGATAAATGACAGTAATCACCAAGTATTATGGGTCCATCTTGAGTCGCATCAATTCGCACATCATCATTTCTTGCCATTTCAAATATCCATGCAAAGATATATGGTTCTATTTGTTCCCTCTCTGAAGTGAGATAAAATTGGTTAAATTCATTCGAATAAATCGACTGGATTAGAGATTGCGTTTGAGTTATGTCAAATTGAACGGAAAGGTCATATAAACTCGCAATTTTATAGCAATAATAGATATTTTTAATATTAGTATAATTGAGGTTCGCTTCGACAAATTGCTGAACTTTTACATGGTTGAGATCCGGCTCTCCTAATGCATTTAGGATATATAATGCTTGATAGGTGTTTTCCAAGGCTTTTTCTATAGTGTTATCGTGGAATGGGAATAAATAAATAAAATTAGCAGTTTCTACCAAGTTTCGAGAAATATGGGTAATTAGAGCATTGGCATCCATTAAAAGATCTCGCAATGGACCTGCATTCAACGCCTTGGTGAGAATTTCTAAAGACCGAATGGCATTATAGGAGTTCTCGAATACTATAGTTTTTGCTTGCCTTTCGTCAGAAAATATCATATCCTGCACTGACATGCAAAAGCCTCCGAATAACTGAGATTTAGAGGGATTTAAGTATTGTGCGTTAGTGATCCCATGAATCACGGTACTCAAGTTTATATCACCCTCTAGATCATCCATTTTAAATAGTATCTCTAACACGTTTAATGCATCGAGCATCCATTCTAGTGAAAAATAATTTCTCACTTCAGGAATGATATTATAATCGCTAAATGTTATAAATTCTATAGGATGGGATCGAAACCATCCTCTAGTAATATCCATATCAGTACTTGCCAAGAATCCATAGCCATCCACTGAATCGAAATACTTTATAGTAGCACCAATCCAATCGTAAAATTGTTGTATCGGAAGTTCACTTAGACGGTTCATGACATTATAAGCACCTACTAATGATTGTAATTGAGCTAGTGATTGGTAGTCGTTAGTTAGAGGAGCATATCCTCCTTCTGATTTACAAAAAGAAATGAAAGATGCCACTTGAGTTTTTTCTGATAAGCTAAGAGAATTAAGTTCACCCGAATCTTCCAAGGATCGAAC
>Ga0307423_1000765_pt1 | contig 21153 bp, 16 predicted proteins | sample SalMarWE160310MG_FD_202154 | JGI IMG/M metagenome (GOLD analysis project Ga0307423, IMG submission 202154) | Salt marsh sediment microbial communities from the Plum Island Ecosystem LTER, Massachusetts, United States - WE1603-10 | ecosystem: Environmental > Aquatic > Marine > Intertidal zone >...
CTTCCACCTGGTTCTGTAATTGGGTAAATCTCATTTTTTCTAACTATAGAATTTGAGTTGAAAAGCCGAATTCCTATGCTCTTTATGTTTTCAAATATATTTTTATATACAAATGGATTTGAATATCGTACACTCATTCCAAGTGATGCATTTACGATTCTATTTAATGTGACCATGCTGCTGTATCCATTATAGTCGGCTTGAATACCCCAAGTATTCAACGTGTTTGGCAAAAGAATTTTAAAGCCTTTGAGAAGACAAGTATCCATAACTTGAACTGCAGGAGTTCCAGTAGCAGATAAGTAAATCACACAACTATCCATTCCTGCACCTATCAGTGATAACCCCGGTATCATAACTACCTGTTCCTGGTAAACTCCGTTGGCAACGCAAATAGTATCTCCAAATAGACAGATATCTATGCACTTCTGTATGCTGTCGGCTGCTGTTTCCCAGGTTATGTAAGGTGGTATGCTAAGTCCGGTTTTGCTAACGTACCTTACGGTAGCGTTAAGCTGTAAGCTATAAGCAGTAAGTAAAAGGAGAATAAGTAACAGAGTTTGGTAATATTTTTTATTACGGTTGCTCATTGTTTCATTCCAATGTCACATCGAGCTTGTCGAAATGTGACAAAATCTTTTCGTCAGTCTTCGACAAGCTCAGACTGACAATTATGTTCAAATGACTCAATAAACTTAAATAATTATATCATCATTTTTGCTCATTTTTCTAATCATTTAAAAAAGCTTGATTTTCTTCATTTTTACATTGTAAATATTTACAATAGGGCTCAAAACGTTTAGGGTCGTATTACCAAAGTTAGAAGGTGGGCTCTAAAACCTTAAAGTGGTATTTCCAAAACTGGAAATAGGGGTCTACAACCGTCGGATAGCACTTCCAAAAATGAAAATGGCACTTTACGACCGTAGAGGTGTATTTCCAAAATCGGAAACGGATGTTTACGCTCGTAGAGTCGTATTTCCAAAACTGGAAACAGGGGTCTACGACCGTAGAATTGCATTTCCAAAAGTGGAAAAGGGACTTTACGTTCGTCGGGGTACATTTCCAAAATTGGAAATGGAGTTTTGGTCAATTTTGGAGGTATTTCTAAAGTTTGAAATAGAATTTTGGGCTTCTACATCCTATCCAAAAGAAATATCATCGCAACTCTTTACAATCTTCCCTGCATAGAGAAATGATACCTGTCTTAACGTCATTGCCTGATCGAAGTCTGTGAGAGCGGAAATTCCATCTGCAGGAATCACTAAGTGATACCATCTCAATCCTGCAGAAGCCGCGGTATGCAAAACACAAATACTGCTTACTGTCCCGACAATTACAAGATTTTCTATTCCCCAAACATGACTTAAATAATGTTCAAGCTGAGTTTCATAAAATCCGTCGTAACGGTTCTTTTCAAAAACCATTTCACTCTCAGCTGGTTTTATCTCATCAATAATTTTCCAGCCGTTACTTCCCTTCTTGCAGTGAACCGGCCAGATTTCCCATTCTTTGTCTCCATCAAAATGAGTATCCTGTGTGTAGACAACTCTCACATTTTTCTTTCTTGCTTCATCAATCAGTTCTTTAACATTCTTGATTGTTTCTTTAGCCGCAGGGACATACAGGTTTCCATCATCTCGTACGAAATCATTCTGCATATCAACAACTATTAACGCGGTCTTTTCGGTATCAAGCGAAACCTGCTTTTCAAATTTTAACTCGGGCACTTCCAAATTTGCTTCGGGAATAAAATTAAAGCTCATAACATTTCTCCTTCAAATAATAAATACTCTTCGATCTTCATCATTTTTTGTGTAAAATATATTCAAGAAAATATCAAATTAAATCGTTATTTTAATTCGAACTTAAAACTGAATGTCATTGATTAAAATAAGAGAAAGATTATGTTAAAAAAATTCAATCAGGAAGTCACTGAAGGATTTCTTTTTATCGATCAATATGAACTGGTGATGGCACAATTCTATTTTAAGATGGGATTGCATAATCAAATAGTCCAGTTTGAACATTTTTTCAGAAGCAATCCGGATTACGGTTCACATAAAGCAGGTTATTGTATAAATGCCGGCCTTGAATGGTTTGTTGATTGGATGACTAATACATCAGTCACTGAAAAGGATATTGAATTATTAAAACAAAGTGAAACATCTGAAGGGAAGAAACTTTTTTCGGAAGACTTTTTAAAATGGCTTAAAGAGAATGGAAATTTTTCTTCGGTTAATCTGAACTCTATTCCTGAAGGAAGAGTTATTCATCCTAATGTTCCTATCACGGTTGTAAAAGGTCCTCTTGCAATTTTACAAATGATGGAGACTGCACTTCTAAACCAGATAAACTACCAGATATTAATTGCAACAAAAGCATCAAGAATAAAAGAGATTGTAAAAGACCAATCAATACTAGAGTTTGGAACAAGACGTGGTCACGATCGTGGTGCAATTGCCGGAACACGTGCAGCATTAATTGGCGGTGCGGATTTTTCTTCCAATGTGGGAATTTCGTATCAGCTCGGAATTCCGCCAAAAGGAACTCACGCACACAGTATGGTTCAATTATATCTGGCTTCCGGTAAAAGTGAGCTGGAAGCATTTGAAGCTTTTGCAGATTTATATCCCGATGATTGCATCCTTCTCGTTGACACAATTGATACACTTGAAAGCGGTCTGCCGAATGCAGTGAAAGTTTTTGAAAAGTTAAAAAGAAAAGGACACAATCCTGTCGGTATAAGATTAGATTCAGGAGATTTAGCTTACTTAACAATTAAATGTTCTCTTTATTTAAATGAAGCAGGATTTCCGGATACAAAAATTGTTCTTTCAAACGAACTTGATGAATTGAGAATATGGCAGATAATTTCGCAAATCAGAGTTGAAGCTCCGTCATTTAGCACAGATGCAAATAAAATTATTAAGCGATTGATCTTTGGTGTGGGCACGAACCTTATTACATCATCAGGAGATCCTTCACTAAGCGGTGTTTATAAATTAACAGCAGTAAAAGATGGCGGGAAATGGCTACCGACATTAAAGATATCCGAGTCATCCAAAAAAATGACTCTGCCTGGAGAGAAACAAGTGTGGAGAATAATTGAAAAAGCAGGTAAAGCAACCGCTGATCTTGTTTGCCTGGATCATGAAACACCCGATAAAGCTGATAACCTCACTTTAATTAATATCCTTAAAGATGAAGAACGAAGAGTTATACCGAAGGAAAATATTTTAAGCATGGAGCCTTTGCTGACAGAGGTAATAAAGGATGGAGAGGTTAAATATGAATTCCCGTCTATTCAAAAGATGAGAGAGATTAGAAAAAAAGATCTTGATAATCTGGATTTTGGAGTAAAAAGATTAATTAATCCTCATCTTTACCAGGTTTCAGTTTCAAAAGAAATTTTGCAATTGAAGAAAAAGTTATTAGAAAAATTTAACGGTATGTAAATAAAGGAATTTTATTTTAAATTACTGAAATCTTAAATCTCTGAAAGGAAAAAAATGGAAAGTCATGAAGTAAAAATTTTAAAGACCGAAAACATTACTCACGATGTAAAAAGAATTCGTGTAGAAAAACCAGCGGGTTACAAATATATTCCTGGACAAGCTACTGAAGTTGCAATTAAAGGGAAGGAAGGCAAAGGACCATTTACGTTCACATCTTTAAATGATGAACCCGAATTAGAATTCACTATAAAAATCTACAATGAAGTAGCTGGCATTACAAAAGAACTCGGAAAATTAAAAGCCGGAGACGAATTAATAATCCACGATGTTTGGGGTTCTATTAATTATAAAGGACCGGGCGTATTCTTTGCAGGCGGTGCAGGAGTTACTCCCTTTATCGCAATATTCAGACAGCTTTTTAAAGATGGAAAAATTGCAGGCAACAAACTTATCTGTTCAAACAAAACTGAAAAGGATATTATTCTGAAAAACGAATTTGAACGAATGCTCGGAGAAAATTTTATAAATGTAATTACACGTGAGCAATCTGAAAAATATTATAATCAGAAAATTGATGAAAGCTTTATTAAGAAAATTGTAACTAATTTTAAGCAGCATTTTTATATATGCGGACCTAATAAATTTGTCAAAGATATTCAGAATATTCTCGAAGAGTTAGGTGTGTCAAAAGATTTAATAGTGGTTGAAAAATAGTTCAATTCTGATAGCAAAGAGTTAAGAGGGATTTGGAGATTGGGGAAATTTGTTTATAAAATTGTATTATAATATTATTGAAAATGATTGAATCATCAATTATAAAAATTTGCTCCATTGCTAAAGATTTTAATAATTCAATTAATACTAGCCCATATCAGATAGTTTTAGAAAGAAAAGATGCATTTAATAAATCTTCTTTGAATAAAGTAAAGATAATTAAGTATTTAAAGATGAACCGTGATTTGATCAAGGATTGGTTATTATACTCGGAAAATAAACGAACATCTACCGGATGGTACTTTAAAGATTATAAAAATAAATGGTTGATTGGTTTTATGAATGAAGGTATTATTGAATCAGAAAAAATTTTTGACTCAAAGTTTGAAGCTTGTGCCGAGTACGTATTAAATGAGATTGAAAGTATTCTTAAATAGAACTATGAATTAAAAAGCTAAACTAAATATATACTGCAGTTCAAAATTCATCAATCAACACATAAATTCTCAACCCCAAAGTGCTAACAATCCTATTTATACTTAAATTTGAGTAATTAGTCATTATTTGAATTTAAGAGTTCAGTTCCTTTGCGTTTAACAAAATTATCAGATGATTTTATAAAAGAACTTGCTGGCTTTTCAGCAGGATCCCTTCCTGAACAGGATTTTGAAAAGCTCCTTGCACTAATTGAAACTGAAATTCAGAAACATTTCTTTACCCACTCATCTGAAGCAAATATCTTTAGAATTATCAAGGGTATGTACGATAAATTCTTTTTTCTAAAAGAATGTCTGAACTACCCACATTATATTGAGATACTCGTAACCATTGCTTCCAACAGCAATTATTTGAGTGACATTCTGGTGCTTAATCCGGAATATTTTTACCTGGTTGTTAATCTATCAAATTTAAATGTTACTCTGAATCAAAAAAAATTCTTAAAAGAAACTGAGGAGACAATTTCAAGGTACAATTCACTTGATGCAAAGACACACGCTTTAAATTCCCTTAAGAGAAAAGAAATATTAAGAATAGGATTGAAAGATATTTACCTCAAAAAAGATATCAAAGAAATTACAAGGGAGCTTTCGATTCTCGCAAACATTTTAACCTCTATATTGTTTTCTGAATGTTATAGTTTCATTCTTAAAAAATATAAGATTGAAAAAATTAATCGTTCTTACTGCATTATTGCTCTTGGCAAACTTGGCGGTGGTGAGTTGAACTACAGCTCTGATATAGACATCATAATTTTTTATGATAAGGAAAGTAAAATTAGCAACAGATATTACAGCGAAATTTTATCCGAAACCATTCAACTGTTCATGGATAAATGCAGTTTATCTGAATCGGGAAGTTTGTATCGAATAGATTTGCGATTGAGACCCGATGGTAAAAGCTCGTTTGTTTGTAGAAGCCGGCAGGAGTATCTCGATTACTACGAAAGCAGAGGTAACGATTGGGAGAGACAGATGCTTATTAAAGCAAGTTTTCTTGGCGGAAGTGAAAAACTTTATTCACAATTTACAAAGTATATCGATAGATTCATTTATCCTTCTACACATTTTATTTCGCCACTCGAGCAAATGAAAAAACTCAAGCAGATAATTGAGCGGGAAGTTGAGGACACAGAAAACATTAAATTAATTCCCGGCGGAATAAGAGATATTGAATTCATTGTGCAGGCTTTGCAGCTTCTGAACGGAGGGAAAAACGAATCATTGAAAACAGGTCACACACTTACCGCACTTCAAAAATTAAAACAGGAGAATCTGCTTACAAAAGAGGAAGAAGAAACTTTAAGAACCGCTTACATTTTTTACAGAAATGTTGAACATTTTCTTCAACTGATGAATAATGCTCAGACTCATACCATTCCTGAAAGCGGAGAAATCGCTGAGAAATTAAGCTTTTATTTTGGTTTTAGAGATTTAAATAAATTCAAAGAAAAAATAAAAGAGTACCGGGAAAAAGTTAGAACTATTTTTAACTCGGTGGTTGGTGAAGGAAAAACAATTTCTCAGCAGAACAAAAATTTTGAGCAAATCAAATTCAACAATCCTCAGAGAGCGCTTAGCGATATAAAGTTTCTGAGAGAAGGAAAAGGATTAACTGTCAGCAGGAAGTTTGACAAAAAATCACTCGATTCATTCAGAAAAATAGAAGAAAACATTTTTGAATATTTGATTACCTCTTTTGATCCGGATCTCTGTCTGTCTAATTTCGTCCGGGTTATAAAACAAGCCAACTTCCCTTCTATTTGGTACGACGAATTCACCGATAAAAATTTCTTAACAATTTTTCTAACGCTTTGCGAAAGTTCTCAGATGGTAATTGATCTCTTTGCGGAAGATAAAATTCTTCGAGAAGGCTTTTTAAGCAGAGATTTTTTAAGTGAAATAAGTAAAATTGATTTTGAGAAATCCCGATTGAAAGAATTGTCATTCAAGCTTGGAGTGCAATTAGCGCTTAAACTGATCGAACACAATTCGGCCTCAACAATCTTAAGCAAATCAGTAATTAAAAAGATTAAATCATCAATAAAAAACCAAATAGCAAAAAAGAAATGGAAAAATGATTACTTCATCATAGTTCTCGGAAGTACAGGTATGCAGACAATGACTTTTGCTTCTGATATCGATTTAATATTTGTAGCAAAGGATTCAACTAAATACTCAAATATTCAAAGAGATTTTCAGGAACTACTGGGAATTCTGAAGAAGGAGCTAGCTCCTTTCCCGGTTGATTGCAGACTGCGACCTGAAGGAGAAAGCAGCCAACTGGTTTGGGATTTCGAAAAGTACATTGAATATATTAACAAACGTGCAAGAATCTGGGAACTGCAATCGTTTTTAAAGGCGAGATTTATTTGTGGTAATGGTAAATTATTTAATAGCCTGGTTGATTCATTTATTAAACGGTTATCACAATTAACAAAAGATGAAGTTCTAAAAGGAATAAGTGAAATGAGAGCAAAGTCGCTGTCAAGCTTTCCTGTCGAAATGAATTTAATTGATCTTAAAAAACATTCCGGTGGATTGAGCGATATTGAATATATTGCTTATTATTTGCTCCTGACTAAAGTCAAGCGACCGCTTAATCTAATCGGAAAATCAATTCCTGAAATTCTCGCTAATCTTAAAGTAAGTAAAAAAGTTTTAAATGAGCTTGCAGATAATTACATTTTCCTTAAGAAATTAGAAATTTATAACCAATTGGTCTTCAGCAGCAGTTCTTCAAAACTCGCTGATGACGATTTACGTTACAAAAAACTTGCACGCGTAATGGAATTGAAAGATGGGCTGGTTCTGAAAGCAAAACTTATGTCAGTCCTAAAAGTAAATAGGAAGCGTTTTTCAGAATTAATATCCGATAAATAATATGACTAAATTTTACCAAAAATATTTCTACTTGCTGGTTTCACTTTTTGTCTTCATTATTTATTTGATTACGCTTGCACCTTCTGTTGTTCAGATTGATTCGGGAGAACTTGCTGCAGTTCAAGCAACACTAGGTATTGCTCATCCAACTGGTTACCCGCTCTTCACAATGGTTGGTTATTTGTTTTCGCTTATTCCGCTCCCCTTCACAAAAATTTTTCAATTAAATATTCTTGCTGCAATTTATTGTGCTGCTGCGATTGGTGTGTTTAGTTATACGATTAAATTTTGTCTGGATAATTTATCGTCATTTAAAAACAAAAGTGCGATTCAAAAAGAATTTTCTAAAAAAAATAAAAAGAAAAGTAAAGAGAAGTTTGAACAGACTGAGAAAATCACTGAGATATCTGATAATCTGAAAATACTATCCGCAGTTTTTGGAGGATTGATACTTGCATTCAGCAGGACGTTTTGGTTCCAAAGCACTTCCGTTGAAGTGTATTCACTTCATCTTTTATTAATAACACTCATTATCTTTTCCCTTCTTAAGGCTTATGTAAGTTCCTTGGAAAAAGATAGATTGACTAACTGGCTGGTGTTTTCATTTTTACTTGCACTTGGATTTACAAATCATATGACCACTCTGCTCATCCTGCCGGGGACGGCTTACTTGTACTTCTCGAGATACAAATTCAATTCAGCAAGTTTTAAGAAACTTGCAATAATGATTTTATTTTTCATTCCAATCCTTATATTGGTTTATTTGTATTTACCGATTCGCGCTTCACAAAACCCATTACTAAATTGGGGAAATCCAATTGACTGGGAAAGGATTTACAGGCACATAAGTGGTAAACAGTATCAGGTCTGGTTGTTTACTTCGTTTGACTCGGCAGGTAAACAGCTTAATCATTTTTTTAACATTCTGCCAGAAGAGTTTTATGTTGGTTTAGTCCTCGCCATAATAGGATTGTTTGTTTCAATTTTTAAAGCAAAAAAATTATTCCTTTTTATCTTCATAACGTTCGCGTTCACAGTTCTCTATTCAATAAATTATGATATTTATGATATTGATTCTTACTTTCTGCTTGCGTTTATAATGCTCTCTTTTTTTGCAGCTTTTGGTGTTCTGAAAATTTTAGAAATAAAAAGCCTTCCAAAAAATTATGCAATGATTATTATTTCAGTTCTGGTTGCAGTTCAATTTTATTTTAATTTTTTAAACGTAAATCAGAGTGGGATTTATACATTTGAAGATTATACAAAAGCATCTCTGAATGGCGTACCCGAAAATTCAATTATATTCAGCTACCAGTGGGATTATTTTATTTCAGCTTCGAATTATTATCAATATGTGGATGATTACAGACAGGATGTTACAGTAATTGATAAAGAATTGTTGAGAAGGTCGTGGTATTATAATCAACTAAATCATCGGGACCCGAAAGTTTTAAACGGAGTCAGAAATGAAGTTGATCAGTTTTTAGTTGCTCTTCAACCCTTCGAACGCGATGAGAAAAATAAATTTGATCCAAACAGGCTCGAAACTTTATATAAAGCAATAATGAGTAATCTCATCAGCACTAACATTGATAAAAGAGATTACTTTATCGGACCTGAACTTATTGAACAGGAAATGAAAAGAGGTGAATTCAGAATTCCCGAAGGATATTCTTTGGTTCCTTATTTATTTTTTTATAAAGTGACTACAACTAATGACTATGTACCTGCACCTGACCCGGATTTTAAAATCAGGATTGCTTCAAATAAAAATGTCTACATTGAAAACATTCAAAATATAGTCGGTAAGATGCTTTCGGATAGAGCTTTTTATGAAGTTAAATACGGACACACAGATCGGGCTAAAATATATCTTAAGAAAATACTAAATGATCTCCCCGGTTTCCCCCTGCACCCTGCATTGCAAAATTTATTGAAAAACTAGTCCTTAACTGCGTCCAGAAGATCTTCTTTTCTTTCTTTAGAAAGTTCTGCTTCCGTTCTGAATGATTGAAGAGTAACATCCATCTGCTGAATTAAATTTCTCTTGTAATACTTCGGAGCATAAACCGAACCATCAATCATATAAATTCGTTGTTGTTTTTCATCATAGAAAAAATAATTTACGAAAGGACCGCCCATTCCTTTTATATTAAGCTCCCATAATCCTTGTGTGAACAAAGCATACTTTCCATTTAAATTTACTTCTTTAACAACAAAATCATTCGCTGCCACTACGACGTATGATGAATCATCCATCGTCTGGTAAAATTTCTTCGTTAATCTGTTTCTTATAACTTTAATTGAATCCTGTGTAAGATAATCCGGTGTTGCGTTATCAATCCAGTGAATAAATATCCAGCGTTCCATATCGCTTCCCGGCGATCTTCTCAACCAAATAAATTTGTCCTCGGGTTTATTTAATGCAACTACATAATCTGCCTGGACATAAATTACCCATCCATAATCTTTCAAAAATTTTCCTTCAATTTTCTTTTGTTCATAATGCGGATTGTAAAGATTGCTGAACAGTCTTTCATCAGATTCTTTTTGGAAAGCATAGAGAAGATTATCTGAATTTTGTAAGATTTTATGGTTGAGTTCCTGAACAGTAGGTGCTGACAGCACAACTACTATTTGATTTTTTGCCCAAAGGTCATACTTATAAACAACAAAACTGGAATCTGTTTCAAGTTTTGATTTAACCGAAGAATCAACAACAGCATTAATGTATTTGGATGTCTGGCTGCCGGAATTCAAAGGTGCGGCAATAATAAGATTTTTGGCTCTTTCATTATTATCAAGCTGTGATAAATTAATTCTTTTAAGAGTAAATAATTTTTCTGGCTGTGGAGTTGATATTTCCTTTTCAAGTACCAACTGAAGAGATTCACGCATCTGTTCATACTCTACTGAATCTGCAACAACATAAATTTCATCTTCAAAACCTTTTGCAGGTTTTTTAGATTCGCAGGAATTAAGAACAAAAGCAATAAATATTAATGATATAAATAAAAATATTTTCATAACTACCTCGGTACGTTTGACAGTATTAGTTCCAGATTGGGTAATATTGCGAGATATAAACCCCACATCGTAAATCCAACCGAAAGAGGAATTGATAAATTATCATCGATTAATCTAAACGAAATATTTTCTACTATGGCACCCACAAATGCACCTATAAACCCAATTAAATACTCTTCTTTGAACCCGCCAATTTTAGGTGTAAATAAAATCACTATACATGCACTAATGAAAAAGGTTAAAGTTCCCTCAAAACTTTTAAAGAGAAATTTTCTTTTACCAAATTTTCTGCCTATAAGTGCTGCAAGTGAGTCGCCGATAATTAGTATTGAAAATGCGCTGATGAAAATTACTTTAGGGAAAATAAGAACGCTAATGAGCGCAGAAATAAGGACATACGTAGCACCATTAAGATTTTTCTTTTTGTGATCAAGCTCATGCGGGCGGAGTAGAAAACCGAAAATCTTATAAAATATTCTTCCGATTTCCGGATGAAGATATCTCGTTAAATCAATAATTAAGGCTAGCCCCGTAAGAATTGCCAGAATAAGTGCAGCTGTTCCCTTCGAAATAAAATAATAAACAATTGGAATTGATAGTGAAGTAAGATGAATTAATTTCCGGAATAATTCATCTTTGTACTTAATCGTACCATTATCAATTTGCGTCATCTTTTACTGGAGTGTCCTTTTGCTTACGCTGCTGAATCATAGCTTTAACGTGTTCGGGAATTTCTTCACCTTTCTTTTTACTTTCATCAGCAAGTATGGGCGGAAGCTCTTCGCCTTTAATTATTTTTTCTATTTCCTCTGAATCCAAAATTTCACGTTCAAGAAGTTCCTTAGAAAGTTTGTGAAGCAGATCAATATTATCCATTAAAATTTTCTCTGCCCGGTTCATTCCGTGGTTGATAATTGAACGAATCTCTTCGTCAATATCAATGGCGGTTTTTTCACTATAATCCCGATGTTTTTGTATTTCGCGACCTAAAAATATTTCTTCTTCTTTTGCACCATAACTCATCGGACCCATTTTTTCGCTCATACCCCACTCACAAACCATCTTCCGGGCAATGTTTGTTGCTTTTTCAATATCGTTCCCTGCACCTGTAGTGTAGTGCTCGAAAACTATTTTTTCCGCAGCTCTGCCGCCTAGTGCATAAGTTATTATAGCTTCAAGATATTCTTTTGAATATGTGTGTTTCTCATCAATAGGAAGATAGCTGGTAACACCCAATGCACGTCCACGGGGAATAATTGTCACCTTATGAACCGGATCGGCTTCAGGTATCATTCTGGCAACGAGAACATGACCAATTTCATGGTAAGCAGTTGTTTTCTTTTCCTCCTCTGAAATGATAAGACTCTTCCTTTCCATTCCCATCATAACTTTATCTTTAGCTTCCTCAAAATCAAGCATCTCAACTTTTTTCTTATTTTTTCTGGCTGCAAGAAGAGCAGCTTCATTTACAAGATTAGCAAGGTCTGCACCAGCTAATCCTGGTGTACCTTTAGCAAGTACTTCAAGGTCCACTTTTTGATCCAGCGGAATGTTTCTGGTATGTACCTTTAGAATTCCTTCTCTTCCTTTCACATCTGGTCTGTCAACAACAACCTGTCTATCAAACCTGCCGGGTCTTAATAAAGCCGGATCAAGAACATCGGGACGGTTGGTTGCTGCAATAATTATTACTCCGCTGTTCTGTTCAAAACCATCCATCTCAACCAGTAATTGATTAAGTGTTTGTTCACGTTCATCGTGCCCGCCTCCAAGTCCTGCACCTCTATGCCTTCCAACTGCATCTATTTCATCTATAAAAATAATACAGGGTGCATTCTTCTTCCCCTGATCAAACAGATCTCTTACACGGCTTGCACCAACACCGACAAACATTTCAACGAAATCAGCACCGCTTATAGAGAAAAACGGAACTCCTGCCTCACCAGCAACAGCCCGAGCTAGGAGGGTTTTACCAGTTCCCGGAGGTCCTAAAAGCAGAACACCACGGGGAATTTTTCCGCCAAGCTTCTGAAACTTCGTTGGCTCTTTCAGGAATTCAATTATTTCCTGAAGCTCAACTTTTGCTTCATCTGCACCTGCTACATCACGGAATGTGACTCTCTGGCCCGACTGACTAATGAGCTTGGCTTTACTTTTACCAAACGAAAATATTCCTCTTGAGCCACCACTTTGTCCCTGCATACGCCTCATTATAATTACCCAGATCGCTATTATAAGAACCCAAGGTAGAAAACCAATCAGAATGTTTAGCCATTCACTGGATTGTTTATCGAAAGAATAATTGATTCCTTTTTCTTTCCAGAGGGTCTCCTCTTCCTTAATTATCGGTTCGGGAATGTAGACTGAGATTGCTTTAACATCAGTTTGATTACCATCAATTTTAACAGAAGTTTCTGCGGTTAATTTAGCACGGAAGTAATAATCATTAACATCTGATTTAGTAATTGTTGCATCTTTAATTTTGTCCGTTTCATTTAAAAGTCTACGGTATTCAGCAAAAGGAATATCAACATAATTTTCCTGCCCGGTTTTGAGAACTTGCATAACAATAACCGCTGCAAAAATCACAGCGCCCCATCCCAGAACCATTCTAATTATTTTAGACCAGTCAAAATTATCATCCGGTCGGTTTGGTCCCTGACCTTTTGGAACTTTCGGTGGCTGTTTTCCATTTTTATTATCAGCCATAAATAATTTTATTAAGTTCAAATCCATTAAAAATTCATTCTCCTTTATCATTTAAAACGTAAATTCCACGCAAATTCCTATACTTCTGAGCATAATCCATACCGTAACCTATAACGAATTTGTCAGGAATATTAAATCCAATATAATCAATTTTCACTTCATATTTAAGGCTTCCCGGTTTAACCAAAAGAGAAATTACCTTCATAGTTTCGGGTTTTTTTTCTGCAAAAAGTTCCTCAATATATTTTATTGAAAGCCCGGTATCTACAATATCTTCAACAATTATAATATCCCTATCGTTCACTTCGCAATTTAGCTCTTTGATCATTTCCACTTTACCTGAGGATATTTTTTCATCGCCGTAACTTGATAGCTTAAAGAAATCTATTTCACAATTTATAGTCAGATATCTAATCAGATCAGACATAAAAAGAAATGAGCCATTCAATACCCCAATAAAGATGGGAACTTTTGATTTATAATCCGCAGAGATTTGTAACGCCAGTTCTTTTATTCTGTTTTGAACCTGTTCTTCAGAAAATAAAGGAACAAATTCATCTTTACCGATTGTTATTTTCTCTGACATAATCAAACCCGATTAAATGTTAGTTTAAGAATTCTTTGTGTCTTTGGAGTAACTTTAAATCGCTCGTCAATTCGTAATCCTATCACCCAGACAATTTTTCCGGAATTCGTCAAAACAAGATTCCCCTTTTTACCTTGTGAGGAAACTTTTTCATCAGACAGATAATCGGAAATGTTTTTAGTTCCTTTCATACCGATTGGTTGGAATTTATCTCCGGCTTTCCATTTTCTTATTTCAAAAACATTTTCCAGCGAGTCGCCTGAAATAAATTCAATCGATTTATCGTTGACGAACTTAACATTTTTCTTGTTGATTTCTTCAATTGAAATCACCTTACCTTCAATTTCTAGTTTCTGACCAATTTTTATTTTTTTATTTACTCTGCGGCTGCTTTTATCTGAATGTTTGCTAATAATTAGCAAGTCTCTGTCTTTAAATGCGACAACTTGTTCTTTAAGATTAATCTTTGCACCGCTTTGAGAGTTAGCCAATTCAACAAGAGCTTTAATATTTTCTGAGTCCAAATCGATCCTAAAGTTTTTTTCTAGTACGGATTTAAATAAAATACTTCGAAAACCAACATCGAGTTTTGAGATTTTTTTTACATTTATTTCGAGCTCTTTACCATCAAACCTGGCAATATTTCGGGTAAGCTTATTTATCTGGTTTTCAATGAATGAATTAACATCTTTCAGGACAGTGGCTGTGTTGGTAATCTTTTCCTCTACTCGCGGATTTAATTTTTGTTTTAGTTTTGGAATGATTTCATTCCTTAGAAAGTTTCTTTCATAATCATTACTTAGATTACTCTTATCAACCTTATAGGAAATTTTATTTGCATTAAGATATTTCCTGATTTCATCGGAACTTAAACAAAGAATCGGGCGGATGATGTTTACTCTGCGGACAGGTATTCCTATAAGTCCTTTAGTTCCAGTACCCTTTACAAAATTTAGAAGAATAGTTTCAACGTTGTCACTTGCGTTATGAGCAGTTGCAATTTTTTCAGCTTTACATTTTTCCGCAGTTTTTAATAACTCTGCATACCTTATTTCACGTCCGGCTTCCTCGACTGAAATTTTCTTCTTCCTGGCAATAGATTTTATTTCTATGGAAACACTGTGAAATTCAATTTTATTTTTTGAGCAAAAGTCAGCACAAAATTTTTCATCTTCTTCCGCAGATTTTCCACGAAGTTTATGGTTTAAATGAAAAGCCGATAATTCGATTCCAAGTCTCCTCTTAAACTTAAGTAAAAAGTTAAGCAAGAAAACAGAGTCGGCTCCACCGCTAAAAGCAACCAGGACTTTATCACCTTTTTCAATAAGGTTGTTTTCATCAATAAACTTAAGAGTTTTTTGTTCAACAGTTTTCGTCATTTTTTCGGAATGTATATTTATCTGCCCAAATTATTCTGGAATGATTTATTTGTTCCAAAATTAAGCAAAAACATTTCTTAAATATATTTTATAACGTGGAGAGTAACAGAAGGGCAAATTATTAATTAATTTCAATAATCTCATATTCCAGAATACCAGCCGGAGCGTTTATTTTAACCTTATCACCAAGTTGAGTATTCAACAACCCTTTCCCAACCGGAGATGTGATGGAAATTTTTCCTGCCTGAAAATCAGCTTCTTCGGGAGATACAAGAAGGTAATTGAAAATTTTATTATTCTTAAGATTCTTGATTTTTACTTTGGATAAAATATGTACTTTGCCATTTTCGAATTGGGAAGGATCTATAACACGGGCGCGAGAAAGAACGTCTTCCATTTTAGAAATTTTCAGCTCGAACAAACCCTGTTCTTCCTTCGCTGCATCGTATTCCGCATTTTCAGAAAGATCCCCATGAGCACGGGCTTCGGCTATCTTTTCAGCCATTTCCTTTCTCCCATTGGTCTTCATTTCTTTTAGCTCTTTTTCTATCTCAACTATTCGTTCCCTGGTAAGATATACAAAGTTTCCGTCTGCCATTGTAATTCCCGGTTTTAATAAAAAAAATTGCCACCGTCATATTATTAATTGACTGTGGCAAAACAAAAATAAGAATTGATTACCTGTATGTCAAGAATATATCTTTTAAGAATTCTATTACAATTTGTTGATAAATACAAGGCTTTGCTGTCAATCAGAATAAAAATCCGAACTTTTTCAATCGCTATTCGTCTTAATAATTGTAAATAGAATTAGGTTTTAATTATTCATTTTAACTAAAAAGGAAAGGAACTAAATTTTTCAAACCTCTGCTACGATTTAATTACGGTTAGATTATTATTAACAGATTAAGATATGAGGTTAAAAATGAAAACTACAAATAAATCAATTCTAAAAAGTATTCTATTAATATTATTTATTATAGGATTATCCACAACTTTATCCTTCGCACAAGATCACGGGCAAACAGTTTCACCCAGCAATTTAAAAATCTTTGTCCAATACAAACTGGCACAAGCACATTTGTTGAATAACGACAACATTAAAGTTGAGGTAAATGGTAACAACATAATTCTTTCAGGAACAGTGCCGACTCTGAATGATAAAAATCAGGCTGAAGTTAAAGCTCAGTCTGTTGATGAGAATTATACGATTGTAAATAACCTAAATGTTGAAATTCCAAATATTGCCGACTCAGAACTTACACAGACAATCATGGATAAAATTCAGTCTAACCTTTTTTACACCATTTTCGATTGGCTATCGGTAAGCAGTGACAACGGAGTTGTTACTCTTAAAGGCTGGGTTCATTTACCGTGGCTTAAAAGTCAATTTCAGTCAGAAATTGAAAAAATTCCGGGTATAAAAAGTGTCAATAATGAAATGCAAAATACATTCGGACCGGAAGAATTTGGAATCAGAATCGCAAAATTAATTTATAACAATCCGATGTTCCAGGGATTGCAGTACATAAAAAATCCACCAATACATATAATTGTAAATAACGGAAGAGTAATTTTAGAGGGATATGTTAAATCTCAGGTTCAAAAGGATGTAGCTGAAAATCTTGTAAGATATAGAACAGATGCGTTTTCTGTCGAAAATAATTTGACGATAAGAAAGTAAAAGTGATTTATTAATTGTTTTTCAAACTCAAGGAGGTAAATGATGAAGACATTAAGCATTTTTATATTCGTTCTCTTAGTGAGCATAGTGGCTGGATTTACTTACGTATCGCATTCACCTGATAATAACCTGATAAAATACTATTCTACATTACTTACATTAAACCTGAATCATTCTTCAGAAGCAGCAAAGGTTATATATTCTTTATCTAAAGAACCTGTAATCAATAAAGATTTTCTTGAAGATCAACTGGATAAAATTCAGCAGAATGTTGAATACGCAAATAATAATATTGCCAGCATAACTATAAATACTTTGACTGATCAGAAAAAATCAATTGATCAGTATTTAAAGAATATAGATGACCACCTTTCAGCCGTTTTTATTGATATAGAGACTATCAGAACAAATTTAAAGAAGAAGGAAGACATCTCTTCTTATATTTCAGATATTTATTATCAAATAAAGAAAGCTGAGAACGAAGATCACAGAGAGATAAAAAGAATTCTTAATTTGAAGGAATTCGACGAGCCTGTATTAGTAGTACCGGAGCAACAATGAACTAGTTCTAAAAATATCTGAATTAAAAAGGCGATCAGATGATCGCCTTAATTTTATTTAACTAATTTTTTAATCTTATTTCAATAAAATCATTTTCTTAGTGTCTACAAAACTTCCAGCTTCGATTTTATAAAAATACACTCCACTGTTCAAATCAGTTGCATCGAAATTCACTATATGTTTACCTGCTTCATTTTGTCCATTCACAAGAGTTGCAACTTCCTTTCCCAAAACATTGAAGATTTTTAAAGTAACGTTACCACTTTTTGGTATGCTATACTCAATAGTTGTTGATGGATTAAATGGATTGGGATAATTCTGACTTAGACTGTACTGAAGCGGAATATTTAAATCCTTCACCTCCGTAACTCCCTGAAGATCTTTAAGAATCCAGTTGCCGGGATCAAAAACAATAGATTGCGGATTTCCAACAATCTGGAACTGGAAGTTTTGAGTTTGTGCGTTGTTGAAGAGCGTAATTGTAGTATCTCCCAGAGAAGTGTTAAACCTGATTTGTACAGGCATAGTAAAATATGACGGATTGGGACGTACAACCTGATAAATATTTAGATTTATCTGATAGATATCGCCGCCTACAAGAGTTTTATTCCAGCCGATTGTATACTGTGGATATTTCTCGCCATAAATCCATTCCTGGAAGAAATAATTCAGATCTTGTCCATAAACACTTTCTGCAACTGCCTGAAAATCTTCTGTAGTTGCGACTCCGTACTTTAAGTCAGGGTCGTCAGAGTAAGCTCTCATAATGTGGAAAAAAGTAGAATCTCCAACAATACCTCTCAGCATATGAAGAACACAGGCTCCTTTTGAGTATGAACGATTACCGTTAAAAATTTGGTTTTCATCAGTAATATCCTGAACCCAAATTGTACCATTTGCATTTCTGGCATGACTCATTTCATTAGCTATTTGATTATCATAAGCTGCTTTACCATCTTTTGCTTCAATATAAACTGCCTCAGAGTAAGTAGCAAAGCCCTCGTTAAGCCATATATGATGCCAGTCTTTGCAAGTAATCATATCTCCATACCATTGATGAGCAAGTTCGTGTGAGACGACACCAGAACCCCAGAATCCCATTGAAGTGCATGTTTGATGTTCCATTGCCCCTCCCCAATTGAATTCTGCATGTCCATATCTTTCCTGGAGAAATGGATACTGACCATATCTGTTACTGTATACTTCAATCATACCAGCAGTTAAATCAGCATATGGTTTTACGTAATTGAAATTTTCAGGATAAATAAAATGAGTTATTATCATTGAATCAGTTGGACTGTAATTATAGTAAGTATTGTACTGGGTATAGTTAGTAATTGCCAGTGAGATAAGATAAGCTGCAATTGCGTAACGTTCCTTCCAGTAGTAGGTATGAGTACCGTTTCCATTGTTTACAATGCTTTCGAGAGTCCCGTTGGAAACCGGGATTAAATTATCTGCAACCGTTATCCAAACATCTGAAGAATCCGCTTTATCTGCGGGAGTGTCTTTCTGAGGCCACCAGTAAGGTCCGCTGTATGACTCACTCAAAGTAGAGATAATAGGAGTTCCGTTATGTGTGCTAAAATAAAAACCCCCAAAACCACTTCCGCCGGGGACACCGTGATAATATACTATGAGCGTAAATGGTTCACCCATAGAATAAGTATGATCAAGTGTAATATCAATTTTATTGTTTGAATGGCTAAATGCTGCAGACGATCCATTCAGCAATATAGAATCAACAGTTAGAAAATTTCTCAAGTCTAAAAAGCAAGTATTGAGAGAAGTTGTATCTGACTTTACTCCGATAGTAACATTACCCGTTAAATAGTTAGGACTTGTAGTGATGGCCAAGTCCAGCCCATAATAAGTAATATCGATTTTCGAATCGCCAGGATACATCATTTTTGAAAGTTCCCTCATCTTCACAAAGTTCTCTCGTTCTGCTTTTATCCATGGTTTTTCATTATTCTGCGCAATCAGAATTGAAGAGAGAATTAGTCCTATAGTAAAAATTTTGTTAATCATTTTATTCCCACTTATTGAATTAATAATACAAACATAATAATAAAGTAATTTTTATCGTGTTTAAACAACTAAATGAATACCTTTTAAATTCCTGCCTAAAATAAGATAATTTGACAATTGACAAACAAATATTTGATGCCTATTTTCGTCGAGTTTTAAATAATAAATATAAAATCTAAAATTAATTAGGAGAGACTATGAGATTTAATTTTTCTCTAAAAAAATTCTCTTTCCTGTTCATCAGTATCTTAATTCTATTTTCCCCTGCAATAAATGCTCAATCGAATTTTGCTGAGCTGTGGAATGATGTAATTGAAACTGAAATTAATACCATTGGAACACGATATATAATTCCCCAATCATATCGGACACTTGAACTAGATTTACAGAATTTATCATCTGCCCTTAACCAGGTTCCAAGTGAAATTATAACTCGGGTTAAAGAATCTGATTTTATATTAAGCTTACCTTTTCCGGATAATAGCTTTTCTACATTTAGAATTGTTGAATCACCTGTTATGGCAGAAGAGCTTACGACAAAATATCCGCAAATAAAAACATATCTCGGGCAAGGAGTAGATGATGGTACGGCAAGGATTAGATTCGATATTACACCTGAAGGTTTTCATGCAATAATTTTTTCAAATAAGGGAACAGTTTATATTGATCCTTACTCTCTTGGCGAAACCAGATACTACATTTCTTACTTCAAAAAAGATTACCTACCAACTGAAGATGAGCTTGATGCTGTTTGTAATGTGCTTGGAACAGATTCGGAGTTTGGTGAACATATTAGAAATCTTGTTATGAATAATCCAGATGCTTTGGTAGGTCCTCAATTAAGGACTTATAGGCTTGCCTGCGCAGCAACCGGTGAGTATACAATTTTCCATGGAGGTACCGTTGCACTAGGGCTAGCTGCTGTTGTTACGGCAATAAACAGAGTTACAGGAGTCTACGAAAATGAAGTTGCTGTGAGATTAGAATTAATTCCCAATAATGACCTAATCATTTATACTGATCCCAATACTGACCCTTACACCAATAATAATGGTGGTGCTATGCTCGGTCAAAACCAGACAAATCTTGATGCAGTTATTGGAAGTGCTAATTATGATATTGGCCATGTATTTAGCACAGGCGGTGGAGGTGTTGCTTATCTTGGAGTGGTATGCCAGGCAGGTTGGAAAGCGCAAGGTGTAACCGGTTTATCCCAACCAATCGGTGATCCATTTTATATTGATTATGTAGCTCACGAAATGGGACATCAGTACGGAGGTAATCATTCATTCAATGGAAATGAAAGCGCTTGCGGCGGTGGAAATAGAAATGGACCAACAGCTTATGAACCCGGCAGCGGAAGTACAATTATGGCTTATGCTGGAATTTGCGGTAGTCAAGATTTACAGAACCACAGTGATGATTATTTCCACAATATTTCTTTTGTTGAAATAGTAAATTATACAAATAATGGGAATGGCAATTCCTGTCCGGTTATTACAAACACGGGTAATAATGAACCGACTGCTAATGTTCCTGCAGGTGGATTCACAATTCCAATAAGCACACCGTTTATACTTACTGGCTCAGGATCTGATCCGGATAACGATACCTTGACCTATTG
>Ga0307423_1000767_pt1 | contig 21138 bp, 16 predicted proteins | sample SalMarWE160310MG_FD_202154 | JGI IMG/M metagenome (GOLD analysis project Ga0307423, IMG submission 202154) | Salt marsh sediment microbial communities from the Plum Island Ecosystem LTER, Massachusetts, United States - WE1603-10 | ecosystem: Environmental > Aquatic > Marine > Intertidal zone >...
CCACGATGTGGGCGGGAAGGGCCCGCCCTCCGACCCACAGGGCGAATTTCGCGCCGAAGTAGGCCAGGAACGCCGCCTCGGTCGCGGGGTCGTCCGCGAGTGTGAGGTCGGGCCGGCCGGAATGTCGGCGGAGCGCCGCCTCGAGGTCGTCGTGGAAGAAGCGGATGCGCACGACCACCACGTCGTTCTCCACGGCCGCCGCGCCGTAGCTCACGTGCAGCTTGTGCGCGGCGTCGCCCCCCGCGGCGACGGGGGGCGCGAGGGCCAGCGCGAATGCCAGCGGGAGCAGCACCTTCATCGCCGCGACTTCACTCCGTGATCGGCCGCTTCCACACGTTGTTCGATCGGTCGATGTCCGCGTAGGCCTGGTCGGGATCGACGACGATCTCCACGACCTCCTTGTCACCGAAGAAGCCCGCCGTGAAGGTCAGCTCGTTGTTGCGCCACACGTCCACCGGGAAGTCGTGGCGCTCCGTGGTGCCGTCCGCGAACGTCACCTCGATCTCCAGCGGCATCACCAGCCCGCCCGCGTTGTCGACCTTTACGCGGTAGTAGTACTGCCCGCGTGAGTCGTCCCCGATCAGCTCCTGCGCGGCCTGCACGGACACGTCGCCGATGGCCTGATCGTTGGCGTGCGTCGTGTAGAACCACCCGCGCCAGAACCAGGCGAGGTTCTCGCCCGCGCCCTCTTCCATGGACCGGAAGAAGTCCGCCGGCTGCGGGTGCTTGAACATCCATCCCTGGGCGTAGTAGTGGAACGCGTCGTCGAACGCCTTCTCTCCCAGGACGTGCTCCCGCAGCATGACGAGCCCCGTGGCGGGCTTGGCGTAGCCGTTGTTGCCGAAGTCCTTGGCGATCAGGTCGGACTCGGTCATGAGCGGCTCCTGGTCGGGGTCGCGCATGTACTCGACAATGTTCGGCGCGGGCCCGCGCTGCGTCTCGGCGGGGTATTCGCAGTCCGCCGTCTGCGTCCATTGCTTCCCGCAGTACGTCTTCGCGTAGTCGCGCTCGCCGTAGTACTGCAGGAACGAGTTGAGCCCCTCGTCCATCCACGTCCACTTGCGCTCGTCCGTGGCCACGATCATCGGAAACCAGTTGTGGCCAACCTCGTGCACCGTGACGCCGATGAGCCCGCGCTCGGTGGCGTCGCTGTACGTGCCGTCCGGCTGCGGGCGCCTGCCGCAGAACGCGATCATCGGGTACTCCATCCCGCCCACGGGGCCGTTGGCGTTCACGGCCTTCGGGTAGGGGTACTCGAACGCCAGCCGGCCGTAGGTCTTCATGGTCTGGATCGTCGCGCGCGTCGACACCTTGTCCCACAGCGGCATCGCGTCGCGGGGATAGAGCGAGTGGATCTCGATGACCTTCGAGTCCGGCCGGTATCTGAAGCCCGCCGCGTCCCACACGTAGGTCTTCGAGCTGATCCACGCGAAGTCGCGCACGTTCTCGGCCTTGAAGTGCCATGTCAGCGTCCCGCTCCGCGTCGGCCGCGACTCGGGCTTCATCACCTCGTCGGGGCGGATGACGAACTTGGGCTCCTCGCTCCGGTAGGCCTCCTCGAGCCGCTGCCGCTGCGTCGCCGTGAGCACCTCCTCCGGGTTCTGGAGCTCGCCGGTGGCGTCCACGATGTGGTTCCACGGCACGGTGATGCTGACGTCGTAGTTCCCGAACTCCAGGTAGAACTCGCCGCGCCCCATGAACTGGTCCGTCTGCCATCCGTTCACGTCGTCGTAGACGCTCATGCGCGGGAACCACTGCGCGTTCTCGTAGAGCCAACCGTCGGTGACCAGCTCCTTGGCGCCGCGCCCGGCGTCGGGCACGATGTGGTGCCAGTCGATGTCGAGCCGCTGGACGCCGCCCGGCTGCAACGGCTCCTCCAGGTTCACGCGCATGATCGTGTTGTTGATGCGGTGGTCCGCGTCGACCAGCGAGCCGTCCGGCCGCACGAGCTGCACGCGGGTCAGCGTGTAGCCGGCGTCGGAGGGCTCGAGGCCGAGGAAGCGGCGCGCCATCGGGCTCACCCGTGCAGGCATCGCGCCCGCCGCGGCCCTGGACCGGCTGTACTCCTCGGAGGCCTGGTTCTGGTCCAGCTGCACCCACAGGAAGCGCAGGACGTCCGGCGAGTTGTTGTGATAGGTGATGCGCTCGGATCCGTGCAGGCTGTGGTCCGTGGTGTCCAGCGCCACCTCGATACGGTAGTCGGCCTGCTGCTGCCAGTACCGTGGCCCGGGCATCCCGGCGGCATTGCGGTAGTCGTTCGGGTCCGGCCACTCCTCCAGGACGCGGAACATCGACTTGTTGGTCTTCGAGCCGTCGTCGTGCAGCCACTGTTGGGCGCTTGCCGGGGCGACGCGCGGGAGCGAGGCCAGAACGACGAGGATGCCGAGGAAGCGGAGGGGGTGGGGCTTCATGATCTGCCTTCCGTGCAAGCGGAGGAGCCGGATTCGCGTCAACGCGGAATGCGCCCCACCAGGAGGAGCAGGGCGGCGAGGGAGGTCACGGAGGAAAGGATAACCGTCCAGAGCCCCGGACGCATACGCCCCAGCCGGATCACCACCCAGCTCACGAGGAGCACGGTGGCCAGGATCCCGAGCTGGCCGAGCTCGAGTCCGACGTTGAAGGAGAAGAGCGGCAGCGCGATGCTCTCCTCGTCGCCCAGCACGGCGCGCAGGAAGGTGGAGAACCCCAGGCCGTGGATGAGGCCGAAGAAGAGCGCCATCGCGTACTTCACGTGCTGCTGGCGTCCCGGGCGGCCGAGCCTCTGCGGAGCGGTACGGGTCTCCACGAGGTTGAACACCCCTGTCGCCAGGATCGTGATCGGAATCAGGATCTCGACGAGCGTGCTGCTCACGGACACCAGGCGCAGGGTGGCAAGCGCCAGCGTGACGGAGTGACCGACGGTGAAGGCGGTGACCAGCACGAGGAGGTGGCGCCAATGCGTCAGTGCGTAGCCGGCCGACAGCGCGACGACGAAGAGGATGTGGTCGTACGCGCCCAGGTCCGCGATGTGGTCGAAGCCCAGATGGAGGTAGACGGCGAAGGTGGAGGTCATGGGGCGCGAAGATAGGCGCGAGGGACGTGCGCGCCACGGGGGCCGATCGGGTATCCCGACGGGTCTCGCCCTCGTAGCTTGCGCTTCCTTCGATCGACTCCGCGCTCAGAGGCCCACATGAAGCTCCCCATCCCCGCACGCTCCACCCTGCTCGCCCTGGCCGTGGCGGCCGTCGCCGGCTGCTCGCACCCCGACGCAGCGGCGGACGCCGCGGTCGAGGCGAAGGCCGTCGCGACGGAGTTCGCGGATGGCTACTACCACCAGTTTCCGGAGGAGGCCTACGAGATCGGCTACCCGGATACGCCGATGGACGGGCTCGGGGACCGCGGCCAGGCCTCGATGGACGCGTGGCGGACGAAGGAGGACGCGTGGCTCGAGCGTCTGCGGGCGATCGACACGACCGCGTTGAAGAAGACGGACGGGTGGGTGCCGTACGCCTTCACGCTGGACCGCCTGGAGGCTTCCGAGGGGCGGCGCGTGTGCCACATGGAGCTGTGGAACGTGAGCCCCACGTGGACGGGGTGGCAGAGCATGCTGTCGTCCACCTTCGCGCAGCAGCCGGTGGCCACGCCGGAGGAGCGGGCGGACGCCCTCGCGCGCCTCCACGAGGTGTCGGCCTACCTGGACCGGGAGATCGAGAACCTCCGCGTCGGGATGGCCGAGCGCTACCTCGCCGCCCAGTCGAACGTCGCCGCGGTGCTCGCCCAGGTCGACGCCCTCCTCGCCGCGCCCCCCGAGGACTCGCCTTTCTACGCGCCCGCCGCCCGGTCCGACGAGGCGGCCTTCGCCGACTCGGTGCGGGCGCTGGTCGTCGGCCGGATCCGCCCTGCCATGGCGCGCTATCGCGACTTCCTGGCCGACGAGTACTCGGGGCGTGGAGACGTGGGCGTGGGCGCGAACCCCCACGGGGACGCCTGCTATCGGGCGTCGGTGCGCTTCCACACGTCGCTCCCCCTCGACCCGCGCGATGTCCACGAGACCGGGCTCCGGGAGATGGATCGCATCCAGACGGAGATGCTCCGCATCGCCCGCGAGAGCTTCGGCACCGACGACGTGAAGGGACTTCTCCAGACACTGAGGACCGACCCCCGATACACGTTCCGCTCCGAGGACGACGTGCTCGCGTACGCGCGCGCCGCCGTGGACCGCGCCGCCGTGGCCGTGCACGACTGGTTCGGCTTCGTCCCGGACGCCGAGGTCGTCGTGAAGCCGTTTCCCGCGTACCAGAAGGCGTCCGGGGGTGGCTTCTACTCCTCGGGCTCCGCCGACGGCACGCGCCCCGGGACGTACGAGCTGGGCACGTACGACCCCACGTCGATCAGCAAGGCCGGCATGGAGGCGACGGCCTTCCACGAAACCTATCCCGGGCACCACCTGCAGATGTCGGTGGCGCTCTACGGTGGAGACGTCCACCCCGTGCTCCGCTACGTCTACGTCGCGGCGACGGCGGAGGGGTGGGGGCTCTACTCCGAGCGGCTGGCCGACGAGATGGGCCTGTACTCCGGCGATGTGGACCGGCTCGGGATGCTGTCCAACGAGGCGCTGCGGGCTGCCCGCCTCGTCGTGGACCCCGGGATGCACGTGCTCGGCTGGACCCGGGAGCAGGCGATCGACTACATGCTCGAGAACACCGCGGAGTCGCGGAACTCCGTGGAGGGCGAGGTGGACCGCTACATCGCGGTGCCCGGGCAGGCCACGGCGTACATGACCGGCAGCCTGGAGATCCAGCGGCTACGCCACGAGGCCGAGCAGCGACTCGGCGACCGCTTCGACGTGAAGGGCTTCCACGACGTGGTGCTGCGCGACGGCGCGGTCACGCTGCCGATGCTGCGCGAGGCGGTGGCGCGGTGGGTGGAGGAGGTGCGGGGAGGGCGATAGGGCTGCGGCTCGGGCCCTCGCCGCGGACCCCGGTCGCCCCTCACCCGTCACCCCTCAGGTGACGGTATGGCTGCGCGGCCGCCGACCGCGGCGTCCACCGACACGCAGGTCGCTCATGAGGCGCGCCACGTCCTCGGGCACCTCCATCCGAAGCTCGTTCCGCAACAAGTCGGCATGCTTCCTCAGGGCCAGAAGGGCGTTGCCACGGTCTCCGGCCTCGCACAGGGACCCGGCGAGGCTCAACGCGAACCGGGTGTTGAACCGGTCGTGGGCCGAGGCACGTGCCCACCATCGCGCAGCCGCTCTCGGGTTGTGGGCCATTCCGGCTCGCTCTGCCAGCGTCTCCAGCGCCAACTCGAATCGAGCAGCTAGTCGGTGCGCCTCGGTTTCCCTCCAGCGTTCGAATTCCGCCGAGCCACCGAGGTGAAAGCCCTCGAGGAACGGCCCGCGGTAGGCGGCTACCGCCCTTTCGTCATCCCCATCCTCCAGGGCGGACAGGAAGGACTCGACGTCCGACCGAACCACGTCCGGGTTCAACCTCAGCGCGAAGCCGGCACCCGAAACCGCCTCCGTCCCGAGGGCCTGTCGGAGTCGGTAGATGGCATCTGCCAGCGAGTGACGGGCGGAGTGCTGGGCAACCTCCGGCCACAGGTAGAACCCCAGCTTGTCGCGCGTGCAACCCGAGGCGCCTGCCGTCGAGAGCAGCGCGATAAGGGCCAGTTGTCGCGGTTGCGCAGGGTATCCGGTAAGAAGGCCTCGGGGGCCTTCCACAGCCACGCTGCCGAGCAGGTGGAGTGTGTACATGTTCCGGCCTCGAAGGTCGGAATGCCCGGATCACGATACTTGGACGAGAACGGGACGATTCTCGAATCACAGTATACGTGCGGAGTAGACCGCGGGCCAGAAGAGCGAGGGCCCCGGGCCGACAACGCTCGGGCCAGGCCCTACGGCTGCACTCCTCGCTGGCGGCGGGTTCCGGCGCGAGCGTCGGCCATGAGGGCACGACGCCCCGAACTTTCGCAGGGAGGAGATTCCCATGAGAGACCTCGCCGTCCTCTCCATCCTCGCGTTGGCCATGGCCTGTACGGATGCCAACGTGACGCAGCCCGAGTCGCTGGTGGCCCTCGACGCCGCAACCCCGGGCGAACCGCAGCTCACCACCATCAACGGCCGGTTCACTGCTCCGAAAGCGGGGTGGAAGTTCCAAGCCCAATTGGTCTTCACGGGCCCGATCGCCGCGGGCGAGATGTCGATGACCCCCTCGGGGGTCATGCACGTGACGGGAGCCATCAACGCCTTCGACATCATCGGGGACCTTGAGGGTTCGAACACCTTCAACGGCAACTACCACATCGATACGAAGACTGGACGCGGCGGTGCCATCAACCTCCACGGCACGTTCGAGCTCACCTCCCCCGGCGTGGGCACGTTCGAGTGTGGTGGGTCGTCGTTTCGGATCGAGGGCTACCTGCCGCCGGCCTATGCCTTCGTCCAGTCGGGGAACATGGCAGGCTGCAACGGAACGGGGGCCTTCGAGGGCATGCATATGAAGGGACAGTTCACCAATGAGGGCGACCCTGGATCGAGCACCTACGACGTCTGGGGCGTGATCTGGTAGGAATCCGCACCCCCGTGGGGCGAGCGGAGTCGACGAAGCCGAGGGCCCGGGGCGCGCCCCGGGCCCTCGTGGATCCCGGTGGAGCGAGCGGCGCGCGCCCGTGGGGTGCCGTCAGTACATGTACACGAGCTCGAGGAACTGGGGACAGCAGGTCGTGCGGTCGCACACCACGCACCCCATCACCTCGGTATCGAGCTTCAGGGCGGGATCGGTCGCGCCGAGCAGCATCCCCATGCCAAAGACGGGCGTCAGCGGATAGGGCGGACGGATCATCCATCGGCCACCACGCAGGGACTCCATCCCCTCGAGGCTTCCACGGTACAGCGTTCCCACGTACACGGCGTGCCGGCCCTCCGGCGCGAATCTGCCCTCGGCCTCTCCCGTTGGCTCGGGGAGGGCATAGGGCATGGCGATCTCGTCCTCCGCATCCAGCTTCGACGCTCCGTCGAGGGGGTACTGAATCGCACGCCACGTGTCGTCGGGCCCGCGGCGGTCCACCCAGATGAACGTCTTTCCCTCGAAGGCTCCGACGTCTTTGTCGGCCTTGGCAGACTCGATCATCCCGACGAAGCATCCCCCGGCCAGCGTTTCCGGGTCGACGTTCTCGATGGTCCTTCGTGCGGCGATGAGCGCCATGGGGCCGGCCTGTTTTCCGAAGAAGCCTTTCTTGACCAGGGACTGGCGGTCCGCCACCAGGGGATGCGTGTCGAAGGCGTTCCTGCCGTCGAGCGTATCGAGGTGGCCTTGGATGGCGGGCCACTCCTGTGCATCGATGGTGCCCCTCTCGGGGAACGAGCAGTCCGGCATCGGGAGCTGCGCCGACGCCGCGCCGGCACCTACCAGGAGGAGCGCACCGGCGAGGAGGGGGAGTTTCATGGATCTCATGAGAGGGCTCCTTGATGTTGGAGTAGGGGGGCTACGAGCCCCTCTCGGAAAGGAGGGCCGTCATCGAGTCGTAGACGGAGCGGGTGACGTCGTCGCCGTCCGACCACAGCGTGTGCACGGCCGCCGCCCAGTGGCGGGTGGTCTCGCCATCGCCAGCCGCGGCGGCCAGGCGGGCGCGGAGTGCCATCGCACGCACCAGGGGCCCGGCTTCGCGAGGTGTCAGGAGAAGTAGATCCTGGATCCGGAGGGACCCGAGAACCTGGTCGAGGAGGTCGGCCGCGTGCGTCGAGTCCCCGACGGCTGCCCACAGCTGCGCGTCCGCCAGCGCGATGGAAGGCGGGGTGCTCCCCGGAGCGAGGCCGGCCGCGAGACTGTCGGCCCGCAGAAGGCCGCGGCGGACCGCGTCGTTGCGTCCGTCGGCGAGCGCGCGGTAGAGCCCGGGGAGGTGGTTCCCGGAGGCCAGCACCGGCGGGTCGTCCTCTCGCCAGGGTAGGGCGGGGTGGGCCATGCTGATCGCCTCCGAGACGGCTGCGGACAGGACCGCGGCCTGGTCGGCCCGTGGGACCTGCGCCGCGGCTTCCGCGAGGGCTCGGCTCCGCAGCGCCTCCAGGCTGTCGGCCGGTCCACCGGCGGCGGCGTAGGCGGCCAGTCGGGACGCCGTCTCGCGTAAGGGGACGGGCACCGTCACGGCACGGGATGGATGCCAGAAGTCCAGGGCGGGAGCGGCGGTCTCCAAGAGCCTGGCCGCGTGATGGACGCGACCCAGGAGGAGAGCGACTCCGGCGGACCGCTCGGCCAACTCCCGGTCCTGGCTGGCGGGCATCGCGAGGACGGAGTCGCCCAGGGAGGCGGCCCGCGTGAAATCCCCCGTCTTCACCAGGAGGCGGACCTGATCCACGGCCAGGACCAGTCGGTTGGCGGTGGAGTCAGGCGGGGTACGCTGCCGCGCGCGCTCGACCGCGTCGAGCGCCGACGTGCGCGGGTCGCCGGTCTGCGCGATCTCGCCGCGCGCTTCCATCGCCTGCGCATACGCGTGCAGGGCGATCGGATCATCCGGGAACGCCTCGACCCATGGTCGCATGAGGTCGGCGGCGATCCTCCGGCCCCGCTCGACCGCCTGGAACGTGGCACCGCCGATGGGCCGGGCCAGAAGGTCCTGCGTCGGCCAGGGCACGAACGCGAACGTGTCGGCCTGAAGCTCCGGATGGGCCGCGAAGGGGACGGAGTCCGCCGTCCATCCCATGCGCATGTTGCCCACGCGTCGGGGAACGATCCTGCCGAGCTGCGATACGGAGCTTCCCTGGAGGACGTAGTTGTACGAGGGCGCGAGGACGAGCGCCTGCTCGTAGGCCCGGAGGGCGTCCTCGTAGGAGGAGCGGAAGGACCACCCGGACGAGCTCGTGGAGTCGGGCACGACGCGGCCGTCGCGCGCACGGCAGTCGCCGAGGCCGAGCCAGGCGTCGAAGGAGAGGGGGTCCCGGGCCACCGCCTGGGCGAAGGCGTCGCACGCCTCCTGCCAACGCCCGTCCGTGAGCTCGCTCAGACCCCGCGCCAGGAGTCGTTCGCGCGCCGACAGCTCTTCGGCTTCACGCGCGGCCTGGGCGGCGTACACGCGCCAGCCAGCGTACGACTCTCCCATGAAGAGGCCCACCAGAGAGCGCCAGAGTGAGGCGTGGGCGTAGCCCGGATCGCGGTCCGCAGCCGCCGCGAACGCGTCGGCCGCGTCCTTCAGGTCCCACGTGCGCAGGTACCGGTGTCCCTCGTCGTACATGCGCAGCGCCTCGAGCGAGCGGGTCCCTCCGACCCCGGCTCTCGCCGTTGCTTCGGCCACCTGGCCGACGAGCAAGGAGTCCGCCATCTCGTCGAAGTACGGACCCAGCGGAGCGTCGGGCCCGACCGAGACCCGGTGACGTCGCAGCACGGTGGCGCTCGCCACGTCGTAGAGCACGCCCTCCGCGCGAGTCGTGTCCTCCTCCTGCCAAACGGATCCCCAGACCAGTCGACCCGCGCCCACGTCACGCGCGTCCGCCAACGCCTCGTCTACCGTGAGGGGCCTGCCCCGGTGGCGAAGCTCCCGGTCGTGCACCACCTGGGCGTCCACGAGGTTCACGCCATCCCAGCGCATGAGCGCTTCGCGGAGGCGCGTCTGACAGCGAGTCCCGTCCACCGGTCCCTGATCGCCGGCGACGTCCCGGCGCTGGAAGGGGAGGACCGCGTAACGCGTCTCGTCGAGCTCCGGGCGCGCCCGCCGCGATGACCAGATTCCCACGACGGCCGCCATGAGCACGATCGCGCCCAGCCCCAGCCCCACCACCCGCATGGAGGGTCCTGGATGGGGACGTTCCTCCAGGTGCTGAAGCAGCGCGTCCCGCATCGCGGCCGCGTCGGGGAAGCGCTCTTCCGGGTCCTTGGAGAGGGCACGGAGAACGACGGACTCCAGCGCGGCAGGCGCGTCCGCCCGAAAGGCCCGGACCGGGGGTGGCGGGTCGCGCAGCTGTTGCGCCACGACGGCGGCGGGGGTGCGCGCGGTGAAGGGAGGCCGTCCGGAGAGCATCTGGTGCAGGACGCATCCCAGGGAGTAGATGTCGGACCGGGGTCCCACCTCCGACTCCCCGCTGCACTGCTCGGGGCTCATGTATTCGGGGGTGCCCAGCGTGACCCGCGAGGTCGTCAGGCGTTCTCGGTCGCGGGGCGCGGTGGGGATCGCCACGCCGAAGTCGGACAGCACCGCGTGCCCGGACTCCAACAGGATGTTCGACGGCTTGACATCGCGGTGGACCACGCCGTGCGCGTGGGCGTAGGCCAGGGCATCGGCGATCTCCGACGCCAGGCGGGCCGCTTCCGCCAACGGGAGCTGTGGCTCGTCCCGCAGATGGTCGGCGAGCGTGGCCCCCTCGGCGAGGGGCATGACGTAGAAGAGCGCGTCGTCGACCTCGCCCGAGTCGAGCAGGGGGCGGATGTGGGGGTGTGCCAAACCGGCGGTGACGCGGATTTCCCTGAGGAAGCGCTCCCTCCCGACCAGGTCGAGCAGCTCCGGGCGCACCACCTTGAGCGCGACCTGGCGCCCGTGCCGCAGGTCCTGTGCGAGATAGACCGAGGCCATGCCGCCGCGACCGAGCTCGCGGTCGACTGCGTATCGGCCCTCCAGGGCCTCCTGAAGGCGGCTGAATTCCACCATGCTGCGCCTCCGCGCTCCGGTGGACGCTGCCCGGTCAATATTGGTGGGATATTCGCGCATGCCAAGGAAAATCGATCGAAGCTCGTCGGCGGCGGACCCCTGTGCCTCACGTTTCCTCTTGCGCACCCGCAGCCGAGCGCGCTACCTGGCAAGAATGAAGCTTCGCCGCCTCCTTCCGCTGCTCCTCGTGAGCGCCCTTCCGATCCTGGGCAGCTCGCCGCCCCGCCAGGCCAAGAAGGCCGTGGCGGTGCTCCGTTTCGACAACAACACCGGCGACGCCCGGTACGACCACCTCGGCCGTGCCCTGGCCGCGATGATGATCTCGGACCTCTCCGTCGTGGAGGAGATCCAGCTCGTGGAGCGGGAGCGCATCGAGGATCTTCAGAAGGAGCTCGAGCTCCAGCAGTCGGCGTACGTGGACCCCGCCACCGCCCAGAGCGTGGGGATGATGGTCGGCGCCGAGTACGTGGTGACGGGTGCGTTCGTCGCGGTGGACCCCGAAATGCGCCTGGACACCCGCGTCGATCGGGTCGAGACCTCGGAGATCGTGAAGACCGCCCACGTGACGGGGAAGAAGGACGAGTTCCTGGCCTTGGAGCAGGAGCTTTCCGACTCGCTCGTGGACGGCCTGGGGGTGGTGCTGTCCGGGGAGGATCGCGAGCGGCTGCGCGCCCAGCAGGAGGCCAACCGCATCGATGACGTGGAGACGATGCTGGCGTTCTCCCAGGCCCTGTGCCTCGTGGACGGCGGCGACTACGTGGACGGCCTCGAGCAGATCCAGAAGGTCCGCGAGGCCGCGCCCGGCTCGAAGATCGTGCAGCTCACCTTCGAGCACCTGAAGGACCGGGCCGCTGCGGACGCCAAGGAGCAGGCGAAGGACCAGGCGAAGGACCGGGCCGGCAGGGCCATAGGCGGACTCCTCGGCCGCAAGCGCGCGCCGCCTCCGCGAAGCCGCCCCCGGCCGGCCTGCTGAAGAAGCGGCGCCGGGGCACGGTCCGCGAGTAAGGACCGCACGGGTTGACAGGCGACGGCGTCGGGCCGAGGGTGGACCCTCGTTCCCGGAGTCCCCTCCTGCCCAGGAGACGCCGCCATGACACGTGTTCCCAGGCTCCCCCTCGCCGTCGTCGCCGTCCTCCTCGCCCCCGGATGCGGAGGCGAACGGCCCGCCGCAACCCCTACGTCCGCACCGAACGTCGTCGAGATCACGGCGGTCGAGCGCACGTTTCAGGCACCGGATTCCGTGCCCGCGGGGTGGACCACCTTCCGCTTCCGCAACGCCTCCACCATGACCCACTTCGCCGTCGTCGAGCGCATGCCCGACGGGATCGGCATCGCGGAGCAACAGGAGCAGGTCGCGCCCGTCTTCCAGGCGGGGATGGACCTGCTGGCCGAAGGGAAGCCGGAGGACGCGATGGCGGCGTTCGGTGGGCTGCCCGCCTGGTTCGGCGACATCACGTTCCTCGGCGGCGCGGGGCTCACCGCGCCCGGGCACGTGTCACAGGCGACAGTCTACCTGGAGCCGGGGACGTATCTGCTGGAGTGCTACGTGAAGACGGACGGCGTCTTCCACTCCTTCAACCCGGACAGCACAGCGTACGGCATGGTCCATCAGCTCACGGCGACCGCCCCGGCGTCCTCCGCGCCCGAGCCGAGCGCCGACCTCGACATCACGCTCTCCAGCACCCGCGGCATCGAGGTCTCCGGTGATCCGGTGGTGGGCCCGCAGACCGTGGCCGTGCACTTCGAGGATCAGACGCCCCACGAGAACTTCGTCGGCCACGACGTGCATCTGGTGCGTTTGGCGGACGACACCGACCTCCAGGAGCTCGTGGCGTGGATGGACTGGACGCAGCCGGGGGGCCTCCAGACGCCCGCGCCCGCCCAGTTCCTCGGCGGCCTCAACGAGATGCCGGCGGGTTCCACCGGCTACATGACGGTGACGTTGGAGCCCGGACGGTACGCATGGATCGCGGAGGTGCCCCACGCCGACGCGAACGGCATGCTGAAGGAGTTTTCAGTGGCCGGCGGGTGAAGGCCTCGTGCGGCCAGGCGCTCGGGGTCGCATCGGCCGTGAGCGCCTTTCTTGCCGACCCCATGGGCGCCCTTGCACATTGACGGCGGAGGACCTCGGCATTCCCCCGGTGGTCGCGGTTCCGCCGCCTGCCCTGCGCTCCCATGTGAACGCCTGCCCGACGACGAGAACGGCAACTACCGCCGTGTAACCCTCGTCGCCCCGCCGTCGCGGCGAAAACCCAGGAGTTCTTCATGTTCCCGTCGACACGCCTTCCGTGCGGGGTGCCAGAGCGCGCCCGCCGGACCGTTCCGGCCGTCCTCGCCACCCTCGCTGCCCTGACGGCTTCGGCTTGCGACTCTCCCACGGTGCCCGTGTCGGAGGAGCCGGTGCTCCAGAAGCCGGAAGCCGCAGCGCCGGTGGCGCCAGTTCTGGTTCCTGTCCCGGCGGAGCTGAAGGGCTGCCAGCTGCCCGTGGCGTACTCCACCGGCGATCCGGATCACCCCGCGGCCATCTATCAGGTCTGTTGGCCGCCCACCTGGAACGGCACCTTCATCGTCTACGCCCACGGATACACCTTCGCCGGTCTCGAACTGTCCATCCCCGCCGAGGTCGCGACGCTCGCGCCCTTCGTCCTCTCCCAGGGCTTCGCCTTCGCGTCCACCAGCTACCGCGTGAACGGCCTCGCCATCAAGGAGGGCGTGGAGGACATGGCAGCTCTGGCGGATATCGTGCGGGGGGCAGCGAGTGATGTTCCCGATTCTCCGGCGTTCGTCCCCGTCCTGATCACCGGCGCCTCCGAGGGCGGAGCCGTCACCACGTTGGCAGCAGAGCGCCATCCCGGCGTGTTCCAGGGCGCGCTCAGCACATGCGGGCCGACGGGCAACTTCCAGAAGCAGCTCGACTACTTCGGGGACTTCAACGTCCTGTTCAACTACTTCTTCCCCCGGGTCTTCCAGGGTAAGGTCACGCCCGCGGGTGTAGGTCGCGAGGTGATGGCCGGGTGGTACTCCACCTACCGCTCCATCGCCCAGGCCGCAGTAAAGGCCGATCCGGCTGCGGCGGCCAAGCTCGTCAAGGTGGCCGGCGCCCCCGTGGACCCGGATGATCCCGACGGGCTGTGGCACACCATCGATGCCATCCTCTGGTACAACGTGTTCGCAACCAACGACGCCAAGGACAAGCTCGGCGGACAGCCCTTCGACAACAAAGGGCGGTGGTACTTCGGCTCGGGGCAGGATCTCCGCCTGAACCTGCGCGTCCAGCGCTTCAGCGCCGACCCGGCGGCCCGCGCGGCGGTGGCCGCCGACTACCAGACCTCGGGTGACCTCTCGATGCCCTACGTGAGCCTGCACACCACAGGCGACGAGATCGTCCGGTTCGTCCAGCAGCCCCTGTATCGGCTGAAGGCTCTCCTCGCCGGCGCGGCCCGGGAGCACAGCGCCCTTCCCATCTTCCGCTATGGGCACTGCAACTTCGAGCAGGGTGACCTGACGGTGGGCCTGGCGCTCCTGATGCTCAAGGTCGGCGCGGCGACACCGTCGGCTCTCGCCTCCGCCATGCCGACGCCGGCGGCGCGGGCCAACTTCCAGCGCTTGGCGAAGGAACTGCCGCTCACGCGGTAGGCGCAGGCGTAGAGCCACTCACGGGTGCCCGGGGAGCACCGCCCGGGCACCCGTGGACCGTACGCCCGCAGGTTCGTGGCTCAGACCGCGGCCGACTCGAGCTCCTTCGGCGCCATGGCCAGAAGGACGATCCCGACCACCATGAGGATCGGGACGTCACCGAGGAAGTGTCCGCGCTCGGCGGGGTCACGCATCGCCTGCACGGCCATGATGAGGGCGTGGACGATGCTGGACCACGCAGCGAAGAGAATGAGGCTGCGATGCCGACCCGGGTTGCGCGAGGCGAGCACGAGGAAGATTCCCAGCACCGCGTAGACCCCGATGATCATCTGCTCGTACTCGGGCTGTCCCGGCTGCCAATGCCATCCGGCGGGCCAGAAGACCATGAGCGGCCAGACCCCGAAGATGAACACCAGCCCGACCACGAGGAGAACCGCACGCAACGCTGGACTCGACTGATCGTTCATCGTGAACCTCCTGGACAGCACGGGTGACGAATCCCCTCACTCCTCCCGATGATCCACGGCAACGGCGTCGCACGCCGACCCTTTTGCGTATCTACTGCGCACACCATGCCGATCGAGGGGTCGAGGCGCAAGCAAGTGTCCATCAGCTTCCACGCCTGCTTCATCTCCCCGACTTCAGCTCCTGGAACCAGTTCTCGACGACGATCAGCTCGCCCGGGTCTGCCTCCGTCGTCCGACGGACCATCAGGAAACGTCGGTCGTCCGGTGACACGGCGTACATCGGATGCAGGCCGGACACCACGAACCCCCGGCCGTCGAACACACCGATGGTGCGTCCTACCGAGAAGCTCGGGGTGGTCTGGACCTGGACGACCCGCATGGTGCCCTGCAGGTCCCTGTAGAACAGCTCGTTGCCGTCGTGCGACCACACGGGCTCCATTCCTCCGTCGGGGGAAGCGGCCCATTTCGCATCGCCCGTGTTGGGGAACGGCACGACGAAGACCGCTTCCTTCCCCGTCTCGTGAGAGGCGTAGGCGAGCCAGCGGCCATCGGGAGACAGAGTCGGGCACACCTCGGTGAACTCGGTGGTCGCCAGCGAGATGGGCTCCTCCCCAGCGTCCGGACGGATCGCCAGGATGTCGGCCGCACCCTCCGAGGGCATACCGGGCGCGGCGCGCAGGACGTTGCTGGTCCGGTAGATCAGCCACTGCCCGTCCGGCGACCAGAACGATTCCGCCAGATCGCGCGGCCGGCTCAACTCGAGCATGGCGTGGGCGCTGCCGTCGGCGGGCTTCGTCCACAGCTCTGCGGACCCACCCGCATTCGACACGTACGTCACAGATCGGCCGTCGGGCGTCCACGACGGGTATCCGTTCGAGCTCCCTTCGCCCGTCAGCTTGAGCGTCGCGCCGGTCTCCATGTCCCGGATCCAGACGTCCGCTCCGTTTGCGCTCGTCATCACCACGGCGAGCCTCGAGCCATCCGGCGACAGCGTCGGCCATCCGAGGCCGCCCTGCCACGACGAGTCGAGGGATTCGACGGCGCCGTCGCGGGAGACCCAGACCAGCTCTCGCAGGCCCTCCCCGGGGCCTGTGGCGTACACCAGGGTGCCGGCGACCGACACGGCGAGATCGACCGCTCCGCGGAAGCCCACCCGCTGCTTCGGGCTAACCACCCTCGAAGGGCCGGTCAGCTCGAGAGCCTCGGGATCCAGGGGTGCCACCATGAGGGTGCTGTCCGGCGCCACGTAGACCAGGTGTCCGGAAGCCGCGTAGCGGGCGTAGATGCCTTCCACGAGCAGCTTGTGCGAACCCGTCTCGAGGTCGGCCAAGCCGATCGACTTCGTGCTCCCCGTGACGCTCGCGTGGTCCACGGTGAACAGGACGCCATCGCCGCTCGGCAAGACGTCGGGATACTTGTGGTCGGACTCCCTGTTGATAGGGTCCAGCTCCGTGAATGGATGCGGAACCGCGCCCGGCTCCGGACGCAGTCGCACCAGGCCACTGAACGCGGGGAGAGCCGCATACACGAAGCCGTCCGGACCCCAGGAAGCCCCCCCGGTCCAGTCCAGCACGTCCGTGACGACCAAGATGGGGCCACCCTCGAGCGGGGCGATCTTCAGCGCGCCGTCCGAAAAGAGCCCGACTCGCGCTCCGTCCGGCGAGAAGAAGGGCGATCGGGCCCGCTCGGTGCCCGGCAACTCGGTGGAGCGCAGCTGATCGCGCCGGCGCACGCGGAGCCGCCCCGGCGGCCCGCTGACGTAGACCAGGATGGTCCGGTCGGGCGAAAGGGCGAACCGCCTCCCGGCCATGGCCGCCATCTCCTCTCCCGTGGCGAACGTCATGCTGTAGCGCAAGGGCGGCTCCGCGGGGGCGGGACGCAACCAGCCCCAGAGGGCGGCGACGACGATCACCGCCGCGAGCGAAAGGGAGGTGATGTACGGCAGGCCCGGGTGGGTTCGACGCGCCGGCGTGACCCGGACGGAATCGACCCCGCCAGCGGCTGGCACGTCGATGGACGAGCCCGCGACCTCCACCGCGCTCGCGCCGGGTGACGAGCGAACGGCGTCGGCCAAGGCCCTGGTCTCCTCCGACGGCTCCAGGTCGAGCTCTTCCGCCAGCCGTGCCGCGAATCCGGCGTAGACGCGAACGGCGGCGTCACGCTCCCCGGCCCTCCCCAGAAGTCCGATCAACCGCCTGATCCCCACCTCGCTATGGGGCTCGGTCTCGACGGCCTTCCTCGCCCACGCCACCGCAGCGTGCAGGTCGCCTCGCTGCTCGTCCCGGTCCGCCATGCCGCCGGCCGCCTCGACCGCCAGCCTCCTGTACCGGGCCCGCTCGTCCTCGATCCACCGCTCGAGGTCCGCCTCGGAGACGTGCAGGCCGTCGAAGAAGGGATCCCCGTACAGCTCCCATGCCGATTCCGGGGAGCCCTGATCGAGACGTGCCTCGAACAGTGCGGCGTCACATTCCAGGGTGCCGGCCGCGATGCCCACCTCATCGTTCCCGCGCGTCACGATCACCCCTTCTCCCAGCGACTTCCTCAAGCCGACGGAGCAGGTGGTCAACGGCGCCCCGCAGAGGATCCGTGAATTGGGCGGCGGGAAGCTGCTCTACTACCAGATCGGTCATTCGGTGACGAGCTTCGACTTCACGACCTCTCCGCCGACGATGGACGTGACGTTCAGCGGCCACAGCAATGCCGACACCGCTCCCTCGGGGCCGTGTGAGGCCCTCGGAGACCCGGCGTAGGACCCTTTGCACGACGTCGGGACGGTTCCCTTCGGTGGGACCGTCCCGACGTCTTCGCGTCCGAGGCTCAGGCTGCGAAGCTGGGACGCCTCGCGAGCGCGGTGAAGGAGGCCGAGATCAGCGGGGCGCCGGCGCGGCACCACCCGGCTCGCCCCCCACCGCTTTCCAGCGGTCGGCCGGTGCGAGCCGATCGGCCTCACCCCCCGGCACCCAAAGGACCAACGCCTTCACTGGGAGATCCGACGCCACGCGGTGGATCACCTCGTCTCCGGGCTTCACCACGCCCACCATACCGGGTTCGAGTCGGTAAGCGGTACCGTTGACGACGTGGTCGAGCACCCCCTCGACGACGTAGAAGATCTCGGTGGCGCCGTGCCGGTGCGCGGACGTCGGGTCGGTGCCCACCGGGAAGGTGATCTCCGCCACCTCGATGTCGTCGTTGCCGAGGTTTGCGGCCTCCAGGAGCAGCTTGATGCGGGTGCCGCCCGGCAGGTCGAGCTCGCGCGTCCCGGAGCCGCCACGCGCATAGCGGTCGTCCTCCTGCCCGGAAGCCGGAATGGCCGTGAGCGCGGGGGCCGTGGCGAGCATGGCCATGAGAAGCCTCGTGCGTCGTCGTGGCATCAGCGGATCTCCTGGATGTCGCTTCGTGGTCTGGGCGGGCGGGCATGGATGTCGGCGAGGCGCGCGCACCGTGCGACGGCGCGGATCATGAGACACCTCGGCTGGTGAGTCTGTGGACGAGGACCGCGGCCCGCTCGGTCTGCTCCAGCAGCGTGGGAAGGTCGATCCACTCGTCCACGGTGTGGTCGTTCCCCCCTCCAGGCCCCAGGCCGTCGAGGGCCATGTCCACGAGCCCGGCGGTGAAGGACACGTCGGCGGCTCCCGCGTCGCGGGGGTCCACGGCGGTCACGGGCCCGAACCCCAAGTCCCGGCTGACCAGGTCGAACTGCGCCAGGAGACGGCGGTTGCCCTCGGTGGGGGCCATGGGCGGGTAGCCCTCGTCGAACGTGATCGTGGCATCGGTGCCCGGCAGGCTCTCCCCGGCGATGAACGCCATGCGGGCGCGTGTGGACTCGAGCTGCTCGAGGGAGATCGTGCGTAGATCGCCCGTCACCACGGCGTGGCCGGCCACGACGTTGCTCTTCCCGAACGCGGTACCTCCGGCCCTGGCGTCGTCGTAGTCGACGTCGGTGCCGGCCACCATCGCGCCGGGATTGAACGTGAGCAGCGGCTCACCGGCCAGGCGTTCGTAGAAGCTGTGCAGGATCCGGGCGGCCTCGTAGATCGCCCCGGCGCCCACCTCGGGCTGGAAGAGCTGGGAGGAGTGGGCCGGCGTGCCGGTCACGTCGAGGCGCCACCCGGTGGAGCCGCGCCGGGCCACCACCGCGGTCTTCGGGTCGGAGTCGCCGTTCTCGAAGGCGAGGGCGATGTCGGCGGCGCCGGCGGCCTCGATCAACGCGGCTTTGGACGCCGACAGCGGCGCGCCGCTCCTCTCCTCGTCACCGGTCATGACGATCGTGATCGCCCTCCCGTCCAGCTCACCCGCAGCGGCCAGCGCCTTCATGGCGTGGACGATGACCACGTCGCCGCCCTTCATGTCCACCACGCCGGGACCGTCCGCGCGCTCCCCCGAGCGGTCGAAGTGCTGGAACGGGCTCGAGGGCTCGAAGACGGTGTCGAGGTGGCCGATCAGGAGGAGGCGGGGCCCCTCGCCGTCGCGGCGCGCCACCAGGTGCCCGGCTCGGCCGAAGGCCTCGCCCGGAACCCACTCGGTCTCGAAGCCGAGGGCGTCGAGCTGCTCGCGGAAGACGCGGCCGACCTCGCGCACGCCCTCGAGGTTCATGGTGCCGCTGTTGACGTTCACGACGCGCTCGAGCAGCGTGATCGCCTCGTCGGCGCGCGCCTCGGCCTCGCGCACGATGCGCCGTTCGACAGGAGAGGGGCCCTGGCGGGCGGACAGGGGCGCGGCGAGGGCGAGCGCGCAGGCGGCGAGGGCGAGGGGGAGGGTCTTCATAGCATGCGGGTTTCGGTGAAGAAGGGGGAAGAACCTAGGCGCGCGGCTCCCACGCCGCCATGCGCGCGGCCAGGCGGAACACCGAGAGCGGCGCCGATCCCTCCGCCTTGTTGTTCACGACCACGAAGACGTCACGTTCGGCGATCAGGGCGTCGAGCGCCGCGACGGCGATGCGCTCCAGAGACTCCGGGTCCTCGTCGCGCACGCGGTCGAAGGGCTCGTAGCGGTCCTTCGCGGCTTCGTACCTCAGGCCGGCGTGCAGCATCCAGCGCACCACCAGGGCGGGCTGCTCGAAGTGGCGCACGGCCTTGAGCTGATCCTCCAGCGACGCCATCGCCGGGTGCACCGTGTAGCAGTGCGTCGCCTTCGTGGCGTCCAGCGCCGCGGCGTACTCCGGCGTGAGGAAGGCGGGCGTGCGCAACTCGACCGCGTACAGCGGTCCGGGCGGGAGCGCGTCCAGGAAGCGGTGAAGCCGCTCGGCGAAGGCCGCCCGCCCGCCGACCAGATTGGGGGGAACGGGCGGGAACTGGAAGAGGAGGGGCCCCGCCTTCGCGCCGAGCCCCTCGACCATCGGGCCGATCACCTCGTCGATGGCGTACGTGGCGTCGAGGAAGCGGGGGTTCGGCCCGCGGATGGCCCCCGCGCCCGGGTCGGTGGGGGAGGTGAGGAGCCGATCCGCCTTGACCAGGAAGCGAAAGTCGGCCGGCACGACGTCCGCGTAGGCCCTGAACTCGCCGGCCGGGATGGGGCGGTAGTAGGTGCGGTCGATGCCCACGGTGCGCAACACGGGGTGACGGGCGTACGCGGCGAGCCCGTCGCGGGCGAGCACGGTCTCCGGGACCGTGCGGTCGTAGACGATGCCGACCCACCCGGGGAAGCTCCACGAGGACGTGCCCATGCGCAGGCCGGCCGGAAGCCGGTTCGCCACGGCGGCCAGTTCCTCGGGCACGCGCGCGGGGCCGACGGGCGCGACCCCGGGGATGGGGTCGTCGTCGAAGAGGCCGAGTTGCTCTGACATGCCCTGGGTCTACGCTGCCACGCGTCTCTCCACAAGGCCGGGGCGGGGTACCCTCCTTGACGAACGCATATCTAAGCAGCAAATATATAAACGCAAGATACATATCAGCCACATGCAATGGACACGGCGATGAGCCTGACCCCGCTGACCTATCAGATCCTCCTCGCGCTCGCGGACGAGCGACGCCACGGCTACGGGATCATCAAGGAGATCGAGGGGCGGGCGGGGCCCGCTTCGGCGCCCAGCACGGGCGCGCTCTACCTGGCGCTGCAGCGCATGGAGGCCGAGGGCCTCGTGGAGGAGGCCCCGCGACCGAAGGGAGATGACGACGCCCGCCGCCGCTACTACCGCATTACGGCCCGGGGCCGCGCGGACGCGGAGGCGGAGTCGCACCGGCTCGCGCAGCTGGTGGCCACGGCGCGCGCCAAGCACCTGCTGCCGGAGGGGGGCGTGTGACGCGTCGCCTTCTGCGGCTCCTGCTGCGGCTGGCGCCCCCGGGGTTCCGCGCGCGCTACGGCGCCGAAGTGCTCGCCGTGCACGACGCGCGCCGTGCCGGCGGCGGCTTCCTCGGGGGGGTGTGGTTCGGCACGAAGGAGGCCGTGGGCCTCGCGCTCACGGTGGCGAGGCTGCGCCTCGACGGCT
>Ga0307423_1000768_pt1 | contig 21114 bp, 23 predicted proteins | sample SalMarWE160310MG_FD_202154 | JGI IMG/M metagenome (GOLD analysis project Ga0307423, IMG submission 202154) | Salt marsh sediment microbial communities from the Plum Island Ecosystem LTER, Massachusetts, United States - WE1603-10 | ecosystem: Environmental > Aquatic > Marine > Intertidal zone >...
AGAGGAGTATAGGCGAAAAATCGCAGCCTGCCCAGACTCGCGTAAACCACCGCTGGCTCTCTGACAGATCCACTCGACAAAGCCAGAGCAGCAAATTGCACAACCATCCTGCAACCCAAACCCGACGCAGCACACAAAAAGCAGCCGCCCACACAACCCCCAAGAAGTAGTTGTGCTTAGCAAACTCTCACTTCTACTTAAAAGAAAAAAACAGAAACAGAGCCATCAAGCACGAACCCATTGATAGGGGGCTACAGCCTTTTCCGAGCAGCTAGTCACAAACCTCCAGATTGTCTCCACACAAACACGCTGCCACAACACAGCAACATAAAAGTTAATACACAAAATCACACACACCCTTCACAGAAAAAGAGGTCACAAAATGCCCATCACATTCATCATCGGAACAGCAGGCTCAGGAAAATCCCTGTTCACAGCAGCCATCAGCGAATGGCTCAAACTATCAAAACAAGACGTAGCCGTAGTAAACCTAGACCCAGGCGCACTAAAACTCCCATACTCACCTGACGTGGACGTGCGAAACTACGTAAACGTCGGCGACATAATGGAAAAATACGGTCTAGGACCCAACGGCGCCCTAATACTAGCTGCTGACCTCATAGCCGATGAAATCCCAAACATCGCAAAAGACATCGAAGCCGCAGACGCTGACCTCGTATTGGTGGACACACCTGGACAAATGGAGCTTTTCGCGTTCAGAGCCAGCGGCCCCTACATTGTGAACGAACTGACAAGGGAACCTAAAGCCATAGTTTACCTGTTCGACGCCGTCTTCTCCATCAACCCCCTTAACTACGTTTCTAACATGTTTCTCTCAGCAGCCGTCTACAACCGCTTCTTCCAACCGCAAATCCACTTGCTTTCAAAATGCGATCTGCTTCCGGAAAAAGAAGTCACAAAAATCGCTGACTGGGCAACTAACCCAAGAGCCTTAGAAGATTCAATCGAGCAGAAACTTGAAGGCACAAAGCGCCTTTTCAGTAGAAACATGATGCACGCTATCAATCAGCTTGGCATAAAATTCCTGTTGATTCCAGTTTCAGCCAAAACAAACCAAGGATTGACAAACGTCAACACTACTCTGGAGCGAATTCTAACTGGAGGAGAAAAATACACCTTCTAACGCTACGTCTTCTCATCATCGCCGATAAGCACCCAACTTGCGGCGAAAGCCCCACGCTTCGCTTTTAGCGGGTCGTCCGCGCCAGCGATTATCATAACATCATTGTCTTCGGGTTTGAGGTCTTTAAGAATCTTATTTGTGGCTTCTGGAAAATCTTTTTCTATATTGTTGCTCACCGATTCGATGATCAAGTGGCCATTTTTGGACACTATAACAAGCGCGCGTCTTGCACCACCCATTATCGCCGCATCCCGTTGGTCTATGCCAGATTTGACCTTGTGCCCCTTGTTCTTGACTAAAAAGGCATAATTGTATTTCGAATTTGTCAACGGGGTTTTTTCGACTTCAATTCTTTTCGGGAAAACCTCCACGAATTTTTTCCAGACGCTCAACCCCTTACCTGTGAGAGTGCCGCCCTCTTTTGACGTCTCAATCAACCCAGCGTCCTTAAGTCGGCTGATTATTGTACGGATGGCACCTTCTCCGACGTTTAGTTTCTCAGCCAGCTTTTTACGCCCAATTGGCTTCTTAGCCATAAGCTCCAAGGCATAGAAGATGTGAAACATGGAAAAAGTAGTGGATGGTCCTGGACCTTTTGGGCTAGCAAGGCTTTCAATAAGCCTTTTGAACTGGGAAGTCATAATTAGTGCCACATACTCTATTTAAAGTGGCTAATTATTATAATTTATGACTCATTGAAAGGACAGAGATCCTTATTTTTTGCAGCAAGTGTGAAGACTTTTATTTTGGAGCAAGCTTCGGGGCAAGCTGATCCACGGCATCTTTGACTTTGTTCCATTCATCGAGATTTCTAACGCTGAACTTATTTTTACGCTTCCACGTGCTGTTCCTGTTCTCCCAGAGATAAAGCCCTATCGAGCGTCTTCCAGAAGCCTCGTAAACTACTATAGCTTCCCACCATTTTCCACTTTTAAAAATCGTTACGTAATCAACAACTTTGTAGAATTCGGATATTGGCAGTTTCTCGTCCGTTTTCTCCGTCGGTTCACTCATGCGTCTTCACCCTATGCTTTAAGTTTGAACAACAACCATTTAAGCGTTTTATCCTGAAGGCTCAGCCTTAAAATTGCTTTTGCAGTTTCACAACTGTCGAGTAGCTTGCTTGGTTTTAAGGCATCATGCAGAAAGCCTTTTAAGAAAACGAAGTCATTACCCCTCATTACTCATTCAACTGATGTGTTCCCATGAGGAAAAAAGGAAGATACTTGTTCACTTCGGAATCCGTGGGTGAGGGGCACCCCGACAAGGTCGCGGACCAAATATCAGACAGCGTTCTGGACGCTATACTGTGTAAAGACCCCAAAGCAAGGGTTGACTGCGAAACGCTCGTGATGCAGGGAAACGTCGTAGTCACTGGGCAAATCACTACACAGTGCTACGTGTCAATACCTAAAATCGTTAGAAAAACACTCAAGGAAATTGGGTTCGACAATGCCAGAGACGGACTGGATGGAGAAACCTGCGGCATTCTAGTTTCTATCGAGGAACAGTCACCAGACATCTCCAGAGGAGTAACTGAAAGCGAAGACCACGAGCAGGGAGCGGGAGACCAAGGAATGATGTTTGGGTACGCCACAACCGAGACAAAAGAACTGATGCCTCTGCCGATAATGCTTGCACATAAACTTGTCAAAAGACTGTCCGACTGCAGAAAACAGGGAATTTTGCCCTATTTGAGACCAGACTGCAAGTCTCAGGTCACAGTAGAGTACTGCGATGGAAAACCAACAAGAGTGACCACCGTTGTGATTGCTGCTCAGCACACCGGCAAAGTTGCCGAGGAGAAAGTAAAGGAAGACGTAATCAATCAAGTGATTAAGGCGATCATACCCTCAGACAAGTTAGACGACGAAACAAAGTACATCGTTAACGGAACTGGACGGTTTGTGATTGGAGGAACCTTAGCTGATTCAGGCTTGACAGGACGAAAAATAATTGTTGACACTTACGGCGGCTTTGGAAGCCACGGCGGCGGATGCTTCAGCGGGAAAGATCCATCAAAAGTTGACAGGTCAGGCTGTTACATGGCTAGGTACATTGCCAAAAACATTGTTGCCGCAGGGTTGGCGAATGAGTGCGAGGTTCAATTATCGTACGCCATTGGTGTGGCGCAGCCCATCTCCGTGTTTGTGGATACGTGTGGCACAGGAAAGTTGCCTGACGAAGAGATTCTGGAGTTGGTTAAGAAAAACTTTGACATGAGACCTAAAGCGATCATAGAGCACCTGCGGCTTCTCAGGCCAATATACAGAAAAGCAGCAGTGTTCGGGCATTTCGGGAGAGAGGACCAGGACTTTGCATGGGAACTAACCGACAAGGCAGAAGAACTGCGAAAAGCGCTCAAATAGACTCCGAAGGACGCTACCCTTCTATCTTTTACAGCATCCTCTTTGTTTTCAACAATTAAAGCAAAAACAAGACAGCCAAAAAAGGGAAATTGCTTAGGAGACATCTCTTTTTCCATGTTTTTTAGTTAAAAATGTACTAAAAGCTGATAAACCCGTTTTTTCTCTACTTCTCACCTCGGAAGAAGGGAATCAAAATAGGCTGCGGCATCTTCGGCGTAATAAACTTCGAAAAGAAACAGGTCTGCCCATACGTGTACTGGGGTCTTCGCGCCCAAAACCACCGAGGCCACCAGTCCCACGGGTTCCTCACATACAACGGGGAACAATTTTATGTTTACAAAAATCTTGATCTAATCCCGAAAATAAAGTCCAACGCCATACAGGAATGGTTCGGGCGGCTGCCAGGCTCAGCAGGCATAGGCAACGTGCGATACACCACTTCGGGAAAATGCGATGACACTTCTATTCTGGAAGGCACCCAGCCAGTCACCGCGTCGCTGAACGGGCTGAAACTGGCGCTCTCATTCAACGGCAACATCGTTAACACGCTCCAGCTTAGAAAGGAAACCGACCAGCCGTTCTCCCATTTGGCGTACACTTGCGACTCAGACTTGATCTGCCGAAAACTGCTTCTCGAACTGGAAAAACGCAAAGACTTGGCATCAGCCGTCGGCGAGTGCATGCGAAACATTGACGGCGCGTTCTCCGTGACGGGCATAACTGGAGACGGCGACTTCTTCGCCTTTAAAGACCCGCATGGAATAAAACCTCTTTGCGCAGGACACAGCCCAGAGGAGGCAACGTACGCTTTTTCTTCAGAAACCGTGAGTTTAGAAATAAACAGTTTTGTAAGAGACTTCGAACTGGAACCAGGCGAGTTGGTCACGGTTTCAAAAGACGGCTTTAAACGCGAACAAATCATAAAGAACCCGCGCAAGGCTTTTTGCGCTTTTGAATACGCGTACTTTGCTAGACCTGACTCGCGTTTCGACGGCAAATACGTTTACGAAATACGCGAGGAATTCGGAAGAAACATCGTGCGCGAGCACCCTGAAATTGTGAAAGACGCTGACATCGTGCTTTCTGTTCCTGAAACAGGCGACGACCCAGCCATGGGCGTTCATGAAGAGTCAGGGCTCAAATGGGAACGAGCGTCCCGCAGACACCGCTACGTCACCGAAAGAGCATTCATACTGCTCAACAGGGACCGCTGTTCCACCATAGACAGAAAAATAAACATTCTAGGCCCAAAAGTTGACGGAAAACGCCTCATAGTCACCGAAGACAGCATAGTCCGCGGAGACACCACAAAAGTCACAATAGAAAAAATGCGCAACTCAGGCGCCAAAAAAATCTACATGTTCGTAACTTTCCCGCGCATAATCGGACCATGCTTCTACGGCATAGACATGGCAACCTACGGACAGCTAATCGGCTCGAAACACAGCCCAGAGGAAATCGCGAAGATCATCGGCGCAGACGCCGTGTGCTACCAGTCAATTGAGGGTTTAGTGCGCGCCACTGGGCAGACCCGCGACCAGCTATGTATGGCATGCATTACGGGCGAGTATCCCACGCCGTTGGCTCAGAAAATGGCTGACGAGATGAAAGAAAAGTTTCTCAAGGGCTACGAGGAAAAAGGTAGAATATACGAGACCTGCGGAGCCTCGCCTCAGTCGTAGTGGTAAAGCAAATTAAGCGTTACACTTATTTCTCTAACAGGCAAAGGTGCATATTATGGAGAAAGTAGGCGTACTCGTCGTTTCGTACGGCGCAAGAGAAACCGCTATGGTTGATGCTTTCGCGAGAAGCCCAAACCACAAAGTAGAACTTTACATTGCAGACAAGCAGCGCAACCCGTTTAACGTGGAAAAAGCCGCCGAACACGTCGTCATACCCGACTTGAACACTGAGGACATCTGCAAGTTCGCTGAAAAACACAAGGACAAAATTGACTTCGCCATTGTTGGTCCAGAAAAACCCATAATCGCAGGCGTACGCGACCAAATGGAAAAGCGCACGGGCATACCCGTCATCTGCCCCAAGCAGGAGTACGCCATAGAAGTAAGCAAAGTGCAGCAACGCCTGCTGTTCCAAGAAATTGCTCCTGAAGCAAACCCACGCTTCAAAATTTTCAACCCCCAAGAATACACGGGAATCGAAGAAGTGAAGAAAGCTGTTTACAGCTGGCTGGATGAGTTAGAGGACCAAGCCGTTGTTAAGCCGGATAAGCCGACCGCGGGAAAAGGCGTAGGCGTCTGGGGAGACCACTTCATCACGCGAGAAAAACTCTTTGAACATTTCATGTCGAACTACCAGTATGGCACCGTGATAATAGAAGAAAAAATAGACGGTGAAGAATCAAGCTTCCAAGCTTTGTGCGACGGTAAACACTTAATTCCCTTGCCAGGCACACGAGACTATAAGCGCGCCTTCGACGGCGACAAAGGACCCAACACAGGCGGAATGGGCTCCTACAAAGACTCGGATGATGCACTACCGTTTTTAACCGCGGCTGAACGAGAAAAAGAAGTCGCCTTAGCTACAAAAATTTTCGAGACGTGGAAGGCAAAAATAGGGGACGACACGGCGCTGAGAGGCGTGCCCTTATACTTGGCTTTCATGCACACTGGCTCAGGGATTAAAATCCTGGAAAACAACAGCCGCCCAGGCGACCCCGAAATAATCAACATCTTACCCATAATAGAGGACGATTTCGTTGATGTCTGCTTCAAAATGTTAGAAGGCAACTTAACCAGCGTTGAATTAAAAAAGCTGGCAACCGTTTTAACCTACAAGGTTCCCCCGAGTTACGGAGGCTACGCGGATGTTTTTCCCGCTTTAGTGGATAAAGCAGCTGTGGACACACCAGTTGACCTGTCTGGCGCTTATATGCTAGCAGGCAGATATGGCGACAACGTCAGAATCTACCCTGGCGCAATGGAGGTCAGGGACGGGCAGATTTACGCGTTGAAGTCTCGCGCGGTCGGAGTGTTAGGCATCGGCGAAACCATTGAGGAGGCACGTCAAGTCTCGCTGGAAGGCGCCCGAGCTATTGAAGGCGGCGCCATGTGGAACAGGACGGACATAGCTTCGAAAAAGCACATAGCGCAGAGCGTAAACCACATGGAAAAGTTGAGGCGTAACCCGTGAAACGCGTTTTCATATCCGACTGCGAGGGACCCATAAGCAAAAACGACAACGCCTTTGAAGTTACGGCGAGTTTTGTTCCAAACGGCGGCAAACTCTTCACCGTCATAAGCAAGTATGATGATGTGCTTGCGGACGTCTTGAAGAAGCCTAGTTACACGGCGGGCAGCACGTTAAAGCTGATTCTGCCGTTCCTCAAGGCGTACGACGTTACAGACGCTCAGATGGAAGAGTTCTCCGCTCAGAACCTGATTCTAATTGCAAACAGCAAAGACACGCTACAGCACGTTAAGGGAGTCGCCAGCGCCTTCATAGTCAGCACAAGCTACGAGCACTACCTTAAGGCGCTCTGCAAAGCCGTAGATTTCCCCTACCAAAACACCTACTGCACCAAACTAAGCATCGACAAGTACGCAGTCACTGAACAGGAAACGCGGAGGCTGAAAGAAATTACACAAGAAATCTCGCAAATGCAGATTATCACGATTCCTCCAGAGGCGAACAAGATGGAAGACTTTTCGGTTGCTAATCAGGAGAAGATTGTGCGGCTTGACAAGATTTTTTGGAGCGAAATCCCAAGTATGAGCATAGGCAAAATTTTCTCTGAAGTGACTACGGTTGGTGGGAGCGAGAAAGCCGCCGCCATAGAAGACGCCGCAGCAAAAGTGAATGTACCTGTGGAAGACGTGATGTACGTGGGCGACAGCATAACTGACGTTGAGGCTTTTCAGTTTGTAAGAGGGAAAGGTGGGTTAACGGTTTCCTTCAACGGCAACGACTACGCAGTGAGGAACGCGGAGGTCGCGGTTATGTCAGAAAACAGCGTGGTCACAGCCGTAATTGCTGACGTGTTTTGCAGGCTGGGAAAGCAAGCTGCCTTGAATCTGGTGGAAAACTGGAACCTGGAATCGCTTGAACACAACGGGGTTGTAAGCCTCTCACTCTTGGACCACCTTTTCACGCTTCACCCGCAAACCTTACCTAAGGTTCAAATAGTAACAGCGGAAAATATGGAAACCGTAGCGAGAAAAAGCAGCGAGTTCCGAAAAAAAGTCAGAGGCGAAGCCATTGGTAAACTCGGCTAAAACCGTGGGTAAAGCAGAAATTGAGGATACTTACGCCGAGGTGTTTGCTGGAATCTTTTGCCGCGTAACAGTCACAGCTGACGACGAAACCACGCTACGCCGTGCTGCTGAAGACGCAACCGCCACGCCCTCCGTGGTGATTGGCAGGGTGGAAGGCGGCGTCGAGAAGTGGCTTGGCGAAAACGAAACTCCAGACGGCCGCAAAGGCGCGGTGCTGCAGTTCTGGGGAGAAATAAGCCCCAAAAAGCCTTTTGCCGAGTCTTTGAAGAAGTTTGAAACCGAACTGTCTTACAGGATACGGCAGGATATACTGGTGAAGCCGTTCACAGCGGTTTTTGACGCGCTGCCCGGCGCGGAGGGAAAAATTGACATGATGGAGCGTGTGGGGCACTGCGGCGACGGCTACGAGTGGACAGAAAAGCGGCATGGCAGAGAGGTTATCGTGGTTCCCCTGATGGTGCCAGACTTCGTAATTGAAAGGTATTTGGGTTGTTCCCGCGGCGTCATGGGCGCGAACTTTTGGGTTATGTGCAAAACAAAGGAAGGCGTGAAGACGGCAGGCGAAAAAGCCTTAGAAGCCATCCACAAAGTCGCGGGCGTGGTTACTCCGTTTGATGTTTGCTCTGCGGGTTCAAAAACTGAAACCCATTTTCCATCCATCGGACCCACAACGAATCACCCGTACTGCTCATCGCTTAAGCCAAAGCTGGGCAGCGGCTCCCTGCTTCCCGAGAGTGTGCATTACGTTCCAGAGATAGTAATCAACGGCGTCTCCATGGATGCCGTTAAGCAAGCCATGAAAGCGGGAATTGAAGCGGTGTTGAATGTTGATGGGGTGGTGCGGGTTTCCGCGGGCAACTACGGCGGCAAACTCGGCGAATTCAAAATTTACTTGCGGGAGTTGTTTCCATGAGTCGTTTTGACGTTGTGGGTTTTGGCGCGCTTAACGTGGACAAGCTCTTCAAGGTGAACAAGCTGGCGAAGGCGGAAGAGGAAAGCTTCATCGAAGATTACGCGGAGGCTTGCGGGGGGTCAGCAGCGAACACCGCGGTTGCGCTGGCGAGGCTTGGCTGCAAGGTAGGGTACATTGGAAAGGTGGGGTGCGACAGGGAAGGCGACATGCTGATCCAGAACTTCTGTGATGAAGGCGTGAACACGGACGGCGTAATCCACGTGGAGCAGAGCAAAAGCGGCGTCGTCATGGGTTTCGTGGACAAGAAAGGCGCACGCGCACTCTACGTTGACCCAGGCGTCAACGACGCCATAAGCCTTAGAGAAGTGAAAAGCCGATACGCCGCGCAGGCGGAGTTTCTGCATTTAACCTCATTCGTAGGCGACGAATCGTTCTACACGCAGAAAAAACTCTTAGACGAAATCCCCGCCAGCACCAAGGTCAGCTTTGACCCAGGCGCATTGTACGCACGGAAAGGCTACGCGGCTCTGGAGACTATCCTCAGGAAAACGTTTGTTTTGATGCCTAACTCTCTCGAGCTTACGCTCTTGACAGGGGAGATTGACTACTGCAAAGGCGCCGACATCATGATTGGAAGAGGCGTCGAAATCGTTGCTGTCAAGCTCGGCGGCGACGGCTGCTACGTCACGGACGGACGCGAAAGGCACCTGATAGAACCCTTCAAAGTGGACGTTGTGGACACTACGGGCGCTGGAGATGCGTTCTGTGCGGGTTTTCTCTACGGTTTGGTTCACGACGAGAGCCTGTTGGAGTGCGCCAGACTGGGTAACTTTGTGGCTTCACGGTGCGTCACGAAAATGGGTGCCCGAGCGGGGCTTCCAGTTGCCGAAGACTTAAAGCTTCTTGGTTAAGTAGTCAATCAGGCTTTCAAAGACGAGTTTGCCGTCGCCGTATTGTCCCATCTGTTTTTGCCGTGTCCAGTCGGGTTGCTGCCACCAGTACATGGCTCGTTCAGGATGAGGCATCAAACCGAAAATCGTGCCTTCCCTGTTGCATATGCCCGCGATGTCGTGGAATGCACCGTTTGGGTTAGTGGGGTATTCGCCGTCTGCTATGTTGCCGTTTTCGTCGCAGTAGCGGAAAACCATCATGTCGTTGTCGATTAGTTTCTGGAGCATTTGCTGCTCTTTTTCCACGGGAAATAGGAATCTGCCTTCGCCGTGGGCAATCGGCATCCGAAGGACTTTTCCCGCTGGGATTTTGCTTGTGAAGACGCATTTGCCTTTGTTTTCGTTTTTAAGGTGAATCCACTGGCACTTGAAGCCCTGCGGCACATTCGTTGTCAACGTGGCCTCAGGATAAACGCTTGTGCCTTCAAAGCCTGGAAGCAAACCGTATTCCACAAGAATTTGAAAGCCGTTACATATGCCCAGGATGGGTCTGCCCTCGTCCACGAAAGTATCGATTTCCTTACACAGCTTAACGCTAAGCGACCTCGCAAAGATTACTCCTGAACGCACGTAGTCGCCGAACGAGAAGCCACCTGGAAACACCAGCACATTATAGTCCAGCAGGTTGCCGCGTTTGATAAGCTCGTTAACGTGAAGCACTTCCGCCTGAACGCCAAGTTCCTGGAAGGCGCGTTGGGTTTCCGCGTCGCAGTTGGTTCCGCCAACCCGCATAACGCAGACTTTGATTTCTTCTCGCCTCATCCCGTTTGTGCCTCCGTGCCGAGCGTTTTCTTCCAGCTCCGCCGCAACTCCGCAAGCTCAGCATCAACCACCACTTTGCCGTCTAAGCCGTGAACAAGCAGCTTTTGGTCTTTGGTTACCTTGCCTATTGGCGTGCAGGCTTTGCTTTTAATAAACTCCTCGAAGTCGGCGCTGTCCTGTTCTGTCACTTCGATGAGGAAGCGGCTGTTAGACTCGGAAAACAGCAAAAAGTCGTCTCGCGCAACCAGTTTGTTTGGCACTGCGCTCAAGTTCAGTTCTAAGCCGTAGCCGCCTGCAAACGCCATCTCCGCGGCAGCAACTCCTAGCCCGCCTTCTGAGAGGTCGTGGCATGATTTTATGATGCCTTCGCCCATGGCTTTGGTGAGATTGTAGTAGGTTCTTCTGGCTTTGGTGGCGTGTAGCTTCGGCACTGAACTGCCGAGGAAGCCGTTTAGGCGGTAGTATTCGGAGCCGCCCAGTTCAGGGTAAGTTTCTCCCAGCAGGTAGAGCCTATTGCCTAGCTCTTTAAGGTCCATGGACACGATTGAGCGTATGTCGGGCACGATTCCCACCGCTGTTATGAGCAGGGTGGGCGTTACTGGTCCTAGTGGGGACTCGTTGTAGAGGCTGTCTTTGCCCGAGATAAACGGGGTTCGGAACGCGGTTGCCACGTCGTAGCAGGCTTCGCACGCACGGACCAGCGAGCCTAAGCGTTCGGGTTTTTCAGGGTTGCCCCACGTGAAGTTATCCAGCAGAGCGATTCTGCGTCCGCCCACGGCAAGGTTGTTCCGCACAGCCTCGTCTATGGCTGAAGCCGCCATCCAGTAAGCGTCAATTTTCCCGTAATTCGGATTCATACCGCACGATATGGCTAAGCCTTTCCATGAGTTGTCCAGCGGCTTCAGCACGGCAGCGTCGTTGGGTCCAGCGTACTTGCCCTGCAACGGCTTAAGCGCCGTGTTGCCTTTGACTTCATGGTCATAGGTGCGGACTACGCTTTCTTTACTGGCTATGTTCGGCGCAGAAAGCAACCGCATAAGCGTTTCAGTTAGGTCCGATGGCTCTGCAAACTCGGGTTCCGTCAGCCGTGGCGTTTCGATGACCGCGGTTTTCGTGCTCTCGCAAGTGTTAAACAGGAATGTCATGTCCAAGTCTGCAACCGCTTCACCAGCATACTCAAGGTGCAGGCGACGTTCCTTGGTCAATGTTCCAATGGCGGTTGCTTCAACATCTTCCTGCTCGAAAAACGCCATAACCGCATCCAAGTTCTCTGGCGGAACCGCCAAAAGCATCCTTTCCTGCGACTCGGAAATGTAGATTTCCCAAGGAGTCAACCCCTGATACTTCAACGGCGCCTTGTCAAGCGCCACTGTTGCGCCGCAACCGAATTTTTCAGCGGTTTCACCCACCGCCGAGGATAAGCCGCCGCCGCCCAAATCCGTTATGGCTGAGGCAAGCTCGCGGTCGCGAACCTCGATGATGGCGCGTTTCAGCTTCTCCTCTTCAATGGGGTCAGCGATCTGCACTGCGGGTCGGGAGATTTCTTCGGATTTTTCTGTAAGCTCCGCGCTGGCGAAGGTTACTCCGTGGATGCCGTCGCGTCCTGTTTTTCCGCCTGCCAGCAGGATTATGTGGTTGGGTTTGGCGTTTTTCTTGAACTTGCTAAGCGGCAGAAGCCCAATGCAGCCGCAGTAGACCGTGACGTTTCCCGTGTAGCTGTCGTCGAAGTATATGGCGCCGTTCACGGTGGGGATGCCCATGTTATTGCCGTAGGCGCTGATGCCCGCGGTTACTCCCATGTACACGTACTTCGGGTGCTTCACGCCTACAGGCAACTTATTGTAATCGTAATCTAAAGGTCCAAAACCCAAAACGTCCGTGCAAGCGATGGGGTCTGCCCACACGCCGAGTACGTCGCGGATTACGCCGCCTACTCCTGTGGCTGCTCCGCCAAATGGCTCCACCGCGGATGGATGGTTGTGGGTTTCCACTTTGGCGGCTACGGCGTAGCCTTTGTCGAATTTGACTATGCCTGCGTTGTCTTCGAAGACGCTGAAGCACCAAGGCGGGTTGATTTCTCGGGTGGCTTTGGCGATGTAGGTTTTGAAGAGGCTGCTGATTTCCTTGTTGCCTACTCGTATTTTGCCTTTGAAGGTTTTGTGGCAGCAGTGCTCAGACCATGTTTGGCTTATGGTTTGAAGTTCCACGTCGGTGGGGTTTCTGCCTTCCGCTTTGAAGTATGCTTTGACAGCCTGCATTTCCTGCACGCTTAAGCCTAAGCCCAGTTTGCGGCTTACCTCGGAAAGCTGCATCTCTGAAGCTTCGGACAGGGCTATCGTGTACATTTTGAAGGCGGTTTTTCCACGGACGTAGATGTCAGGGTTCATTTTTGTTCCTCAACGGCGATTGTGTAGTTGTCTTTGGTTGGGTTTGCCAGAAGCCGTTTGCATATTTCTTCTGCTTTCACCTTGGCTTCGCTCTGCGTTTTGGCTTCAAGAAGAAGCGTGTATACTTTGCTGACGTTTACGGCGTCAACCGTATACCCAAGCTCTTTCAGTAAACGTGACGCTGTTTCGCCTTCGGGGTCGCTGTGACCTGGTTTAAGGCTGACTTCGATTTTCACGCGGTATTTCATGGGCTAAAATGTCAAGGATACTGATTTAAACGCTTTCGTCAGCAACAGTACAAAAAAACGGCGTTCCTGCTGTGCAAGCGCGTCAGCGTCGGCTTAGTTCTTTGAGTAGAGTTTTTGCTTCAGGCGGCAGTTTGGGCTTGTTTTTTCGGCTTACAAGCAAGAATGAGAATCCGATGGAGATTAGTGCTACCCCGAAAAATGCTGCGCTTTCTTCTGGCAAAATGTCTAGGCTAAGTCCTCCGGTGAAAAGAATCATGGCAAATCCCATGATTATCATTATTGTGTTGCTCATGGAAGCTGTTGATTGTAAAGCAAACTCGTTTTTTCCTGTGTCGGTGACAAGAAAGTACCCTTGTTTTTCCTCAATCATGCCTGCGCTCACGAGGTAGTTCCAGTCGTAGTGAAAATGTCCATCAGACTTGTAACCCAGCGCAGAACTCAGGCTGGATTTCACCCCTGGGTCAGCTTTTATTCTGCTGCTTGAGGCAGAGTAAATGAAATAGAGCAGTTTAGTTCTGGGTGACTGAAGGTCTGCCCTTATTCCACGTGATTTTACCAATTCACTTCCACTACGCCCTCGTTAACTTGAATATAGAGATAGATGAGTTTCTGTTTTCAATTTTTCGGCACTGGAGTGAGTCTTCGCTTGTGACTCTAAGTGTTAGAGTTGCCACTCTAAACGTTAGGGCTGCACGGGCGATTTTTGTCTAAATGTTAGGGCTATATCCTTCAATTGCCATGTATTTTTTCAGAAAAACGGAGGCAAAAAAGATGAATGTCAACTATGAATATAGCAGAACTTTGGCAGCTGAAGGCGCAATACTACTCTTGCTGGGCATGGTTCCTTATGTGGGCTGGGTACTTGGCATAATCGGTATAGTCCTATTCCTTAAAGGCATGAAGGAGCTCTCAAACTATTACCAAGACGAAAAAATCTACCAACACTCATGGACGGGCGTCAAATATTACATTGTTGCTTTGATAGCGGCGGGAGTAGCTGTTACAGCACTTGTGATTGGCGTTGCATCAGCAACAGGCTTCACATTCACAGGCGACTTCTTGTTCACCGCAGGCTTTGGAGTTGGCTTAGCAGCTTTCTTAGGCGGAATAATAACGGCTTTCGTATTCTACATCCTCGCAACATTTCACTTGAAAAGAACCTTCGATACACTGGCTGAGAAAACAGGCGAAGCATCACTAACCACAGCGGGAACCTTACTCTGGATAGGAGCCATACTAACAATCATCGTTGTTGGTTTACTGCTAATCCTTATCGGTTGGATATTCGCTACCATAGGATTATTCTCCATGAGACCTCGACAACAGCAACAATACAACGGACAACAAAACGGCTACACGCCACCGCCCACGCAGCCAGATCAGGGAAGTGTTAAAGAGAATACAGCAACAAACAACGGTTCCTCCACGGTGGGAACACTTGAAAGGAGAGGAGTTTAATGATTGAGGAAAATGAAGCCGCGAAAGATGCTGGATGGGGGAGATTCTTCAGAAAGCACTGGAACATGCTTGCCGTGTTTGTGGCAGCAGCTATTCTGGCGGTTGCAGGGGCAGTCTACGTATTCGCTTGGTTCACAGGAAACGCTCAATCAATAGGGCTAGTCCCATCGAATCTTGGCGCGTGGTCAATGAACAGCCTATTGCTGTTTATCCTGCACGCCGTCTTCTGGGAACTTGTCTTAATCGGAATCCCCGTAGCCATAGCCGCGATAATTGGTTGGCAGTGGTGGAAGAGAATTCCTGAAGAAGAAAAGAAAGAATACAATCTCTCAACAAAAGGTTCACGGTCAAGCAGAGCAGGAGGAGCAGTCTCGCCGTTACTCTTCATCGCTTTCGCCATAAAAGTCTACGTTGACGGACAATGGAACGCGCCTATAGCGGGTTTTTCCTTAGACTACGTCGTCGGCTCAATGATCACAATACTCGTCTGGATAGCTGCAATCTTCGCCATTCCTGCAATCATAGGGTTGGTATGGTGGATAACCCGAGAGAAATAAACCAAGACCTCTATATTTCCCCTTTTTGTTTTTTCAAATAGTATTTTTGCTTCTATAAGATACTAGCTCTGACTATTGCAGAGTAAACCGTTTATCTCCATAGTTTATCTCTATTCGTTGCTTTTCCGTCACGTTTCCGATGTATTCTGCTTGGGCACCAGCCGTTTCCAGAGCATCCATCGCGGTTTCCATGTCTGTTTTATCCACAATTATGGAGAAACCCCAGCCCATGTTGAAGGTTCTGAACATCTCCTCGTCCGTAACCGTGTATCCTAACTCCGTTGCGGTTTTCTGTATCAACCCGAATATGGGATGCGGCTTAAAATTGTTGAATTCGAAGCCTATGCCCGGCGAAAAACGCGCGAGATTGTTGAATTTCAAGTAAGAATCTCCCGTCACGTGCACTGCTGCCTTAACCTTCACGGCTTGCGCTGCTTCCAGAAGCGGCTTCACGTAGATTTCGGTGGGCTCCAACACTTCAAGAGCTACTTCCCGGTCTAAGCCGTCTGGAACATCGTCTGGCTTGTACTTTCCGCCCCACTGGCTGAAAAGAATCTTCCTCGCAAAGCTTATCCCATTGCTGTGAAGCCCGCTGCTTCTTAGGCCTATTATGGGGTCGCCTGGTTTGATGTTTTCCCCAGTTATTACGTCTTGCTTTGCGACTTGACCGACGGCTGCCACAATCATGTCGAAGCCTGCGCCTTCCGCGATGCCCTTGATGACTTCGGCTACGTCGCCTATCTCTCCGCCCGTCACGGGGCACTCTGATTCCGCGGCGCCCTTGGCTACGCCGTCAAGCCATGCCTTCACCAGTTTGGGGTCGCTGGCTTGCGCGTGAATGTTGTCTGCTATGGCAAGCGGCTTGGCACCTGAACGTATAACGTCGTTGACTGCCATTGCAACCGCGTCAACCCCTATAGTGTCATATTTAGCTGCTAACTGGGCAACGAGAACTTTGGTGCCTACGCCCTCGATGACTAGGTCCAGGTAGGCGTCTTTGCCAACTGGGAAAATGTTTCCATACGGCAAGCACCTCACGGAGCCGTGGCTGCTGTAGCTGTAAGTGTCCTGCAAGGTTTTCAGGTGTTTTTTTGATTCGTGGCGTTGTTCACGGTCTACGCCTGCGTCCGTGTAAGTGAAGTTTTTAGGCATGTACGCGGTTCTCCTTTTTGCTATTCTTTTCGGGTTGGTAAGAGATAACAATTGCTGTTAAGCTACACTATTCAACATGAAAAGCCCATCGGAATCGCTTACTTGGTTTTCTTCTGCTGCTGTAAGACGGCAAAAAAGTTGAAGCTGACTACGCGGGGTGCCACTGCACGCGCTCGCATAACTGCCATGAAACAAAAAATCCAGAATGCTGCGGTTAACCCATGATATAAGTAATGGTCGACTAAAGTTTTCCTAGTCTTCCGTTTTATTGGTTTTCATTAACTCAATATAAAAAAGGTGGATGTTTTAGGAAGGAAATCCGTTTGTTATTTTATCGGTATTTTGCGGGTTTTTTTGGGAGCTTTTTTGGGTAAAACCACTTCTAGGACGCCATCTGTCAGGTTGGCTTTTACTTCATCAGGTTTTACGTCTTCAGGTAGCTGTACACTTCGGTAAAACGTTTCGCAAGCTCTTTCCTTGCAAATGTAGTCTTTAGCTTTTTTATCGTATTTCCAGCCCACGTTTCCCGTTATCTCCACTGAGTCATCCTGCACTTCAATTTCAATGTCCTCTTTTTTGAAGCCAGGCATCTCAGCCTTTAGCATGAAGTCGTCACCACGGTCTTCCAAGTCTACTATCGGAACCCGAGTTTCAGCAATCATGGGGTACGCTCCCGTCCATGGAGATGGAAAAAGCAGGTCTTCAAAATCGCTCCTAAAGTTTTCGAACATTTCATCAAAAGCTCTCCAAGGATCTGACCCTGCGGGCGCGAAAAGAAAAGGGCTTTCCGTCTTTCGGGGAACAACTGCCTTCTCCTTTTTTGCAACAGGCACTTCTGTCTTGGACTTTCCTTCTTTGGCTGCTTCTTTCTTCTTTGGCATTACATTCACCATTCTTTTAAATAACTTTGTTTCCACATGCCCTTAAACTATTGTGACTGACAGCATACAACCACAGACATAATTTATGATTCCTTTTTCTTTGACATCAAACTTTTTCCATAAAGTGAAGCATTATTTTTCGCTTCACAAACAGTTTACTGCTGGTAAGGTGTTCTATGGCATTGTGACCTGTTGAAAATCAGATAAAGATCATCAACTTCAACTTTTTTGGATGCCTCTTCAATGTATAATAACGGTATCTTTTTCCCAGTTCAGGGTTAACTTGTATTTGTCGATTATTGAAGTCAAGCATTTTTTTGCGTAAAAATCTAAGTCGCATTTCATCTTGATTTGGTATCCTTCAGATTTCTCTTCAATCTGAGAGCTAGGCTGGTTGGGGTTTATGCACTTCATTAGACAGGATTTGCATTTATCATGCATCTCATAGAACACTTTCAACGCTTCAGCTTTTTTTATGTCTCATCAACCCAAGTCTGGTTGTATTAGCTAGATTGTTGGCTATTTTGGTTATAAGTTGTTTTATCGCATATTTGTTTTTGAAAGGCACTTATCCATGTTTTCCTTGACCCTGAACTTCACAATTTTCTTAACCATGTCCAGTGGGACTGGCTTATCTAATGGAAACCTGATTGTGCCTTTAGATACGTCATACTGAGAAAGCTCTTCTTTGAATTCAGCAACACCTGAAGAAGTAGGATAGAACCCAATATGGTTTTTGCACGCGGCAAAATACACCAAGACACCATTCAACCTGAAGGCAGGCATCTGATAGCTGATTACCTCCTCAGCGTCAGGTGCTGCCTCTCTAATTGCTTGCCTTAGTTCTTCCAAAATAACTTGAATACCTTTGGGAAAAGCGGAAATGTACTCATCTACAGTTTTGTATTCTCTTCTAGAGCCCTTCATAAAACACCCTTCAGAAATCATAATCAAAAGCATTGGATTAATTATTTGCCAATTGACCAGTTGACCAACAATGAACACTTAAATCTCTCCATTTCAAGTCTTATCTCAAGCGGTCGTAGTCTAGTTCGGCAGGACTCCAGCCTCCCACGCTGACAACCCGGGTTCAAATCCCGGCGACCGCACTCCCATTCCACTTCAATTCTGTCCCGCATTTATCTATTAGGTGGGAACACGACCAAACAAGGAATATACGGGTACGACAAGATCTTCGCGCGCACCTTGAAGCGCCTCCAGGAAGCTCCTGACGTCGCGGACGAGGACAAAGCCAGCATCGCCGCGCTGGTTGAGCATTTATTGGTGAAGGGCATCAGCAAACAGAGATCAGTAAAGTACGTTAATCACTTGATTGTGCTCGCTAGGACTGCGGGATGCGCCATGGAAACGCTTGACCGCCAGGGCGTGGAGACGCTTGTCGGCTGTATTAACGCTGCGAATTATACGGAGCACACGAAGCACGATTACAAGGTTATCTTGAAGAAGTATTTTCAATGGCTACGAAAATGCGACGAGGAAGAACAGGAGTACCTTAACGAGGTGCGATGGATCAAGACGCGCTTCAAGAAGAAGCGTCTGGTGCCAGAAGCGCTGATCAAGCCTGAGGAGGTGGCGAAGCTTGCGGCGGCAGCTGACAACCTGAGAGACCGAGCCTTCGTGCTGACGCACTATGACGGAGGCTTCAGGATAGGCGAAACTCTCTCCATGAAAGTTCAGAACGTTGAATTTGACAAGTACACCGCCGTCGTCAGGGTGGACGGCAAAACAGGGCCTCGGCGAGTAAGGCTCACTATTTCGACACCTGCGCTAGCTGCTTGGTTGAGCGTACATCCCTTCCGGAATGACCCTGAGGCTTCGGTTTGGATCGGCGTAGGCACGGTGGGCAAAAACAAGCCTTTAACCTACTCTGGCGCCCGTTCGCTGCTCAAGCGGCTCGCAGAGAGGACAGGGTTGAAGAAGCGCATCTACACTCACTTGATGAGACATTCAAGAGCTACCGAGTTAGCAACTATCCTGACGGAGGCTCAGATGAAGGAGCATTTCGGCTGGGTTCCAGGCTCATACATGCCGTCAACCTACGTGCACCTTTCCGGAAGAGACGTGGACGGCACAATACTGAAAGCCCATGGCATCTCTTTCGATGAGGATGCAAGGTCAGGAGCTGCGATCACGCTAATTAAATGCCCGCGGTGTTCAAAAGAGATCACTTCTGAAGACCAGTTTTGCCCTGCCTGCGGAATGATTTTGGACGCGAAAACAGCTGTGCAAATTGAGGATGAAAGAACGAAAGCGGATCAGCTTATGGATATTTTGATGAAGGACAACGAGGTGAGGGCCCTTCTTTCGCGGAAGATTCAGGACCTCTATTCTCAACCTCACTCCTCTAATAAATCACAAGAAGTTATTTAACCCAAAAAGTAGATGTCATGAAATTTGCTGTTTGCGTTTCTTGAAGTATACTAGTAGACTTATGCCGATAATGGCGATTGAAACTGCAGAAACTGTTGCGGCAAGTAGGATTGGAAACGGTTCTGTTTCTTTGGTTATGGTGAATTGGATTGTTTGTGAGGTGGCTGTGTTGCCAGCGGAGTCAGTTGAGTAGACGGTGATGTTGTGTGTGCCGTAAGTTAAGTTGGTGAGGGTTGTGTTTTGGGTTATTTCGGTGGCGTTTTCGCCGTCCAGCTTGTATCGTGTCCAAGCTCCTGTCTCGCTAACGGTTACATTTAACGGTATATCCGAGTCAAGGTAAGACTTGTTTTCAGGCGAAAAAACCTTGATTTCGGGAGCAATTCTATCCGTAGTTGATGAGTAGGACGGGTCAGGCGTTCCATATCCAAGAGGAGTATAGACCTCATTTACTGCAGTAGGGTGGTCGCCACTTGTGACCCCTGCTGTTCCTCCTCCGATAACATACAATTTATCATTCAAAACTGCAACGCCAACGTTGAGGCGCCCCGTCGGCATGGAGGTCACAACCATCCAAGTCTCAGTTTTCGGGTCATACATCTGAGTCGTAGTCTGTCTACCCCGAAAACGTAAATCCGCCTGAACGCGTTCACACCTACAGTAGCTGCAGAAGCCGCAGAATAGTATCCAGCAACAAGAGGCTTCCCAAAACTCCAACTATTCGCATTAGTATCATACACCTGATGTGAATTCTCAAGCGGAAAAGCGCCTATAACGTGGACTTCGCCGTTAACTACGGCTGAAACACAACTTCCATAATAGAACGCCTCTGGCGCAACGGGAATTGGCGCCGCTTCACTCCATGAATCCGCAGCTGGGTCATAAACTTCAAGCACATTCGACTCTCCACCTACCACAAAAATCTTGCCGCTAACTACACTTGCTGTTACCCCTAATTTTGGCTTAGGCAAAGACGCTTTGGTTTCCCACGTGTCTGTGGCGGGGTCGTAAACCTCGTTTGTTCCCAAAGCAGCGTATTCGCCATTTTCAACATTTACTCCGCCTATGCAGTAAATCTTGTTTTCGTAAGATACGACGGCTAGATAGGCTCGTGGAGTGGGCATCGGCATTTTGAACGTCCACTTGTCGGTTGTTGGGTTATATTCTTCGTTTGCGCCTGTAAAGCCTATGTCGGCGCCAGTTCCAAGGCTTCCAGTTCGACCTCCGATGGCGTAGATTTTTTCGTTAACCACTGCAACTCCCAGACTGCTCCTTGCTCCGTGCATTGGCGTCTTTGTCGTCCAAGAGTTCTCAACCTCATCAGGGGCAGAATACACAGGCTTAATGGAGGCTAAACAAGAAGTAGATAGCAAGACAAGAACAATCAGCATAGAAAAGTTTTTGCTCATATCATGTCATCCGTTTTTTCTAGTTTTCTTACGATAGACCAGCAGAACTATGCCGATAGAAACTACTAACGCTGCAGAAACTATGAGTAGCTCAGATGGGAAAGGTTCAGGCGGTGAGAGCACTATAATATCGTTTTCAATATCGTATGGCTTCATGAGCGGATAATTGTCAATGTTTTCACTATTGATGACGTAGGGTGCGTTATCTATTCCGTCGCTGTTGCTGTCGGTTCCGTTGTAGTCTCCCCAGAAATTACCTTC
>Ga0307423_1000769_pt1 | contig 21109 bp, 18 predicted proteins | sample SalMarWE160310MG_FD_202154 | JGI IMG/M metagenome (GOLD analysis project Ga0307423, IMG submission 202154) | Salt marsh sediment microbial communities from the Plum Island Ecosystem LTER, Massachusetts, United States - WE1603-10 | ecosystem: Environmental > Aquatic > Marine > Intertidal zone >...
CAGCGGAGCATATTTCACAAACATCAGCATCTTTCATGTTAGATAATATTGTCAGAAATGGATAAAACTCCACTGCTCAGTCATAATGAGTTAACCACTGTTAGAAAAAAGCTCTCGAAAATCCTAAAGGTATAACTGTAACAATATGATTAAAAGGAAATATTATTCGATAGGTTCTATAGAGGTGCCAATAAGATGCCTAAGACCGCTAAGAAAAAAAGGAAAGGAAAACGCGGGGACGGGCCGATGCCGAGCGGCGGCGCTGGTTTAATTCGTTTCTTCGAAGACGAGACCCCAGGTATCAAAGTTGGACCGACAACAGTGGTAATACTTGCAAGTATTCTAGTGGTTGGAGTGATTTTAGCACATGTGTGGTGGCTATTAAGTCAGACTGGAACCCCAGCCGCATAAGGAATAATTAATCAGACCGATTCGGAACTAGGATTCGGATTGAACATGCCCTAAGTATTATAAGAGACTCTATGCCGAGTCGCACAGCCCAAGGACTGGTGAATATCAAATGAACATTAAAGGTGAACTGAACAAATACTGCCCCAGATGCCATAAACACACTATACATACGGTGTCTGCGTACAAGGCAGGAAAGAGACGAAGCCAGGCAGAAGGGGAGCGTCGGATGAAAAGGAAAACAAAGGGCTATGGATCATTTCCTAAAAATATCCAGAAACGTTTTGCTAAAACAACTAAAAAGACAGTACTCAAACTCAAGTGTAAGGAATGCGAACACATCATCCAGTCCCAGAGTATGCGTTTGAAGAAGGTTGAGGTCCTAAGAGTATAGGGTGATTATTATGCCAAAAGGCGAGATTGTGCGACAACCAAATTCACGGTTCCTAAGAGTTAAGTGCCTAGACTGTGAGAATGAGCAAATTATTTTTGGAAACGCAACTACAGAGGTAAAATGCCTTAAGTGCGATAAGATACTTGCTAAGCCAAGCGGCGGAAAAGCTAAACTCGAGCCAATTGCACGAGAAGTAGAAGTCCTCCCGTAAGGAGAAAAGAAGATGGTCCAGAAACGTGCTGATTGGCCAAATCAAGATGATTATGCAATAGCTCTTGCAACGAAGGTAGCTCCTTATGGTGCCTACGTTCAGTTACCCGAATATGGCAACAAAGAGGGGTTTATTCATATTTCTGAAATCAGTAGCACGTGGGTCAGGAATATCCGTAATCATATTCATGAGAATCAGCGTGTTGTCGTCAAGATTCTCAAAGTAGACGAAGAAAAAATGCACATTGATTGCTCTCTAAGACGTGTTTCCAATGAGTCAAGGAGAGTCAAGAATAACGAGTGGAAACGTGCTCAGAAAGCAGAAAAACTCCTAGAACTAGTAGCCAAAGAGAATGATATGACCATTGAACAAGTCTACGAGAAAATTGGTTGGGCAATCGAGGATGTCTTTGGAGAAATCTATACAGGGCTAGAGAAAGCCGCAGATGGGGATGTTGATGTCTTTGAAGAAGTCCAAGCAACTAAGAAACTGAAAAAACAAGTTGCTGACTTGGCAAAACAGCGAATTGAGATACCATCTGTTGAGATTGATGGTGAAATGACAATACTTGTACCTGGTATTGAAGGAATTGAAGTTATCAAGAAAGCTCTGACCGAAGGGCTTGCAAAAGGGAAAAGCCACGAGAAGTCAACGACCGAGATATACACTCTAGGCTCACCCAGATACAAACTTAGAATTGTCAGCCCAGATTACAAAGAAGCTGAAGATATTCTCTCAGATGTTTATGGATTGATTTCTAAACAGATAGAGAGTAACTCTGGAACAATTACGTTTGTGAGAAAGTAGGGGGCTAGGGTCGAGATGACTCATCTCTACAAGTGCACTAAATGTAATGAATATACTCTGAATCAGAAGGCATGTCCAAAATGCGGCAGTCCTGTTTCAGATCCTAAGCCTCCAAAGTATAGCCCTCAAGACAAATACGGTGACTATAGAAGAAAGGCTAAACGAAAAATCCAGCAACAAGATACTAGTTGAATTGTATAAAAAGAAGAGTCTTGGCAACTGATACTAGACCAGTTGCCATTACTACATACTAGTAGAGTTGAATCGGAACCCAGAAAGTATTCCAATTTGTGGTGAAGGAAGGATCACCAGAGTTTACATTGTTCCAGAAGAGGAACTTCATTTGATAATTCATTCCTGGAAACATTGCAACGTCTTGAGGATCATGAGATTGTAATGGAATTAAGAATTCTATCACATTGCTACCAGTAGCATACTCAGTAGAGTTTGTGCCAGTAGAGTCTTCGGCCCAAGTTCCATCATAACGGATGTTACCATCAAATGGCTGACCATTGTAATTCACGATTCTGAGATCTGAGTCAAGTGGTGCGTTTTCAGGAGAGATTCTGATACCAAAGGCATCTTCGCCAAGAGTGTAATTGTCCATTTGGATTCCATAGTACATATGGGTCGAGTTTGACCGAGTGTAAACTCTCGCATTGTATCCAGCGCCAAATGATACATCATGGCTGGGACCCGAAATCTCAGTACCTGATAGAGTTCCATCAATAGATACTTCGAGATTATCACTAACCATTGTTGGAACCCAGTCTGCTTTTGTACGGTTAATGTACTGATTGTACATCGTGTAATCAATTTCGTAGATCTTGACTGTTCCGTATGCAGAGCTGACATATGGTTCCTTGAAAGCACCATTGAGACTTACAGGCATATGATCAACCCAGGCTTGATCCTTCCAGAATTGACTATCAAAGTATATTCTGGTCTGAGATAAACCAAGAATATCTGCTTCGTCTTGATTTTTGGGCTCACCATAGGATAAGAGCTTGTAGAGGGTTGAACTGTAGAACGGTTCCAGTGTTGCATCATTGACACCAAGATATGTAGCATCATCGATCAAAGCTGTACCAAATTTATCCTCTGCAATTCGTACCATCCATGGCCACTTGCCATCATCACCACCAATTCCTGATAGTCTGTGGCCCCAGTACACTAGTACATGGGTAGTATTCCAGAGTTTGAATGTTTTCAACGACTCCGTGTAATTAAGCGCCATTAATGCATATCCCATGAGTGCAATTTGCGTACTGTTAAACGTCGCATTATCCACAATGGTTTTCGTACCCCCAGCACTGTTTATCCAATATCCATAGTCCCACCAACTAGCTACAATTGAACCAGGAGGTAAGACATTCCTGCAATAGGTCATAGCAACTTGCCAATCAGTTGCTTGTTGCTGAGGATTAGACAGAGGCCCATTGGCAAACTCAGGATTACCCACCTGAACATAAACATAATTTGCACCCAGGATCACATTTACTGATAGTAAGAGACCGATAAACGCGAATGCAGTGAGCGAATGTTCTGACGTGAGCGACGAACTCATCCTGAATCTTCGTCTTTCAAAGACTGATTGTTGTGTGACAACCTTTGCATAAGGTGAGAGTATGTTATATGCTGCAACTGCAGCTAGGAGAGCTACGCCAGGTGCAAGTATGAGACCTAGACGAATCATGCTTCCAGCAAAGTAAACTGAAGCCACACCGTAGAAAAGAATTAACCAATCTTCATCACGACCTCTCTTGAATAAGAAGTACAATCCAAGTGGGAAGAAGAAGATCAAAATGAGGAGCGTATTGTAGAAACTACCCCATGGGCTTGGTAAATGCTCCGCGACTGAAGCGAGAATTCTCTGATCTAATCGTAAGAATGGATTGATTACTGAAATGAACTTCTGACCAATTGTCAGAATAGGATTGGAACTATAAGGAGTAATTGTGAGCGTTTGGCTTCCCACATAGAGAAGATATGAAACTACACCAACAATTGGTGTGATCAGTCCGAAAAGGATGGGTTTCATATGTGGCGAAAGTACTTCAGCAGTTGCTTCGCGGTAGCCTCCAAACCTGAGCCAAATCTCATACATTACAAGAAGGCCTGCGACTCCAATTGGCACAATGATTGTGAAATCAGTTAGATTCCCGAAGCCATTTCGTGGAACGAGGTCTCCGACAAAAATACCTAATGAAATTGTAATCAAGTATGAAGAAAGAAGTCTCTTGCTATAGTGTCCCATGATTAACATTGCAAATCCGAATAATGCAAGAAGTCCAAGCATATATTCTGATGCACCCCAGGACATCTGAAGATAAGCTAGAGAGAGACCTGCACCTACGGAGGCTGCTAAAGAGCCACGCTTTAGACCTCTCATGAAAAGGAATGTTGTAAGGACAATGGCAAATACTCCAATACACTCATTGTCATAGAATCCTGCTATTGTTCGTTGCAAAAAGGCAGGCATGAATGCCATGAATATTCCAGTAAAGAGTCCAACAGTATTATTGTAGAGTTCTCTCCCTAGGAAGAATGCAACTACTGCGGTGAGTGCGCCCATAAAGGCTGGTAAAACAAGGGATACTGAAATCACATCTACACTAATACCTAAACCATTTAGTAAGAAATAGAAGAAAGCACTGGTGAAAGGTACTCCTATGTAGCTTGTTGTGGTCATATTACGTCCAAAGGGGACCCAGGTTGAACTGTCAAACCAATTGAAGAAAGCAGCATACCCATTATCTGCTACGTAATCAGTGACCTTGAGTTGGAACCAAGGGTCAAAGGCACGTACTAATGGCTGTGCATCTATTAAGGGGGCTAAACGCAGCACAAGAGCAGTTGTGAAGATGATGAGAAGTGTCACCACTAGCATAATCGAGCCGCGTGAAATCTTTGATTTTGGTCGGTGGAATACTTGTTTTATGAATCGTACACTCGACCGTTTGACTTTACCAAATGACATATGGAGTGCTCTCTCCGTGTTCTCTCGAACTAGGCGGAGCAATTTTGTGATGTGCTAAAAAGGTTGCTGTTAGAATCTGAAATGTACTATAGTATTTAAAAATAAAAGAAATAGGTGATGATTAGGATGGAGCATATTTCTACCCCATCATAATTCACACACAATTATACTATTCGGACTCAATAAATGCCTTGTAGGCATTCCCATCCATTAGTGCTGCAAGATCTGCTTCAAGATTGGAGGGTTTGATTTTGAACATCCAACCCTTGCCATAACAATCTTCATTGATTGTTTCTGGAGCATCTTCTAGGTCAGTGTTCACTTTGATAATTTCACCAGCAATTGGTGTGAAGATATCCGACGAGGCTTTCATAGACTCAACAAGTCCACATTCATCATTCGCTTTGAGAACGGTGCCAACCTCAGAAATCTCAACAAATGTAATCTCATGAAGTGCATTCTGAGCGTGGTCAGTAATCCCGATGACAGCAGTATCACCTTCGACTCTGACCCATTCATGTTCAGCACTGTACAATAATCCATCTTTAATTTCGGTGTCGCCCATAATATCCACCAGTGGTTCAGAACTAAGGGATTCGGTTTAAATCACTTTGGATATCATCTAGTCCGTGTTTCACCGTACTTATCAGGGTCGTAAAAAGGCCATTTTGTTACTTCTGCTCTCCGATGGCGCCCTTTGATGTCAATTTCAATAACATCACCGATATCGATTGTATCTGGGGGAACATAACCCATTCCAATACCTTTGTCTAATGTTGGCGAAAGACCACCGCTTGTTGTCATACCAATTTCAGAGCCATTGAAGAGAATTGGATATTTTTCTCTTGGAATTCCACGGTCAATCATCACGAATCCAATTCGGGTCTTCTTAACTCCTTCTTTCTTGTGACTCTGAACAGCATCATAGCCAATATAATGAGGCTCTACTTTGAATTTGACAGCATACGGAATCTTAGCTTCGATTGGAGATGTTTCCTCATCAAGCTCATGTCCATAGAGAACGAACCCAGCTTCTAACCTAGTTGAGTCTCTTGCACCTAACCCGCAGGGCTTGATATGATATTCAGCACCTTGGTCGAGTAGTTCTTTCCAGAAGCCAATTGCTCTCTTTTTCCCCTCATCAGATTTCGAACAGTTCAATACTAGAACTTCTGCACCCGCTTCACCTGTATACCCTGTTCTGCACAGATAAGTGTCGTAACCCGCAATAGTCAGTGGATTGCAGGTGAATCGACCAAATTCATTCATGTCTTTACCAGACATCTTACCCAGAAGTGATAGTGCTTTGGGTCCTTGTACTGCAATCATAGCAATCTCTTTGGTTCTATCAAGAACTTCAACGTCAAAACCCTTCGAGTGCGTCAATAGATGATCTCTGATTTTAGGACCATTATCTGCATTTGTTATCCAAATATATTCATCCTCACTAATTCTATAGAGCATCAGATCATCATGGATTCCACCCGCTTCATTCAAGCAGGTGGTATATTGTCCACCATTAATATCGAGATTACTAACATTGTTTGTAGTAATTGATTGGAGGAATTCTCTTGCTTGTGAACCTTTGATAAAGAAACGAAACATGTTTGAAGTATCAAATATTCCAACAGCCTCTCTAACAGCCATGTGTTCCTCCCGAATATCCGAAAATCTAACAGGCATCTCCCAACCTACAAAGTCAACGAGGTCACCGTGTTCTTTATGCCATTCATAAATCTGAGTTCTTTCAAGCATGTCATTCATCGGAAATCACCGTTTTGACTTGATGCGATGCTAAATCGGCTACATTTTATGTCCTTCTATTGGTATTACTAGCAGAGGAATACTTCATGTCAAAGCACATAGTTGACGTAGATGGACTTCGCATCGGAGAGGGGTATCCAGTGCGTCTTATGGGTATTCTCAATCTATCCCCTGAATCATTCTACAAAGAAACTACTGTCAGCACGAAATTATCGATTCAACAACTAGTGGAGAGAATGGAGAGAGAAGGTGTTGATATCATTGACATTGGCGCAGCATCAACAGCCCCTTCAGATATCTATGGTACTTCAAAGATACCGAAAAGAGAAGAATTGACTCGAGTGACAAGTGCACTTGGATATATTACAGATGTAACAAATCTACCACTATCAATTGACACAGTTTCTTCTGAGGTAGCAGAAACTGCTCTTGATATGGGAGTATCAATGGTCAATGATGTTTCAGGATTACGAGCTGATTCAAAAATGGTGGATCTTGTAAGGTCACAAGATATCCCCATAGTGATTATGACTAACTGTGGATCTCCCTGTGGAAGTGTATCTTCGTCTCTACAATCATTAGAAGAAAGCTATACAAGGGCAGTCAAATCGGAAATAGAGCCGGAGAAAATAATTGTGGACCCCGGAATTGGATTTGGGAAACCTGCTGAAGTCGATTTTGAGATATTACGAAGCTTGCATCTGTTTACTCATTTCAATCAGCCAATATTGGTAGGAGTATCTAGAAAAGCCTTCATAGGTACTCTACTAAATCAGAAAAATCCAGCAGATAGGCTCAACGGTTCATTGGCGGCCACAGCTATATCAGTCTATAATGGAGCAAATGTGGTTCGCACACATGATGTTAAGGAAACACGAATGGCTGTTCAGATAGGTGAAGCAATTCTTCAACAGGTGGTAAAAGTTGAGGAGTGATACAAGATGGAGTGGATGGAGTGGCAACCAATCTATTATGATATAGTCAATAGATTAGATCTAGATTCTGAGATGGATGTACAAGCTACTCAGTTGCTTACAGATTTGCTGATGAATATCAATCCAAATCCATTATTGCGGATATTGAAACAGAAGATATCTAATAGAACAGTTGTAATTTGTGGAGCAGGCCCATCACTTGAGAAGCATATACAGACACTGAAGAAGAGAAGTGATTATCGGGACTTTGTCTTTGTTGCTGCAGATGGAGCAGTATCACTTCTATTGGAACAGAATTGTCCTTGTGATATTATTATCACGGATTTGGATGGGAATCACAACCATATCAAACAAGCTACACAGAATGGAGCCTTGTGTATAGTTCATGGACATGGGGATAATATTGACAAGATTCTAGATATGGTGCCAGACCTCGGGCAGGTTCTTGGAAGTACGCAGGTAGAACCGACAGAGAGAGTATTTCTTTGGGGAGGATTTACAGATGGTGATAGAGCTTGTTATGTCGTGACCAAATACTCACCAAAGAGAATCATTCTGGCAGGAATGGATTTTGGAAGAGTGGTGGGGAAGTGGTCCAAGCCATCTCATGAATCACACTTTGTAGCACCTCAAAGGAAACTAATCAAACTAGAGATTGCATATGAACTCATTACCAATCTCATGGAAAGGTTAGACATACCGTACACTATTTTGCAAAGTATACCCATAATCGATGATGAGGGCTAACCTACAAGCTGTCCTGTCTTAATCATCCAGAGATAGCTAAAGATTAGAAATGCTACGCCTGTAAGAATCACTCCAAGAACCATCAATCTGGTTGCATAACCTGGTTGAAAGACATATTTTGATCCATAGTATATCAGGCCTAAGCCCATAGTTCCAACCATTATGACAACTGATGCAACTATTCCTTCCATACCAAGTTGAGAGTCAATACCAGGTGAGATAAGGATGGGAGTCCCACCAGAACCACCAGCAATAGCAGGTGGAGTTCTAACTAGGGTATAGATATTGCCACCGAGGACAAAAAGAACTACAACGAACACAATTCCAAATAAGACTGTGTCTGGAGGGCGGGTTGGCATACCAAACCGCGGCCTCGTAAGTCGAACTCTGGGTTTTACAATAAACCTCGGCCACCAGGGTTGCATATAGTTACCTCGAGCGGTTTCGAAATTGAGTCTGCTTTTAAGAGTATCGAGAAATACATGGTTGTACTATCACATTCGTGACCTAAAAGCAAGTATTCACAACGCGTATTTAAGAAGAGATAACAACGAAGGAATATCGGACTAGAAAATAGGTGAATTGAACTGTCTCGGCTAATGCTTGTTACTGAAAAACCAACTGCTGCAAAAAAGATAGCTATTGCATTAGACGATTCCAGGTCTCCACAAGAAATCAAAAAGGGAAAAACAAGCTACTTTGAGTGTAAGCGTGGAAGTGATGAACTTGTCGTGGTTTATGCATTAGGTCATTTGTTCGAACTCCAACAGACTGAGAAAGGATGGACCTATCCACGGCTTGAAAATGAGTGGGTTCCAAAATATGAAGTTGACAAGAAAGCGACCAACATCAGACCCATAATAGCGCTGATAAAGAAACTATCAAAAGATATCGATAGATTTGTAGTGGCTACTGATTATGATATCGAGGGTAGTTTGATTGGTTACCTCACTTTGTTGTATGCTTGTAAAACAGACCCAAATATGGCTGCAAGAATGCGATTTTCATCCTTGACTGAAAGCGAGCTATGCCAAGCTTTTGACAACATGAATGATCTTGATTTTCCGTTGATAGAATCAGGTCAAGTTCGTCATGAGGTTGATTGGTTATTTGGAATCAATATGACCAGAGCACTCACATTATCGATAAAAAAAGCAGCAGGTTGGTTCAAGATTGTATCCACAGGGCGAGTTCAAGGTCCGGCTCTTTCATATGTGGCTCAACGAGAGAAAGAAATCAATCTCTTTGTGCCTTTACCATATTGGATGATTCAAGTAATTGCACATCATAATAACGAAGAATTGGAATTGCAATACTTCAAAAATCAAATCTCTACGATATCAGATGGAGAAGCAATAGTTGAGAGCCTTTCAGGGCAGACAGCTATTGTAGACAAAATTAACAAGCGCACTGTCACTCAACAGCCTCATCCACCTTTTAACCTAAGTTCTCTCCAATCCGAGGCATATAGACACCTGGGTTACAAACCAAGTCGTACTCTTGCTCTTGCACAGTCACTCTACCTCAATTCAGCAATATCATACCCAAGAACAAGTAGTGAACAATTACCTGACACTCTAGATTTCAAAGCAATAATCACTGGGTTAAGTTCAATGAAGTCTTATTCAGCGATGGCAAAAGCGGTACTGAAAGGTCCCCTCAGACCAGTTCAAGGTAAGAAGACGGACCCCGCACATCCTGCAATACATCCAACAGGTGAGAAACCAGTAAAACGGCTCACTCCAAGTGAGAATAAATTGTATGACTTGATTGTGAGGAGGTTCTTCTCTGTTTTTGGAGACCCCTTAATCAAAGACCATCTCAGGGCAGACATTGTCTACGAGAACCATAAACTCTACACTAGGGGTCTTCAGATTCAGAAAATGGGTTGGGCGGAGTATTATGGACCATTCTTTAAAACAAAAGAAAAAGCACTGCCAGACATTAATGAGGGAGATTCTGTTCATCTTACATCAGTATCTGCTGAGGAGAAACACACTCTTCCGCCAGCCCGATTCAATCCATCTAGTCTTCTAAAATTACTTGAGCGAGAGAATCTAGGAACAAAATCAACCAGGTCAAGAATTGTAGATTCAGTGAGATCAAGAGGTTATACTGTAGGTGATAATTTTGAGCTATCTACTCTTGGATATGCACTGTATGAAACACTAGGTCATTACCTGCCAGTCATGCTTTCTCCAGAAATGACCAGGCAATTAGAGAAAGAGATGGAAGAAATACAACAGGGAAAAACAGACCGAGATAGCATTCTAGCCAAAACTAAAACTAGTCTACTCTCAATCTTAGACAAGTTCAAGGAGAAGGAGGAACAAATTGGAGAAGATCTTGTAAAGGGACTCCAGAGATATTGGAAAGATACTGAAGAACTTGGACCTTGCCCAAAATGTGAAAATGGAATACTTAGAATAGTACAATCTCCAAAGACCGGCAAACGTTTTATTGGGTGTTCAAATTACAAAGAAGGCACTTGCGACCAAATATTTCCTCTCCCGCAAAAAGGAATAATTACACCACTCGAAAAATCGTGTCCTTACTGCAACCATCAAATGATAAAGGTAGTTTCAGGTCGACGAACTTGGGAAACCTGTATCAATTGGGCCGAATGCACAGGAAGGCAGGAGGACCTTAAAGCTCTTGATGAGAGAAGATCTAAACGGTCCAAGAACGATGCAGGAGGGGAAAATTCATGACCGAGTGCCCAATTTGTGGCAGAGATCTTCAAGAGAAGTTCTGTTCTTATCACGAAACTGCATTTGATAATATGAAACAAATGTATACGAAATGGGAAACTGCAGCAGGTCTTTCATGGGAAGATTATCTAAACAAAATCAGTGACCTTGATGCCACTGGTAGATGGATACGTGAAGTGATCGAATTCATCATGCAACAAGATGGTCTCTGAGAAATGATAGAAGTTCCATCATGATATCTCGATTGAGTTGAGTTAAACCGGAAACCACCATACATGTATTATTTGTCCAAGATGCAATCCTTTCTGCAATTGTTCTAACAAGCATAGCATCCAAACCCATAGTGAATAAAGCAGTTGATGTTGGTTCTGAACGCCCTTGACCCGGCGGAATAGCAACCGCAGAAATTCCTAAGCGGTATTGTTCCTTCTCCGAGAATAATATCAATAACCCATTCTCAAGGTTCAGAATACGTATTTTGACTGTACCAATTGAGGTTTCTGAGGTTAGTTCAGAGATATCATCAAATCCCATTAATATCACGGGCGAAATGGAATATACACTAGAATAAATCACTACCGACAGTTCGAAGTGGATTTGTTTCATGCCTGAAAACAACATGGTTATCAAGGCCATAGAAGCATTCATCTTTGAAATTCTCATGACTACTAGTTCTAACAGCTACAAGGAGTTCTTTCCATATCCTACATCACGTAAGGGGCAGAGTGAAATGATGCTTGCAATAGAGAATGCTGTTAGGACTGGTGTGAATATCTGTGCAGAAGCCCCCAATGGATTTGGAAAGACCTGTGTGACATTAAGTAGTGTTCTTCCATGGGTCAAAGAGAATAATGGGAAGATACTCTACTGCGCAAGGACACATAGACAACTGGATCGTGTCATTGAAGAGTTGGTTGAAATTTCTAAACGTCAGAATGTTTCAGGAGTTTCATTCCGTGGTAGAAGACATATGTGTCTAAATCCATTTGTTCTTGAGAATTCAGACTTTGTTGCACCGATAAGCGAGGTATGTGGGCAACTAAAAGCCACTGGCCGATGTTCATACTATGAAAAACTTAAGAAAGCTGGAGAGCCAGAGGATCTAATAGAAGAGGTGCCAAAGAAGGTCCTAACAGCTCCAGAGATCGTAGAATTTGCTACGAGCAAATCTATGTGCCCTTATGAGATGGCTAAACGCTTAGCAAAAGTGGTGGATGTTGTAGCACTCTCATATCTGTACGTTTTCGATCCGTGGATTCTCGAAGTTTTTATACCAGATCTTGGAACACCTTTATCGAAGATTGTACTTGTACAAGATGAGGCACATAATGTTCCAGCAACAGCTTTGGACTCAGCTAGTGATTCGTTGACTATTAGAACAACAAGACAAGCTACTAGAGAAGCTAGCTCAGGGCCATTCAAGGATGGAACATCGTATGAGTTCAGTCGATCACTGACAATGAAACTGCAAGAGATATCCTCTGATTTGAAGGATAATGATGAGAAAGTAGTCAACCCGCAAGATATTGTAGATATGGCAATCAGATCCGCCAGTCTTGATTCAGGAGAACGGGTTCTTCGTCACATGCAAGAGCATGGAGCGAAGATCAAGAGGGGGCTCCTCAAGGCAGGAAAATTTCCACGGTCTGCGATACACAGAGTGGCAGAGTTTTTGTTAAACTGGATAAGATGTGCTGACAAACACGACTATACCTTTATCATATCATCAACAACTAGCAGGGCGGGGACAAAGAGCATATCCCTAAATCTTGTTGCATTAGATCCCACTTCTGTTACATCTCCTGTTTTGAGTAGGATTCATAACTCAGTAGCGATATCTGGAACAATTTCACCTATAGATGCATATTCTGAGATGTTGGGATTTGATTCTGAATCAGTAAAGGCTACATTCCAAAGCCCCTTCGCAGTTGCAAATAGGCTCGGACTAGTTATTGGTGGATTAGATACGTCATTTCAAAATAGAAACGGTAATACTTTTGCAAGAATGGTGGATCATTGTTTAGCCGTTGTTAATGCCACACCAGGAAATACAGGTATCTTTACTTCAAGCTACTCGATTGGAAGGTCTCTTGTGGATGCAGGATTTGAAAAGCGCTTGAAGAGAGAATTGTTTATTGAGCTTCCCGGGATGAAAGGTACTGACAATGATAAGATGATTGAGAAATTCAAAAGTAAAGGGGAGAAAGGGGGTGCTGTTCTGTTAGGTGTGCAGGGAGGCCGCAATTCTGAGGGAGGCGACTTTCCAGGTTCTACTATGGATAGCGTTGTTGTAGTTGGAGTGCCATATGCTAGACCTACTCCCAGTATGGAGGCATTGATTGCATACTACGACATAGCCTTCAATCAGAAGGGTAGAGATTATGCGTATGTATTACCCGCTATGACCAGAGCAATCCAAGCTGCAGGAAGACCTGTACGGAGATTAGATGATAAAGGAGTAATTGTGATGCTTGATCAGAGATTTGCGTCAAGCTACTTGTTGCGATTTATCCCTTCATGGTTAAGAGAAGTGTTACAGGTAATTCCAGATAATCCAAGTGATTTAGCACACCAGGTTGAAAGTTTCTTCATGACCTAAAGCTGTTTTATTACATCTTCAAGTGTACTATTTCCAGCTAGTAATTCGCGTACTTCATTCGATGTGATTGATTTCTTTCCCTTTGTTAATCTAGTTACATATCGTTTTAGGGATCGAATATAGCCTTCTTTTGGTTCAACAGTGAAATCAGAAGTAGATAGGGGTCGTCCAGTTCTTCCTGCGATGAGTATAGCTGCGGACTCATCTGACCTAGCTCCACCTATGATTGTAGTCCTATACTCGTTTACTAGCTCGATTGAAGGAATTATTTTGCTATTCTTAATGGATCTCAGCAGAAGGGCTGCATAGAGTTTGGAACCAGTCCCAATACGAATGAGTATTTGACAATCAGGAAATAGCTTAGTTGTATAACCAATAAGTGTCTGAGATAAAACGGCTACAGATTCAGGGGATGTAAGAGCATTACTGTAAACTGGGACTCCATCAATAACCAAAGCCACCCCGAAGGTCATTCCAGGGTCGATACCAACAACGGCTTTAGATGGAGATTGTAAATTGTATAGTTTCGACACTATCTCAATTCTAGCAAAATCAGTATCGAAATCTTCTGTAACTTCAATTTTGCCTTCATGTTCTTTGGTGTTATCATTAGGTCCTGTAATCACAACATGAGCATGCTCACATCTATGATCTACTGGTGAACAAATCACGTATTTGATTTCAAGTGCATTTAGAAGCTGAACAATGCGATAGAGTAACTTCGGATTTTCGGTGGCTACAGCTGCTTCCCATTTTACCATGAATCGACTCCTTCTAGGTATGCTTATCACTGAGGGATATTGATAATCAAATAGTGAGGCATTTTTGATTCTTCCGTCAGGTATTTCCCTTCTGGATCGAATAATGAATGGTGGTCTTAATACTGGAATCTTCACTCATGTGTATGGTGAAGCGGCAGCGGGAAAGACAACATTCGGATTACAGTTTGTGAGGACAATGTGTAGGCAGGGCATGGGAACAGTCTACATCAACTCGGAAGCAACTTCCCCTGTTGAACGTCTAGAACAGATGACTGGAAAATCATTCAATAATCTGGAGACCCTTGTCAAGATATTCATACCAAATGGTTTCAGTGAGCAAGGTGTGTTGATTGATGATCTGGAATTGTATATTCGTGATGACACGCGTCTTGTTGTTATAGATACCCTCACGAAGCACTACAGATTGGCACTAGAAGATAAGAAAACGAACTATGCCAATCATCGTGAACTTAATCGTCAAGCAGGCGTTCTAAAGGGATTGGCTAAGCAACGTGATGTAGCTGTACTAGTCCTTAATCAGGTCACATCGAGTATGAAAGGATTAGATGATATCGAGCCAGTAGCTGGTAATATCCTAGATTATTGGTCGGATTATGTGATTAAAATGAAGATAGGAAGATCACCGGGAGAACGATTATTGAGAAGAATCATGCCAGAAGGAGATAAACCAGAAGGACGATTATTCCTTACAAACGAAGGATTCTCAGTTGAACGTGCGGTTGAGAAAGAGTGAAATTAGCTTGTTCAACAGCAGATATGGAGCTCATTAAATGTACGAAGAACTTGCCCTTTTAGAATTAGCAATATGGTTTGGACTTCCAGCATGGATTGCAAATGCAACACCTGTACTTGGCGGTGGTGGAAAAGCGATTGATGGAGGGCGGTTCTATAGCGATGGTCGTAGAATTCTTGGTGATGGGAAAACAATTCGTGGCTTTATTGTAGGTATTATCTTTGGGCTATTGACAGGATTTGGACAGATGTTAGCGGCTCCATATTTGCAACCTATACTTGCCCAGTTTGTCACTGTAACGCCTGAAATGGAATTGATTCTCTATATGCAGTTACCTGTTGCAATCCTTTTGTCCTTTGGAGCTCTCACTGGAGATATAATTGGCTCATTCATTAAAAGGCGCGTCGATGTCAAGAGCGGAGATCCCTCACCCTTTCTGGATCAACTAGGATTCATTCTAATGGCTCTGGTATTTGCATATCCATTAATTCAACCAAGCGCCATCTATGCCGCTATTCTTATTTTGGTCACACTTGGTATACATTGGATTAGCAATGCTTTGGGATATCTTCTAGGACTCAAGAAACATCCTTGGTGAGCATAATTATTCAAATAAACGGCTCAAAGATAAACATAAAAGGTATCTCAGGAGTGAAGTTTCCATAAGCAGTTTCACTGAGTAGACTATATGTCTGAATGAAATGCTGATACTCTCGAATTATTATCGAACCGGAGTAATACTGACAATGATGGTAAAAGACTGTATGCAATCAGAAGTGGTTTACGTATCTGTACCAGGAACTAGAGAAGATGTTCTACAAATAATGGCAGAGAGACAAGTCAATGGTGTGCCTGTTGTGAAAAAGGGCTCAAAGTCCTTGGTCGGCATTGTAACCAGAACAGATCTTCTAACAAAAGCGGACGAAAATCAACTTGCAATGCTAATGAATAGAGACCCTGATACTGTCACTCCCCGAACAGACCTTAAGACTGCGACTAAGATGATGATTGAGAAGAACTACAGAAGACTTCCTGTTGTTGATAAGGATAATCTTGTGGGTATGATTTCAATCCCAGATATTCTAGGAGCCACATTAGAAAACAATGAAAAAGTTGGTTCGCTAGAAATTATTGATTTTATCACGAGAGAAATGACTGCAGTTTGGGAACAAACTCCACTTCCTCTAACCTATATGATAATGGATATGGCAGGGAAAAACGCACTTGTTCTAATCAATGAAGGCGGAGGAATATCAGGAATGATCACTGTCAGTGACTATCTTCGACTCTCAGAAGTAACGGTTGAAGATAATATTTCGGCAACATTTAGTGGGCAAGATAGTTCGGTTGAATGGGGTTGGACTTCAAAGGATTTCCTCGTTGTGACAAAAAAGCTTCTCAAACTACCAAATATACCAGTTTCAGAAGCAATGACGAAGAATATAATTAGTTTGAGTGAAATTACGACGGTTGCTGAATTTGTAAGAACCATTCGAACGGAAGACATTGACCAAGTTCCAGTCCTCTCTGTAACTGGCAACCTAGTAGGGATGATTGAAGATCGAAATCTGCTAGAACTCGCACTTGAAGTTCAAAATGATTAACCTTCAATAAAATCTGTTAGCGATGTTTGTTCGGACACAAATAGAGAATCAAGTGATGCACTGATTAGTTTCAGACGTTCCTGCATATATTCATCAAGGCTGTGGTCATGTATTATTTTCTCAGTCACTCGAAGATATTTTGAGATATTCTTCTGTCTCACTGTAAGAGATAGTTTTGACTCGCCGCAAATACATTGACCCGAGATTGGTACTCTTCGATACGTGCGATTGCATTTCAGGCATCGAACTTTTTGTGTAGAGTATGCTCGTAAGTTACCACGGATGTCACGGAAGAAGTGAGTTGACAAGACGCGTTGAGCTACATCCGGTGCATCCACAGCATTAATCAAAGTAGCTAAACGTAGTTGCGCTTCTAATTTATCATCCATCGTTTCCAAAATCTTGTATCTGGAGTTCTTGGGTCCAATATCGAAAGAGGTTGTACTGTGAGTGAACCCAAATCCTTCGTATTGCGTTGGGGTACCCAAGCGAGCTGATACAATATCAACGAGACCTTGGACATCTTTTGGGTGCCTTGCCTCTGAAGCCATATCATAGAATTCCGCAGGATATCTTCTGCAAACTTCCATATTGTGACTCTCATCATCAACTTCAGAGGGATTCAGGATTACTGAGAGAACTAAAGGTGCATCCATCAGACCTCCACGACCTGCAGGAAGATAACTCTTAGAGAAATTCAACAGAGCATCAAGAACAAGAATGAGCGCATCTTCATCGCCATCACAATTTCTACGTTTTGCTGCATGCCAATATGGATGGGCATAACATACACTTGCATTGGTGAAACCGACTAATCTTCCAATGATTCCTGCAGAGGTATGGGGTGCAAGCCCAATAACTAGTTGACCAATGACATCTTCTAAAGAGTTGAAGTTATAGTATCTGGGAAGTTTGTACATCTTCTCTAGACAGTCATCTACAAATCGACCAACTCTAAGGAGGTAATCAGCGCAGTTCTCAGGAATTACAACATCCTGTACCTTTAGTTCAAGCACCTGGTCCTCTGAAGTCAATGGAGTTCCATTGTAATCAATCACGTAGCCAAGGTCCCTAAGCTGGCTTATTGAAACGCCAACCTCTTTTGGCGTGAAATGGGTTAGAGGCGCATCTGTTGCATCGAATCGAGCTGTACCATCACGATAACAATAAACATCGTGTTTTGCTCTGAGAATGCCCTTGCCAAGATATTCTGGTATCTTATAATCACTTGTTAGTCCAAGAACTCCACGAACACCATGTGTTTCAAATTCCCCTACTTCGCCCTTGACTCGTTCAAGCAGAGCTTTCAAATCAACAGGAACCATTCGTGTCTTTCGAATCTTATTGGGGTCATGACTGACAGGACACATTCCCTTAATGGTATCAATTGCACGTCCACATCCTTCCTCACCGCACCAGAGTTCAATTTCTGTATGCGTGCCACATTGAGGACATTTTGATTCGAAGGTCTTTAGCTCACACTCAGGATTAGGGCATTTACGGGCTACTAGCTCAACTTTGACTCCAGAAGTATCAGGAGATTTTGTATCATTATCTTCGTCAAACGATTCGAGTGTTGAGATATATTGAACGCTGTTAGCAACTTCATCGATTCTTCTTTCAGATCCTCTCGATCGACCAACAGGAAATAGTGATTGCACAGGAGGTCTCATTCTACGAGGCTCTGCCTTCTCTGGACGACCCATTCTTGCTCCAATTGCAAAACCCACCTTATCTCGAAGAAGAACATCGGATACAGAGTTCAGTATACCAAGGGTATCTTTTCCTTTAGGTAGCTTTGTTTTAGGTCCTAGCTGCACCAGGATAGGTACTGGGTCATCGGTTAGGACTATGTTCATATGATTATCTGAAAATCTGTGGGGAATTCCCACCCGTTCTAACATGGTTTTGTATGTTTTATCAAATGGAAGCACAATATGTCCATCATGTTTCTCACTGATGTTGTGGTTGGTAAGCAACCATTTTCGCAAGTTCTGGATTTCATCTGTTGAAAGTGCAGCCCATCTATAGAGGTAGTATGGATGTAGGGGTATCTTCAATTTCTTCGAGAGATGCACTGCTTGAGCAGGTGTTGGTAGATTAGTTAGAGGAGCCTCGACGAACGTGTTAAGCAATTGATTCGTCAGGTCAGAACCTTTCAATCGATTTGTGAGTTGGGTGCTGGACAGATTTGAGAGCGCATGCTCTAAATCATGGGACCACCATTCTTCACAATAACCAGAAGGAGCTAAGGGATGATTATTCTCAATGAATTCCCCTAATGCAACGAGAATATCTCCAACGTATAGTATCTGCTCAACCTTCCCTTCAAAACCACGAGCGTCATCCAATCCTGTGAATCGTATGACCGAACCATCTTTCAATAGAACAATTGGCCCTTCAATAGTATCGACTGGTGCAACTATCGATCCTTTTCCTGGACGTTCGGTACGAATATGCGTTCCAGGAGCAAGGAATTCTTCAAGAATGAACATTGTCGCAGGATGCACACCCACACCTGCAAGACCTGTGTTTCTTGAACGACCGTACCTAAGTCTGAAACCACCCAATCGCTGTGGATGTGAAAACACTGGACGCCCCCCAATTACATCAGCTAGATAATCATCTTTAGGTTCAAGTTTTTTATCTGGTGAGTCTTCTTTCTGGGTTGAATCTTTAGACATTCTTGAGGCTAAATCGTCTAGCCATTCCCATCCTTTGATGTTTGCTTGGTTGACGATTTTTGCAAGCTTTGCAGCTCTTCCTACTACTCCGTCACTGAGTACAAGGACAGCACCTCCTCGAACACGATTGGTTTCAATCCGTTCTAAATCCCGACTGCCTGATACTTCAAATGATTCTGTTGGATCCCCAGTAAGCATTATTGGTAATCGAGATGCTGCAAATTTGATAAGCTCTGGATGTACAGGATATTGAAGATGTACATTTCTTGCGTAAAGTTCCACTTCCTCTAAGGAACGTTCTGTTTCTTCTTCTGTAGATTTGAATGCAGGTAGTTCTAGTACCTGACGAACATAGTCTGCAACAAGAACCGTCATTGCAGCTTCAGTTCCACCAGCTGCACGGATTGGACCTGCAAGGTAGAGAGCGAGGTACCGATTTTCACCCGACCCTCTAACTCTAACTTTAGCTATTCCCTCAAGGGGAGCAGCTGTAATACTTTCAGTAAGAATGGCTAAAGCAACTCGAACAGCTTTCTCAGCTGCTTTATCGACATCAGTTAACCCGCCCAGAGTACCTTCCGCAATTTCTTTCGCTACTTGGAAAGCAACCTGTTCTCTCGACATGCTCTTCTGTAATTCTCGAATACGCTTTGCTACACCTTTTGGACCTTCAAGTGTAGCTTCAACTCTTGCTGCAACATCATGTGCAGGTGGAATCTCTACTTTTGTGACAGGATCGAATCCCATCATACGTGCCACTTCTGCAACAGCATAGATCTTACTAATTTCTTCGTTTAGTGATTCAAAATATTGACTGTAGGCGATACTATGCGCAGGGAGTTCGTGTTCTGAATCTGTCACAATGAGTCATGCTGATTCTTACGTGTCCCGTATTCTGTGTTTCGCTTTAGGGGGTGTAAAATTCTCCAAGCTCGTTATCTCTGAGCAGATTACTTTAAAGCCTCCGACAGGGAGTTACTAATTGATTAAACGCCACCAAATACTTGAAAGAAGGTGTCATATTTGCTCACTCTAGAAGAAACAATTGAACTAATTCTAAAGCATAAATCTGAATACGAGCGGAACGATATCCTGACGATGATTCAGGAAAAACGCAATGAATTAGGCCCGGAAGTCATCAATGATGAATCAGCAGCAATGATTGTAGCAAGAGAACTTGGTGTTGATTTATACAAAATGTCACCAAGTGCGCGCCAGAGAATCGAAGACATATCCGAGGAAACCAAGAATGTCGCAGGGCTTGTAGGTAAAGTCGACAGGATTGGTACAGTACGAACCTTCTCACGAAAGGATGGTGGTGAAGGAAAAGTGGCTAGTATCTTCATTTCAGATGAAACTGGCAGTATAAGAGTCGCACTTTGGGATGATATGACCAAAGCAATATCTGAAGATCACATCTCAGTTGGAAGTATCATTCAGGTACGAGGGGCATATGTCAAAATGGGGCTTGGAAACACAATTGAACTTAATCTAGGTCGAATGGGTACTATCAAGCAACTCGAAAAAGATGAGATTGAAGAGCTCGGTGTTGATTTCAGTACTACCTCAAAAGATGTAATGAAAATAAGTGAGCTTCAGGAAAACACCTATGATGTTTCTCTTAAGGTAAAGATACAGAGAGTATTCAGAGTTTCAACATTCACCAAGAAAGATGGGAATGATGGAAAAGTACTGGCCATGGTTGTTGCAGACGATTCAGGAAGTAGCCGCCTTGTTTTCTGGGATGAGA